>Ga0306922_10001522_pt1 | contig 20793 bp, 14 predicted proteins | sample sta12Cox44000082_FD_203758 | JGI IMG/M metagenome (GOLD analysis project Ga0306922, IMG submission 203758) | Lab enrichment of tropical soil microbial communities from Luquillo Experimental Forest, Puerto Rico - statoxic.12C.oxic.44.000.082 (v2)... | ecosystem: Environmental > Terrestrial >... | reverse complement strand
CTGCTGCAACTGGGCCTTGGGATAAGCTCGCGCTTCGGCCACTTCCCCGGCCCCGCGGCGCTCGCGGATCTCTCGCTGATCGTCGGGCCGGCCAAACTGACCCTGTTGGCCCATACGGGCCAGCGGCCATTGCGCGATCGGCTGCTGCTGTGGGACCCGCCGCCCGCCGACGCCGCGCAGGCGGTGCCGCAACCGATCCGGCGCGTGTCCGAGATCGACATCGCCACCCCGCCCGGGGCCCTGGTCTATACTGTCATTACGCCGGGCGACGAGACGGTGATCGTAACCTGTAGCGGAACGGCCAATCTCGATCGCCCGCTCGCTGTCGACGGCTCTCGGCTGCCGCTCGCTTACACTGCGGGCTTTGCCGGGTTTGTCGACAACGCTCTCGGCAAACGCGTTGTGCTGCTGCTGCAATCCCCGCCGCAGATCGAGACCGGGCGCGTTCTCGCCTTGGAGAACGCCGTGCTCGCCGCGCGACCGTCGAGCGCATTGCTATTTTCTGGACAGCGCAGCGGTCATCGTTTCGCGGGAGCGGTCGAGCTCGCTTTTCCGCTCGGCGGTATCGTGCCGACCCTGCCCGACCCCTACGCCGCGTCCTTCCCGACCCCGCAGTTGATCGACACCGGCACCAGCGGCACCCTGCTCGCACAAATGATATGGACGCCGGGCACAATCCCGCCGCTGGTGCTCTCGATCGTCGGAACTCCGATTACACTGCTCGGGAATTTCACTCTGCTCGACCTCTCGACCAATGCCGACCAGTTCGGCGTCTCGGTCCTGGGCCGCGAGGAGCTGGGCCTCGCCATTCACGGGCAGGCGCTGACCGCACGCGACAGTGTCATGGCAGTCTATGCGTTGCCCGGAATTTCCTGGGAGCCGGTGGTCAACGACCGAGCCCCGGTCGACTGGCTGAACGCATTTTCGCCGGATGACGGCCCGGCGACCAACCTGCGATCTTACACCGTCGATCTCGTGCGCATCGAGCCGCTGGCGGCGCTGCCGCATTTTCAGAAGGTCGCGCAGTCGTCTGCGACGACGGCGGACTTCACGCTGCCTTTTGGCCTGATGGCCCATCTGGCGGCCGACCCGCGACAGGCGCGCTCGCTACCCAGCTTCGATCTGATCGAGGCGAGCTATGCGAACGGGCTCAAGGCCGGCCTGCAGCTCGCCATCAAGGCGGGCGCACAGAGCGCGGTCGGCACGCAAGCGCTGCCCGGCTTTACGACCACCGGATCGTCGGTCCATCCGCCGCTTAATGCTGGGTCCTACGGCGACCAAGTGCTGGGCAATGCTACATTGCTCGACGCCGCGCAGTTCTTCAACGACCAGTTCGACCAAGGCCAACCCACTGCAGAGATCCCGATCGATCGGATCGACCTCTCGGGCTACGGCACCAGTCTGTTTTCCGACTGGGTAATCGACGATCCTAAATTCGTCGGGGCCGTGCGCACGCGGTTCGATGTACTGGTCGGACGCACAGCCTACGAAATCGTGCAGATCCAAACCGTGATCGCCCACTGGTCCGTCCGAATTACCCGAACGATCATTTTTGACCGTTTTGATACTGGACTCGTAGTACGCCATGACACCGGCTGGAAGGCCACCGGAGACGCGGCGTTCGAGCTGCTCCAAGGCGCGATCCTGCCTGGCGGCGTCGAGCGTCTAACCAATATCCGCAATATTCAGGTCGGAACCGGGGCGCCAATACAGTTCACCTCGCCCGATGTCCCAGAATACGCTGGAGAGCCCCAGCCCCCCGTCTCGCCGGCCAATCCAGCGCGCCAATGCATCTTTGTGCCGGTGAGCTTTGACGCCGACGTGGTCATGAATACGGCACTGGTCGCCGCAGTGACCAACGGCACCATCTCGCCTCAGGTGGCTGGCACCAATATTGCCGGCTGGGCGCAGCTCAATATCGGCTATGCGGCAAGTGCCGCCGAAATCCTGACGCTCATGGGTATGGTGGGTCCCGCTGGCGTGTCGGGCACGATCGGCTGCGTGGTCAATGTCGGGCCGCTCGATCCGGCCGCGCCCCAGTTCGCACTGAATGTCTCCTCGATCAGCGCTGCTGCGACCAGCGCCACCACCGTCGTGCGGGGCCAAACGATACCCGCCAGCGTCGCGATGGCGCTCAACGGCGCGCCGCGCCTGCCGCGCGACGGCGCGTGGACCATCACCCGGCGCGCCGCTGCGTCGCAGACGCCGACCGCGGTCGATCCAGCAACGCCGATCCCGCTGATCCGCGGCAAAGGGCCGGCCGGCGACCAGTGGCGGCTGCTCGACCCGAGCGACGCGCTCACGGTCGATGCCCCGGCGACGTTTTATGGAATCATGCAGAGCGCCGGTACGTCGAAGACATTGTTCGAGCACCCGATCGTTGACGATCTGGGCAAGGCCCTGAATATCGATCAGAACCATCTGCCGAACCTCGCCGATGTTGGCGCATTGCTTGGCGCCACCGACATTTTTCCCAATCTCGGGGCGGTGCTTGGGCTCGATCAGCAGCCCAACCCGCTCAATCTCGTCGCAGACGGGTTCAAGCAGACCTACGAGCAGGACATCGATCAGCCGGATCGTACGATCTTCGATCTCGGCATCATCAAGATCGCGCTGTCATACTCGGCACCCGACGGACAAGGCGGCATCAAAAAGACCCATATCAAGTTCGTGCTCGATCCGACCGGCTCGCCGCGCTGGTCACTCGATGTCAGCGGGATCAGCTTTAAAGCGGAGGTCGACGGCTTCGGACCCGATCCGTTGCTGACGATCTACGGCAATTTCTCGGGCAGTGAGACACGGAAGCCCGGCGTCAACGGCATCCAGGTCGAATACGGCTCTGCATTGGGCCTGGTAAAGGACGTCTTCAGCGGGCTTGGCCCGCTGATCCAGTCGCTGGGCGGCGAGGTCGATCTCGATGTCGGGTTCTCCGGAAACAAATTGTCGGTGCGCGACTTTCTGGCGGTGCCGACAATCCCGCTCGGCTTTGGCGACATCAAGGACATCGTGCTCGATCTCGGCTTTACTGCCGAGATCCCGTCGAATGCGGGGTTCCATGTGGGCCTCGGCAGCAAGGACAAGCCCTTCACCTGGCTGGTCTCGCCGCTGAGCGGCACTGGTGCGATCGTGCTGGGCGCTCAGAGCGGCGACATCGACGTGTATGTCGAGGCGGGACTTGGCGCGGGGCTCGCGATCGATGTCGCCGTCGCCTCGGGCAGCGCCTCGATCGCCCTCGACCTCGCGCTGACCATCGCCGGCAGCACGATTGCAGTAACCGCGACATTGCTGGGCCAGGCCGAGGTCAGCGTGCTTGACGGCCTCGCCAGCGCGTCATTGACGCTGGCCGCCTCGATCACGATCACACCCCTGCCGCTCGCCTTCCCACCGCACGACATCGAGCTGACGGCGGCGGTGGCGGTCGGGATCCACATCAGCATCTGCTGGGTGGTCAGCGTCGACTTCGACGGGTCCTGGCAGTTCTCCCAGGACGTCCCGGTCCATCTGTAGGACGCAGCGATGCCGCCGCCTTTTGACCTGCGCCTGGCACTGATGTCCTTTCCGCAGCGCTGGGACGGCGCGACACTGGCGCTGAACCTTTTGGCTGTCCCGAGTGTCGATCCGCTGGCCGATCCGATAGCCGGCGCTGCGCCGGCTTTCGCCGATCACGTGCCGGCGTTGCGCGCCGTCCTGATCCCGAACCTGGATGCGTTTCCAACAACGACCGATGCCACGGCGATACGGTTGGCGGTCGCGATCCTCTCACCAGCGGTCCTGGTGCCGCCGCGACCGTCCTTTGCAGCCCTGGCGTCCCAGGCAACGGCTCAAGGAGTGACGATCGGCCCGACGCCGCCGGCTCCGGCGGCCCCGGTGCAGCGCATCCGCAAGGCCCTGCCCGCATCCTATCTGGCGATCACCGGGACGAACCCAAATGGTGGTCTAACTACGACCACGGACGATTACGGGTGTCAAATTCGCGGCCAACCGCCGGGGAAGATCACCGGGCCGCCGCAGCGGCAGACAAGCTGGGGCGAGCTAATTTCCTATGGCTTGCGCCAACCGGTGCTGGCGACCGCATTGGGCCTGCGCTATGAGCTCACGGTTGGGCTCGACCCGACCGGACTCGGTGGCGGCGGCTGGATTTTCATCGAGATCCCACCAAGCGATCCCTGGGCGGCGGCCGACGCCTTGTCGCCGGGTGCTGTCCGTCTCTATGCCGCGCGGCTGCCGCCCCTCGACGGGACGCCACGGCCGGTGTTCGGGGCGGTGCTCTTTCCGGTCGGTGCCGGCGGCGCACCCACCGACCCGGCGGCGACGAGCGAGGCCGATACCTACGCTTCGGGCTTCGCCCAGATCGTGCATGTGCGCCAGCCGACAGCAAACGACGCGGCACTCGGCGACACATCGGAGCTTCCCGCGCCGGGCGACGCTGGGATTCAGATCGGCTGGGACGACGAGCAGGCGGTCGCCTGGTCCAACCGCCAGCTCGATCTGTTGGCTGCAAGGCGCAACAACACCCTCGATGCCGAGACGCCGCTCGGCGTCCTTGGCTATCGCGTCGATGTCGCCGACATCACCGGCCGCGATCCGGCATCGATCGCGCCGCTGCCATGGGAATCGCTGATGGCCGTGCACAGCGCGCTGCCCGCGGGCTTCGGCGCGTTCGACGGCGAGCTGATGATCGAGCCGAGCCCCTTGAGGCTCAACGAGGGGACGCAGGACGCGTGGCTGCCTCACTACTTTGCCAGCTGGCGCGGCCGTTCGCTGAGTGTGGCCGACGACACGCCGAACAAGCTGCTCAATAAGCCGAGTAAACCCGGCCCCAATACGCCGGCACCGATCGCGACGTTGCTGTCGTATGGCCAGTCTTATGCGTTCCGCGTGCGGCTTGGTGACCTCACTGTCGGCGGGCCGCGGCTCGCCGAGGCACCAGCCGTCGCCGGAACTGCCGATGTTGCTTCGATCACCTTCCGGCGCATGGTGCCGCCGAAGAGCCCTCGCATCGTGCGTTTTCCGGCCGGCAGCACGATCGAGCCCGCCGCGCTCACCATCTTCCGCCCGGCGATCGGCTATCCCGAGGTACTCTACACGCATCTTGGCGACAGCGCCGCTGCGCGCGACACGATCGTGCAGCACTACCTGACGCAAGCAGCCGGGATCCAGCCCGGCAGCGGCGATGTCGCGGGCTTGCCCGATCCCGACGTCGAGGCTGTGCGAATCACGGTGGAAGTCCGCGCGCCGGCGCATGACGTAGCCGGCCCGGACGGTGCGCTCGACGGCAACTACCGCGTGTTGTACCAGACCCAACGTATCTTGCCGCCCTTGCCCGCGGGGCCGACGCCGAGCGATCCCGGGCTGACAATCGACATCGCCTATGTCGACGCTCCGTCCATCGTCGATTGGGCGCCCTCGGGCTGGCCGGCCTCCGGTCCTCTGGTTGTCCCCCGCGCCCGCGACGTCCAGCTGAAATTCGAGCCGATCCTGCGCGACGAGGCGGACTATTTCGGCGCCGCCGCGAGCCGCGGCCTGACGACGACGATCGCGGTGCGCGCCGAGGCCCGCGCCGAGCCGGCCCTTTTGATCAGGGACGAGGCCGGCGACGAGCCGGTCCGCGGGTTTCTGTTCCGGCGCCCGCCGAATGTGGCTGCGCCTCCGGTCGCGGTGCAATTCGCGCAGGCTTTGCGGCTGCCCGTTGACGGCTTGACCCTGCTGGCGGCTCCCGGACAGCGCGTCGTCTTTGGCGCCTCGAAGGCGATCCGCCACACGCTGACAGCGGACGCCGGCGCGCTGACCTTCGCCGCCGAGAGCGAGCTGTTGCGCAACTGGATCGTCGCGATCGTCGTCGACCTCGACCGGGACTGGACCTGGGACGGTCTCTCCGGGCCGATCACCGTCGCCCGCGACGGCGTGGCCGTCGGCTCGATCGACCTGCCACGCACCCTCGGCCCGCAGGCGGTGGCCGATCCCGCAAATTGGGACCGCGCGCGCTCGCTGCTGGTGTTTTTCGATGCGGTCGATCCGCACGAACCGACGCCGTCCGGCTTTCCGCAGGCGTTGCCGCACCGCTGGGAGCTGACGGGGGTGATCACCGTTGAAGCGGGCCCGCCGGTCGGCGTTTCCGGGTCGCCGACCTTCGCCCCCGGGCATCTGCCCGAGCCGCCGCAGACGGAACTGGATAGCGTGGCGCTCCTCCTGACCTTGCCAATTGCGATCCCGCCCAAGCAGATCCCGGAGCTCGCTTCGGTCGGCATCGCGCTGTCCCCCTACACGATCGGTGCAGGCTATGCCTCGACCGCGCCGCGCCAACGCGTGCTATGGATCGAGCTCAAGGAACCGTTGCAAAACCCGGCCGGCGACGCGTTTTTCGCGCGCGTCGTCGGGCACGGCGCCGATCCGCTGCTCTATGACGCGGCGCCCAGTGTGGACCAGCCGCCGGAACCGCCGCTAGTGTTGGATCCGGAGCTGATGACGGTGGTGACGCCGCGCGACAGCGACAACTGCGACGGGATCGGCGCCATGACGCAGCTCGAGCAGGCGACCGATTCAAACCGGCATTTCCTGCTGCCGCCGCCCGAGAGCATGAATCCCGACGATCCGGAGCTGTTCGGCTTCTGGACCTACGAACTGCGCGTAGGCCACGCTTGCCACCCGCGCGCTCCCGGTCGGGAATGGTGGTCGAAGGCGCAGGCGCGCTTCGGCCGCCCGCTCCGCGTCAACGGCGTCCAGCACCCGGCCCCGACTCTCTACTGCCGGGCCGGTCGCATCACGGTGCCGCTGCAGCTGGCGCAAGCGCCGGTCCCGCAACTCTCCCCGCAATTGGTAGCTTCGATGCGCAGCGTGCTCGGCGTGCGGCCAGCATCGCACACCCTCGTCGCCGACCTCGGTCTTGTTACCACGGTGACGCCGCCGACGTCGGTCGAGAGCTTTATCGAAGTGACCGCACCTTATGCGACAGCGGTGCTCAACGGCCGGCCGCTGGTGTCGCCGCTCGAGCGGCCGCAAACTACCCTCTGCTTTCTACTTTACGCGCAGGTCGTGCAGGCCGACGGCTCGATGAACCGCAACGTGCTGCTCACCCTCAGCTACGCGATCTGGACGCCGCCGCGGCAAAGCCGCTTTCTGCTCGACACCCAGCGCGACCGCATCGGCCGCGCGGTATTCAGCACCTACGAGGTGGAGCGGCTGCTGTTCCGCCTCGGGCTGCCGCGCCAGACGGCGTTGAGCGTGCTGGCCGTCGAGCTGCTGCCGGGTGGTACGGGGCGCAATGTGCTCGATCAGCCCGGGTCGGCTCAACCGCCAGCAGCAGGGGTGCAAACGCCCGATCCACTGGGCGCCGGACTTGCGCCGGGCGGACGCCCGCAGCGCATCCTGCGGGTCTCGCCGCTGGTGCCGGTCGCCAAGATCTGCTGAGCAGCGGCGCCGCAGGTAGGCTGCGGCCGGGCGGTGCGGCGCGTGACTGCGAACCGTCTCTGTCGCCGCAACTGCCTCGCCAATACGTGCGGCGAAGGCTATAAAATATTGCACAACTTAGGTTTGTGAGTTAGCGTGTCCTCGGGTGTTCAGTAGTTGTCCGACAAATGGAAAGGTCAGGCGTAGTATGCAGAATGGCGCGGTTCGGGAGCGCTGGATGCCGCTTCAGGCGTTCGCGGTCGTGATGCTTGCTAGCGCAGGCGGGCACGCGCAGGTTGCACCAAACGCAGGGCAAGTCACGATCCCCGGGTCGAGCCTGGAAAAGCCCGGTGACACCGGTGTGCGAGCACATACTAACATCGAGATCTTTCGACCCAATCGCAGTCCGGAGGGCACGGAGCAACCCGGCGTCACCAGCGGGCCCCACGCGACCGTTCCGCAGCCCCCGGTGGTACCGGGCAGTGGCAGCGTCAACGAAAAAACTCGGTCACAATAGTTTTTCGTCACTGTGCCGGTAATCGAAGCTTAGGCTCACGATCGCTTCGTTGCACATCGTTGTTTGAAATTTTAAGGAATCGCCGGCACCCTTTGCCCGTGCCGGCCCAGAACTCAAGACAGCGGGAATCATGAAACACTCACTCCTGACGGCCGCGCTGCTGGCGATTGCCGCTGTTCTCGGTACGTTGCCCGCCGGTAACGCATACGGCCAGTTCGCACCGCGCGGCGGCCATACTGAGATCCCGGATTCGAGTATCGAGCAGCCGCAACACATCGGGGTTCGTGCTCACACCAATTACAAGATGTTTATGCCCGCGGCCGGCGAAATGGCGAAAGCGCTGCCGCTGCAAGCGTCTCCCCAGGTGGGCCCGCCCTATTCGGGGTATTTCTTCGAAACCCCGACTTCGCTTGGCTGCGTGTATCAGCTCGTCTCGCCGCCGATTGCATCGGGTTGCAATCCCACCAACGTCGCCGCCAATCCCGCCGGCGGCAGCCATGCCATCGCCATTGTGGACGCCTACTATTATCCTACAGCGGCGGCCGATCTGATCACCTTCTCCATACAGTTTGGGTTGCGGCAGCCAAGCTTTCAGGTCGTCTACGCCAACGGTCAGCGGCCGCCGGTTAACGCCAATTGGAACATCGAGGAGGCGCTGGACATCGAATGGGCGCATGCGATGGCGCCCGGAGCAAAGATCTATCTGGTCGAGGCCGCCTCGAACAGCTTTGCTGATTTATTGCAAGCCGTCTCGGTCGCCAATACTTTATTGAAAGCGGCGGGCGGCGGCGAGGTCTCAATGAGTTGGGGCGGCAGCGAGTTTGCCTCGGAAACCAACTACGATTCGTATTTTTCACAAGCGGGCGTCGTCTACTTTGCCTCCTCAGGCGACAGCCCCGGCGTGATCTGGCCGTCGACGTCCCGCTATGTCGTCTCAGTCGGCGGAACCAGTATCAGCCGCAACCCATCGACCGGCAATGTTCAGCAGGAGATGGCCTGGCAATCGGGGGGCGGCGGCCCCAGCGTCTATGAGTCCCGACCAAGCTATCAGAATGCGGTCTCGGGGATCGTGCAAAATTCGCGAGGTACCCCGGATGTGGCGGCCGATGCCGATCCCTCGACCGGCGTCTGGGTTTATTCCGCTGGCTCCTGGTATATCGTCGGCGGCACCAGCGTTGCCGCCCCAGTTTGGGCCGGCATCGCCAATTCTGCCGGCAGTTTCCTCATCTCGTCTCAAAGCGAGCTCGCCAAGATTTACGCGAACCACGGAACCACGGACATCGTGAGCGGGTCATGTGGGCCAAACCAGGGTTATATGGCGCGCTCTGGCTGGGACTTCTGCACTGGCTTAGGCAGCCCGGCGGGACTGGCAGGCAAATAGGAGACGACCGGAAATGCGCTCGGCGCTGTGCGTCGACGCATGACCACCGATGTCGGTGGATGCACGCGAATTAGGGTCTTCAAGGCGTGCAAGGCTGTTAACTGGAAACCGAAGTGGGCCGGCGAGAGGCTGCGCATTCCTCAAGCAGCCGCCGCATGGTGGGTCTGATCATAAAGATCGCACAGTGCAAAGGCGGCGCCGGAAAGACAACCCTCGGAACTCGGCTCACCGTCTCCTGGGGGCGCTGCGGTACACGGGTTGCGGCGCTCGAAATCGATCCGCAAGGCACCTTCTTGGCATGGGCCGCTCTGCCCCGGGCGGCGCCTTTGCATCTCATTGTCTCCTCAAGCCTGCTTCCTAGATTGCGCAGATTATACCGTTAGCCAGCCGACGACCGCCGGTTATTCAGACTGCGGCGTCGCGGCCGGCTGGTATCCAACGGAGCGTTTTCGTCGCCGGTTTGCGCCCAGAATAACCGACGGGATCCGCTAGAGTGTGGACTGCAGCATCTGGTCAGGTCATAATAGCTGATTGAATAGGCCCCATGGCGGAAACATCGAGCACAGGAGTCGAAACAATGCTGGAGCAACATCAGGGCGGCTGCCACTGCGGCCAGGTCCGGTTCCAGGCGCAGGTTGATTTGGATTTGTTGTCACAGTGCAACTGCTCCGTCTGCACCAAGAAAGGCATTCTTCATCTCCCAGTCGCCCCGGAGAATTTCGAACTGCTGAGAGGCAAGAACGCGCTAACGGTCTACACGTTTGGCACCGGTGTGGCCCAGCACACATTCTGCTCGCATTGCGGCATGCACGCGTTTTACGTGCCGCGCTCACAACCAGACAGGATTACCGTCAACGCGCGCTGCCTCGATGACGTCGACGGGCCGAGCCTGACACCGACCCGCTTCTTTGAGGGTCGGCATTGGGAGGAAGCACAGCGCCGCCGCATTGCCGACGGAGGACATACAGCTCCTGCCGGATTGAATGGGGCCGTGACACTGAAGAGCATTCTGGATCGCACGCCAGAGTGAGTTCCGGAGGACATTATCCGCCCCAATCAGCGACTCCCGGCGTCAGCCGGCAGCCGGTTGGGCTTGGTTACTGCTGGCTGCACGAGATCCGGATTGCCTTCCAAATGCGCTCCGGCGTGGCCGGCAGCTCGATGTGCTCGATGCCGACCTCCGACAGCGCGTCGACAATCGCATTTGCAACCACCGCCGGTCCGGGCGTGATCCCACCCTCACTCCCGCCCCGCATCCCAAGCGGGTTGGTCGTCGACGGCACTTGGCTGATCTCGGTCTGAAAAAGCGGCAGGCTGTCGGCCCGCGGCAGCGCATAATCCATCAACGAGCCGGATAGAAGCTGGCCGGTGTCGCGGTCATAGGAGCATTCTTCCCACAGCGCCTGGCCGATGCCTTGCGCGATGCCGCCGTGGCTCTGGCCATGGATCAGCATCGGGTTCACCGCCCTCCCGCAATCATCGATCGACGTGTATTGGACGATTTCGACAACTCCGGTCTCGGGATCGACCTCCACTTCGCATACGGCGCAGGTGTAGGCGAAAGACGGCAGGCTCATGACTTGATCGGAAATTCCCATCAATGGACCCTGTAGGTCGGCCGGGAGGTGACTTTCCAGAGCAGCCGCCGCTGTTTCAAAAATGCCGACGGAGCGGTCGGTTCCCTTTACAACAAAGCGCTGCCTGGCGAACTCGAGATCCTCCTCCGCCACTTCGAGCATCGCGGCCGCGATCCGGCGCCCTTTCTCGACGACCTCGTCGCCGGCTTTGGCGATCACCCAAGCCCCGAGCCGCATTGATCGCGCTGACGCCGAGCCTCCACCCGCCTGCACGCGGTCGGTGTCGCCGGTGATAAGCCGGACCTGCTCGAGTTCGACCCCCAACCACTCGCTGACGATCTGCGCAAAGCTGGTCTGATGACCTTGGCCCGCCGACATCGTTCCAAGCACGAGCTCGACGATGCCCGAGGGATCGATCGTCATCTCAGCACGCTCTCGCGGTGCGCCGGTATTCAGCTCGATCGAATTTGCGACACCAATCCCGCGATACCGGCCGCGCTGGCGAGATTCGGCGCGGCGAGCCTCAAATCCCGCCCAATCGGCCAGCTCGGCGGCACGCTGCAATGATGCCGGGTAATCGCCGCTGTCATAAACGAGGCCCAAGGGATTGCGATAGGGCATTGCATCCGGCGGCACGAGGTTGCGCCGCCGCAATTCGAAACGGTCGAAGCCGTGCCGGCGGCATGCAATGTCGATCATGCGCTCGAGCACAAACATGACCTCCGGCCGGCCGGCGCTGCGATACGCAGAGGTCGGGGTGGTGTTCGTGATGACACCGATCCCACGCATATACGAAGTCGGGATGTGATAGACGCTCGAGGACACGGCGATGCCTTTGGCGAGCGGGACAAAGGAAATTGCGCTTGCGCCGAGGTTGCTCGTGTTTACAGCGCGCAGCGCGAGAAAATTTCCGTCCTCGTCCAAAGCGAGCTCCGCCTCTGACATCAGGTCGCGGCCGTGAAAATCGGTCAGAAATGCGTCACGCCGTTCACAGATCCACTTGACTGGCCGTCCGACGCGTTTTGCCGCCCAAGCGACCAGCACGAACTCGGGGCATGTGCTGTTGCGGATCCCGAAATTCCCGCCGACGTCGCCGGAAATAACCCGGACGGCCTCTTTTGTTACCCCGAGTGCTCCGGCGATGTCGTCCCGCTGCCGGACGACCCCACCTCCCGCACTGGTGTAGACGGTGAAGCGCCTGGCGGGCTCGTCGTAGGCTCCGAGCGCGGCGCGCAGTTCCATAGGGACGCCGGTAACGCGATTGATCGTCGTCTCCAGCCGCACAATATGCGCCGCCCGCGCGAAAGCCGCCTTGGTTTGCTCCTTGTCACCCGTTTCGGAATCGACGCACCGATTGGAGCCGTGCTGTTCCCAAACGAGCGGCGCTCCGGGTGACAACGCGTCCCGGGAGCGCGCAACAGCCGCGACCGGTTTATAGACTAGCTCGACTCGTTCGGCCGCATCCATTGCCTCGGCGAGCGTCTCCGCGACGACGATGGCGATTGGTTCTCCGCCGTATCGCACGACATCAACGGCGAGGACCGGATGCGGTGCGATGAAAAACACGGAGCCGTCGCGGCTGCGGAGCGGCACTTCGTGCGGGTTTGCGGGCACCGGGCTGTGCGGTATGGGTTTCAAGCCATCGGTCGCCGCATCGCTACCGGTCAGCACAGCAATAACACCTGGCCCGCTGACCGCGTGTGTGACGTCGATCTTCAAGACCTTCGCGTGTGGGTGGAACGAACGCACGAGATACGCGTAGGCTTGGCCCGGCAGGCTGAAATCGTCTGCGTACTGCCCCGCTCCGGTGAGCAGCCGTGCGTCCTCGCGGCGCGGCGCCGATTTCCCGATGCCCTGCGGGGCATGGCCTTCACGGGATGCCAGAAACGACATCGAGCCTCAGCTCCAAGCGAGTGTTGCCGGGCGTTTATGCCCTTGCAGCTGCGGTCCGTCACTCGACTTTTGTCGTCCAGCGCTCCTTCATTCCGCAAAAGCCTTCGGAAAAGCGACCAGCCGCAGTTACGAGAAAGGCTTAATTTCGCGCAGCCCTCGGGGCAAAACCTGGTGTACTGGTCACTCAGCGCGGCGTGAGTGGCGCGTGAAGCCGGGTTCCGTTGCAAATGATGCCGCCGCGGTCCCCGATGGCAATGCTGCCGTAGCATTCCGCGAAAACCGGTGGCAGGGGTCGGGCGCCTGGTGGCGAGAGCCACAAGCGCAACAGGTGCCGCTTGCGTTCGGGCTCAGGCCAGTCTTCATAGCCCGAGCGCGCGTGTAGGATCGTGTGGTTGTGCAGAAACTGGATGTCGCCGGGCATAAAGTTCATGTCGAGCCGTAGTTCGGGGTCACCGGCCAATTCGGTCAGCATGTCGAGCGCTTCGATGTCTTCCGCGGTGAGCCGCCGAGCCTCGGGAAACCGCTGCGCCGAGCCGATGTGAAGGCGTGAGTACAGCACGGAGACGTGACCGCGATACGCATTGAACACCGGTGCTTCATAGTAAGGGGCCTTGCCCTCCGGCACTTCACCGCGCCGGTCTACAGGAAACGGCTGGTATAAACGCTCCAGGAGATCGGGCCGGCGCTGGGCAATCATATTGTGCACGGTCATCGAGCTGACGATTGACGAAAGCCCTCCCGACTTCGCCCGCCGCAGACATAACAATGCGACCACATCGCAGCGGTCGATATGATAATTCTGGCGTTCAGCGGTTGCATAGCTGCGCAAATTCGGGTTCGTCGCGCTGAGGCCCTTCCCCAGGTCGTAGACATGGCCGAGCAAATGCCCTTGCGCATTCTGTGATCGAGCGCTGCCGAAATACGAGCCGATGCCCCAATAGGCCGTCGCGCTGTCGGCGATCGGCCATTCTTCCACTGGCATGCCGCGCAGCAATACAAAACCACGCCCATCGAGCACCTCGACGCGCAGCCGTTCTAGCGCCGGCCCAAGCGTCGGTAATGGGAAATCATCACGGCGAATATCGGCGATATCGAGCCCGCGCGCCTGCGCCGTCTTGACAGCGGTTTCCAGCTCGGCAATCTCCGCGGAAGACAGGCCGTACGTCCACTCTGCCTCTCGCTTGCGTATTTCGGCGCCGGTCCAGGCGGCTGGGCCTTCGATCAGTGACCACGACGCCATTGCTTGTGCCGGAGGCATGATGTCGTTTTTGCCAGCGGGCATGGGCTTTACCTCGGGTAGTTCATCTCTACGGCCGAAAACCGTATCTGGTCGACGAATTGCAGGTGACCATAAACGAGTCGATCGACGATGCACAGATCAAGGAAATGATGCGTGGTCGCTACGGCGGCATCACGGGCAACCGAGGATAACCTGCTGTGCTCCGGCAGCCTTGTCCCTCTGCGGTCCGGAAGTCATTTTCGGCGGAGAAAGCTAGGCGTATGGGCTATTCCGATACAATACGAACAGCATCCGCATTGTTTCCTCTGATCCGCCACAACCCCCTGCCTGGAGATCGCTGATGCCATCCATCGTCGGAACCTGGAAATTAGTTTACGCCACCGCTCGGGACGCAGCTGGCGCAGCGCGCCCGTCGCCCTATGGCGGAAAAGCGCTGGGCCGGCTCACCTTTACTGCTGACGGGCGGATGATGTCGGCGGTGTGCGACGGACGGAAGGAGCTGCCGCCGGCGTCAGTCGGGAATACAACTCCTATTGCGGCAACTGCACCTATGACGGGGAACGGCTGATCACCCGGGTTGATGCGGCGTCAGATCCGACCCGGATCGGCAGCGATCAGGTGCGCGGGGTGCGCTTCGAGGGCGAGCGTATGGTTCTCATTCCGCCGCCGCGCAAGACCGGCGAAACCGAGGAACGCCGCGAGATTACCTGGGAGCGCATCGGGGCGGAGTAAGTCGGGCGTCACCGATGCATTTGCCTGACACCCTTTGGTTGGCAAACTGGCGCGGTAAAGCAGGCTACTTCAAATACGCCCGTTGTGGGTTCACTGGCTCTGAGCAGGAGCGCCTATCGACGGCGCGAGCCTTTCGTTACCGTCGCTGGCGATCGGCATCGCGAGGCCGCTACGCCCCCCGCAGGGCGACGCAAAGTGGGCCTGGCCAGTAAAACTGGGCCTGAATCATCCAGTCCCCGATCCAGAATAAGGATATCAGATTGTGTGCCTTTCGGGCCGCCAACGGCGGCCCGATTACGCCGAGCCTTCCGTGCACATCGGGGAGATGTCGGCAGGATTAGCCCCTGCCGACCGGCACGAAGTCGTACACGCCAACCCCCTGCACGATGAGAAACTTGCAGGGGCCATCGGTCTCGCCGTGCACGTAATGTGCCGTCTTAGGCGGTACCGCGCAGCGCTCGCCCGGCAACAGCCGGTAGACGTGACGCGGCGCTCGCGTCTCGACCACCATTGGCCCCTCCAGGCAAACAAAACTGTCGCTGATCTCGCTGTGGTAATGCCACGGTACGCACTGCCCGGCGGCAAGGCTCAATACCTGGACGCGCAGATCCGCGCCCTCGGCAACCAGCTCGCAGCCTGCGATCGCATAATCGCCGCGGTTGCGCGTCTGCATCGTTTGGTTCCCTTCGTGTGTCTCCGCGACACTGGAGAAGATTTCGCAGGTTATGGCACGATATTCACCCTTGCTAGTGCCCATGACAACAGCTTTCACTCGTGAGCGGCAGGTGCGGACCTATCATCGAAAAAGTCCGTCTCGATCTGAAACCTCGGGGAGCGAGACTTTGACTAATACCCCCTTGCGGAACGCCGGGATTGGCTCTCAGGGGCATTGTGTCCCGGAAACGGGTCGAGAAAAGGGGCGCGAAGCGGTAGGATAGTTCGCATGGCGCTGTTCAGCTACCGCCGCCCGATCCACCGTTGTTTCGGATCCCAATGCCCACAACGAAGCAGTCGTCTGCGTGCCTATCAGAAAATAAAGTACCCCTCCCGCGATGATCAGAAAGCCGAAGCCAAACAAGAGTAAATTTACGGTGAGAAATGGTTCTTTCTGAGGCGGCCCGCACCGGAACAATCGAGACGCGGCGTTCTTGGCTCGTGGCCTGGTCGGCGCTCGGCATCCTCTGCATTTCTCTCGGCGCGCCGCTGATCACTGTTGTGGCGCTGAAGCCGATCGCCGCAGAGTTCGGCGATATCCGTTCGGTGCCCTCGCTTGCCTATTCTCTCGCCTGGCTCGGTTCGGCGGCTGGCGGTATCGCGATGGGGCTTGTTGCCGAGCGTGTAGGTGTACGCTGGACCGTTATCTTTGGGGCGGTGATGATTGCCGCCGGGCTTGTCCTGTCGAGCCTCGGCGGTCGGATTGCGCTCTATCTCGGCCACGGGCTCTTTATTGGGCTTCTTGGCAATGCCGGGATTAACGCGCCGCTTTACGTCTACGTTGCCCGTTGGTTCGATCGCCGGCGCGGCACCGCCTTGGCGCTGATTGCGAGTGGCCAGGCCGCTGCTGGTACGGTTCTGGCGCCGGTATTCGGGCACACGATCGGGTGGTTCGGATGGCGGCACACGATGCAGATCTATGCGACGCTCGCGATCGTCTTGATCATCCCCGTGGCCTTCCTGGTCTTCCGGCAATTGCCGCGGGCTGCGAGCCACCTCGAAGGCCGGCATGAGCCGGCAGCGGCGGTCTTCGGCCTCCGCCCGCACACCGTATTCGCGCTTCTGTGCCTGGCGAGCTTCTTGTGCTGTGTTCCGATGGCGATGCCGCAAGGCCATCTCGTGGCCTTTTGCAATGATCTCGGCATTCCCATTGCGCGCGGTAGCGCGATGTTATCGGTGATGCTTGCCTTTGGTTTCATGGGCCGGCAGCTCTGGGGGTTCGTCGCCGATCGGATCGGAGGGTTGCGCACGGTGCTCGCCGGTTCGGCGTGTCAAATCGTGACAATGACCGGCTTTTTGCTGACGCAGGACGAGGCTGGGCTGTTTGTCGTCGCCGCGTCCTTTGGTCTGGGTTTCAGCGGGATCATTCCAGCGTATGTGCTGGCGCTGCGTGAGCTTTACCCGGCGAGCGAAGCATCATGGCGCGTACCGACCTTGCTGCTGTGCAGCGGTTCGGGAATGGCGGCGGGCGGGTGGCTTGCCGGCGCGATCTACGATTATGCGGGCTTCTATGCCGCAGCCTTTGCCGCCGGGATTATCGCAAACCTCGCCAATCTAGCCATCATTGGCGCGCTCACTTTCCGGCAAAGCCGCTTCTTCGCCATGGCGCTCGCCCCCTAATGCGGACACGGATCTCGCGGTTGGCTGGTAAACTAAGGTCACAGCCTGTGCACACAACCGGCCCGCGTCCGGGCGGCCGTATATCGAGCCGGCAGCGTGACAGAGTTTGGGTTAAAGCCGGCTCCTCGCTCATCGATTTTGCGTGGCGCACCGCTTTCCGACTTGGCTTCCCGCCGGCTCGCCTTTGGTGGAGGCTCACACGCCCGCGATATCAGGGCACCGTCGTGGCAGTCTATGTCGGTTCGGCATTGTTGCTCGTGCGCTCCTCGTACCGACGCGGGTGGCACCTGCCCGGTGGCGGTGTCAGACGCGATGAGACGCCGGAAATAGCAGCGCAGCGAGAGTTGGCTGAGCAAATCGGGCTCCGAGCGCCGGGCTTACTGGCTGTGGGCTCCACGTGCGGTACTTGGGATGGTCGGCGCGACCGGGTAAATTTCTTCGAGCTACGGCTGGCCGAGCTCCCCGAACTGAAGCTCGACAACCGAGAGGTCATCGAAGCACGGCTAACCTCGCCCGCCGAGCTGCAGAGCATGGTGCTAACCGGACCGCTCGCCGCTTATGTCGATAAGGTGCCCAATGGACCAGAGGAGAATAAAAGATAGGCCCAGCGTCACATTGAGCAGCAGTGAGATCTCGCCCGCCGCCGGTCAGCATGGATCATGTCGTCAAGCATGGAAGGGTAATATGCGGATAATCGCGCCCCGATTTCTCGCCGCTATTCTGGCATTGATCTCTGGTTTTTCCGCCGTGCTGGCCGAGGCGGCAGAAATCAAGGTGCTATGCTCCGGCGCGATGCGCGGGGTGCTGCAGCAGCTCGCTCCGGCTTTCGAGAAATCATCGGGCCATAAGCTGATAATCGAATACGCTACTGCCGGCAAAGTCGAGGAGAAGGTTGCCGCCGACGATGCGATCGATGTTGCGGTCCTGACCAAGCCACGTGCCGAGAAGCTGGTGCGCGCCGCCAAGCTAGTCGGCGGCACCACCACCGGGCTGGCGCGAGTGCCGATCGGCTTGGCGGTAAAGAAAGGCGCGCCGCACCCTGATATCGGCTCTGTCGAGGCGTTTAAACGCACGCTGCTCAATGCCAAATCGATCGTCTATGTCGACCCAGCGAGCGGCGGCACCAGCGGCATCCATCTGGCGCAGGCGCTGGAAAAGCTCGGTATTGCTGCCGAACTGAAATCAAAGATCCGCCTGGTCTCACCGCCCGCAGGCCAGAGCTCGCCGCGCGTGGGCGAGATCGTAGAGCGCGGTGAGGCTGAGATCGGCATACAGCCGATCAGCGAGCTGATGGAGGTCGCCGGGATCGATGTTGTCGGCGCTTTACCGGCCGATCTGCAAAGCCCGGACTTGGCGTACTTCGCTGGTTCTCCAGCCGCCTCGGAACAGCCGCTGGCCGCGAAGGCGCTGATAGATTTCCTGGCTGGACCTTCGGCCGCACCGGTCTACAAAGCAAACGGAATGGAGCCGGATAGCCGGCCGACCACAGGCGGGTGACGCCTTCTTTGCTCCATCTCGGGTCCTCCGGCAGGCGGTCAACCTCGTCGGTATTTCTAGGTGATCCTTCCCCTTCACAGTTGATGGAATCCCACTGCGCCCGCAGCACCAAGGTCAACAGTGATCAAAGTGCTTCAGCGCCGAGTTCGCGGCTGCACCGCTGCCGAGGCCTGTTGCCGGAAGAGCGTGTCGGCCGCCTGTTTCTGCGTGTCGGTGAGGCTCGCATAGAGGCTGTCGAAAGCCGTCGCCAGCCGCTCGGTGTTATCGGCGTAAGCGCGCGCGATCTGTGCGTAGGAGTGCATGTTGTCGACCGCGCTCATCGACGCCACGGAACCGGCGCGCCGAGTAAAAAGCGCATCCGTGCTCGCGGCATTGTCGCGCATCGCCTGCGCAAAAGCGTTCCACAGCGGGATCTGTGCATCGGTAATGCCCAATTGCGACTGCAAGGCTCGGATCCGCTGGTCCACCGCCGCTTGGGTAGCGGCCGAAGGCGCCGGTGTTGCGGGTTGCGCAGTCGACGGCGATGCCGAAGTTGGCGCGGTAGCCGGAGTCGAGGGAAGCGAGGTTGTCGCCGATTGGGCAAAGCCAATGGATGGAGCAAGCAACGCCGCCAGAGCCACACCGCGTGCAAAGTTTGAGATCAACATGGTAACTCTCCGGTAATCGAAGGCCTCAACGCCCATGGCCGTGCCCGCCACCAAAACCGCCGCCGTGCCCACCACCAAAACCGCCACCGTGCAAGCTGGCGAAGCCACCGCCATGCCAACCGCCGAAGCCGGCGCCGTGCCCTCCAGCGAAACCGCCGCCGCGCCAACCGCCGAAGTGGCCCCCGTGCCAGGAGCCGAAACCGCCACTGTGGCCGCTGCCGAAGCGCCCTCCGTGCCAGGTGCTGGACCAGCGAGAGCGGGCTCCGTGCCAGCCCCCGGCAAACCCGGTCCCGGCATGGCCGAAATGAGCGACCGCCGCACCTGCTCCGATGCCCGCGAAGGCGCCAGCCACGTAACCCCCATGCCACCACTCGGGCCCGATTGTCGCGAAGGCCAGAACAGGAGGACCGACAAAAAACACGAAGGAGGGCGGGCCGAAAATGATGAAGGGAGGTGCTACTCCGACGACGATTTCGGGAGGCGGTAAGACCACGATTGGGGGTGGAATGGCGGCGCCAAGCAGCGGGCCGACTGGCGGCGATGCGACGGCCGGCGCGGGAGGAGCGGCGATAGGTGGTGGGGCTGCTGCGATCGGCGGTGGGCTGATATAAGGCAGTCCGGACACGATCGGCGGCGGCGCCGCGTAGATCGGCGGGGGCACGACAATCAACGGTGGGGCGACGATGACGCCGATCGAGGCCCCGAGCAAGACGCCGCCCCAGGCCCATGAACCGGGACCCCACCCCGGGCCGAACCTACCCCAACCCCAGGTGTGGCGCCAATCCCGCCAGCCTGTGCCGGGGCCGACAAACCCTGGCGCGCGCCATCCGTGCCAGCCGTAGGCCGCAGCTACGGGGCCACGCCACCCGAAACCGCCGCCTTCGCGCTTGTACCAGCCAAGATGTCGGCCGTTATCGTGCCACCCTACGCCGCCATGCCAGCCACCGCCATGCCAACCGCAGCCCGCACCGTGCCAACCCCAGCCTCCGCCGTGACCACCCTCACCGCCGTGTTTAGCCTCGACCGGGCCGACGATCGAAATCGTCAGGACCATCGCAGCGATAATGACCAATCTTGATCCGATGGTTCTCGGCCTCATTGGAGTTCGTCCATGCCGCTAACTAACTGGGTTAGGTGTAGGATTACGGAAGATACCGCCACCAGCCAACCTACAATTCTTAACCAAGACTTCCGGATTACTCAAACTATCCGTGCCTATAACGGATAGGCGGTGCCCATCAGCTGAATCCAAAAAGCGTCAAAATATCCTTACTCGGTCGCAGTCGCGGATCCGCTTGCGCGGGGTGTCGGGTTAGGCGTGAGGTTGATATCACTGCGCTCCCAACATCGTGTTAACCACGGCCTAGAAGGAGCTATGCTCGCGTGCTCGCGCCACCCGGGCTATGCTTTCCAAACTGTAGCCCATCCCCACGAACCTAGAAGGGACCTCGCAAGTGAAGGACATCTCCGGTAAGACCGCGATCGTCACGGGTGCCGCTTCAGGCATCGGCCTCGGCATAGCGACCGCGCTTGCAGAGGCCGGCGCGAACGTGGTCATGGCGGACATTCAAAAAGATCTGGTCGAGCAG
>Ga0306922_10001520_pt1 | contig 20807 bp, 17 predicted proteins | sample sta12Cox44000082_FD_203758 | JGI IMG/M metagenome (GOLD analysis project Ga0306922, IMG submission 203758) | Lab enrichment of tropical soil microbial communities from Luquillo Experimental Forest, Puerto Rico - statoxic.12C.oxic.44.000.082 (v2)... | ecosystem: Environmental > Terrestrial >... | reverse complement strand
CTAACGAGGCGGCCCGGCGCAGCGACGACCCGAATGTCCTGGATACCCCCGACAGCCTTGACTGGGCTGACGATCCCGGCCAGAGCCTGGCCTACCAGGATCCGGGCTCCGGGTTGCAGGCAAGCGCCTCAGGCGCTATATTCATTGATAACCAAGCCGGCTGGCGCCCCGTTCCGGCCGGCTCGGGCAGGTACGGCAACGCACGGCAAGGGACCGGCCCGGTCCTGGATACCGAAGCGAGCAGGGTCAGCTCAGACCTGCAGACGATGGATACCAACACCGGGCCGGTCACTCGTGACTGGGGCGAGAGCTTCCCTCCGTCCGACCAGGCTCCTGCCGCCGGGCTCTCGACATCAATTGAGCCGCGAGATCCGCAGGGGATCCGGATGGAAGAGGCTCTCGCCCGGCTGCGGGCACTGAGCGAGGCCGCCCTCAAGACCGCCGAGCGCTGGTTCCCCGACCGCGAGCCCGAGCCCGAGCCGCAGCTCCAGCCGCAGCGGGCCCGGCCGCTGAGGCAGCTGCGCGTCATGGACCGGCCGGCCGAGCGGCCGGACATGTCCGAGTTCGAGTTCGAGCCCGAGCCCGAGCGCAGCCACGGCGGCGGTGACTTCCCGCCGGTCGGCGAGGGCATGGGCGGCGGGGGCGGCGGAGACGGCGACGAGAAGAACCATTTCCACATCATCCGCAACCAGCCGGGTCACTTCGGGCTGATCAACAGCCTGGACCCTGATCACGACGACCGGTATACCTCTTACCACCACTCGGCCGAGGAAGCCATCCACATGCTCGGCCACCTGGAGCGCAGCAAGTCCTACGAGCCGCACTCCCTGGACTACTGGCCGCACGGGGAGAAGACCAGGCGCCCGCACGACATCGGCGACCAGTACATCGCGCACGCCAACCGGTGGTTCAACGCGGGCCACCCGGACTACAACCCGCACCCGGACGTGCCGCCCACCCCGCGCACCGAGGCCGAGCTGGACGAGCACTGGCGGCAGTACCACAGCAGCACGCCGATGAACGTCAAGGGCGCCCGCGACGACGCGCACCGGCTCCGGCTGAAGCAGACCATGCACGACCTGCAGCACGGCCAGACCCGGATGGCGCCGGAGTTCCACCTGTGCCCGAACAAGCACGCCTACCGCTGGGACCGCACCCCGGGCGCCGAGCGCTGTGAGTTCGAGTCGACCGGCCACACCCACATGCCGCCCGGCCTGGAGGACCTGTTCGGCCAGGGCGCCGAGCAGTTCATGGGCGGCGAGGGCACCGGCCCGACCAAGTATTCCGCGCTGGCCGAGCCGCAGGGCGAGGGCGCGCTGGCCGAGCTGAAGGACGAGCCCGAGCCCGCGCTGGACGAAGAGGGGCTGACTGCCTCGGGCCTGAACCCGGACGTCGACCTCGGCTACGGCAGCGGCGACGAGCCGGCGTCCCCGGAGGAAGCCTCCATCCAGACGCAGGGCAACCAGCAGTGGTCCGGCGGCGACTACAGCTCCGGCGACCTGGCTCATCCCGAGGACCAGGGACAGCAGTTCCCGGCCGAGGACCCGGACCTGCGCGACATCGTGGCCGCTTTCCAGCGCTCGGCCGCCGCCCGGCAGTACTCCGGGGATGGTGCTATCGCGCTGGGCAGCGGCGACATCGCTGCCGCTGCCCGCGCTCATCTGCAGAAGGAAGCCGACGTGCTGCCGGCCGATGAGGCCGACGAGCTGATCCGGGAAGGACGCGGTACCCGGGCAAGGAACCTGGATTTGCTGGACTTGTCCGGCACGCATTACACCGATGACCCGCAGCTCGACGAGCACGACGATGACATTGCCTGGGCCTGAGGGCGCCGAGGTCCCCGTCTCGGCGATCCCGGAGGCCGTCTGGGGGGTCAGCTGGCACATGCGCACAGCCGCTAACATCGTTTCCGATGACCCGTTCGAGGGCCAGGGCGTGCGGCTGGAGTGGCCGCCCGGCCGCGACGTCGGCATCGAGGAGATCCAGCTCGTGACCGGCTGCGAGCGCGTGGTGGCTTTTCCCGATTTCTGCTGCGCCTGGGCGGACCTGTCCGGCGGTACCGGCACCCCGGCCGTCCTGCGCGCCCACTGGGCGGCATGGCTCGCGCCCCCGGAAGAGGTGACGTAAGCACCGACCGCCGGAGGTCCCATGCCTGAGCAGGAGACGCCCGAGGAGTTCCGGGCCCGGATGCGCTCGGTCAGCTTCGTGCCCGGGGCCACCGTCAGGGCCACGTCCCGCATGATCACCCGCCCGGACGACGGCGGCCTGGACGCCGGCCGCACGGCCAGGGAGACGACCGACGAGCTGGGCACGGTGATCACCGAGTCGGACAACCGGCAGGACGTGATCATCCATCCGGAGACCCATGTGCAGTCGCTGAGCTTCCAGGGCCTGGAGGGCTGAGCCATGCCATTCACCAAGTCCGGCTGGTACACCCAGGCCCTGCTCTACCAGCTGCTCGGGACGGCGCAGACCGGCGGCACGCTGAACCTGACCGGCAACGACGCCAACAACAAGATCTCGCTGCACAGCTCTTCCGGTACTGACTACTCCGCCGAGCTGGCAACCGGCGGCGCCACGGCGGCGATCGCCTGGGTGAGCACCAACGAGATCACCGGCACCGGCTGGGCGACCGGCGGCGTCACGCTGTCGACGGCGGCGACCGGCTCGACGTCGGTCACCACGACATTCGCCCAGGGCGGCGCCGGGCCGTACTACCTGCAGTACTCCTGGACCAACCCGCTGGCGGTCTCGGGCACCACGCTGACCGGCGTTTACGGCTCGATTATCTATTCCAATACCATCACTGCGCCCGTGTCTAAGCCGATGCTGCTGCTGCTGTGCTTCGGCGCGGCGTACTCGACCGTCTCCGGCGTGTTCGGCATCACCCCGTCCGGCTCCGGGCTGAGCCAGATCACGCTGACCGGCTAGGCGCTGAGTGACCACCCCGGCCGAGCTGTACACCAACCCGCTGGCAGCCACCACCGTTAGCACTGGCGGGACGACTGCGCCGGTCTCGGGCACCACCGAGTCCTGGACGATGGCCGGCGCGTACGCGGCGTGGCCGCAGGTCTCCAGCACCGCGCCGGGCACCCAGCTGCACCTGATCGACCCGGCCGCCACGTCGGAGATCATCCTGGTCACCAACATGTCCGGGACCACCTGGTCGGTTACCCGGGGCGCGGAGGGCACCACCCCGGTCGCGCACGCCGCCGGGTTCACCGTCGTCCAGGTCATCTCCGCGTCCGTGATGACGTTCGGGCAGCGCGGCCAGTACACCCACACCACCGCCACTCAGGCGTTCACGCTGGCCTCGGCGGTCGCGATCACCGGGCTGGCGGCGCTGCTGACCCCCGGCACGTGGGACATCGAGTGCGACCTGGCGTGGAACCCGTCCGGCACCATCGGGTCCCAGCACCAGCACGGGTGGGCGTTCACCGGCACCACGTCGTCCTACCAGTTCAACATGGCGGCCTGCTGGCAGTCCGAGGCGACCTCGACCGCCTCGGACCAGCGGTCCAACTTCAACGCCGGCACGACGACCTGGCCGGTGGTACAGGGCAACAGCCCGGTGCACGTGGCGTTCGGCGGCTGGACGCGGACCACCGGCCGGGTCGTGGTGACCGGCACGGGGGTCCTCACCCCGACCATCACCCTGCTCACGGCTAGCAACGGGATCACCACCACCGCCGGCTGCCGGATGGTCGCCACCCGGATCGCCTGACCGAAAGGGGGCGAGCCTGGATGAGGGCCCTGCCCGTGAGGGGGTGAAGTCCCGTGGCCGTCGCGTTCGATGCCGTAGGCCCGTCCTCCGCCGGCGCGACCAGCAGTGCCAGCCCGCTGAACTGGACCCACACCTGCGGCGCCGGCGCCACCGCCCTGTACGCGGCCGTCGCGGTCGGGCACCTGTCGTCAACCTTCGCTGACTCCGCCGTCACCGTGACCGCCACCTACAACGGCATCGCGATGACGGCGCTGTCCGCCGGGCAATCCACGACTATCGCCAGTGGCCTGGACACCAGCGCGGCCACCAGCACCGGGTTCATCAAGGTGTTCCGGCTGGCCAGCCCGCCGACCGGCTCTGCTTTCACGGTATCGGTCAGCGTATCCTCTCCCCCGGACGTCCTTACCGGAGGGTCCATCTCAGTCACCGGGTCGGGCGGTGAGAGGACGCTATTCCCCGCCAGCTCATCGGGCGCGTCCGTGACCTCCGGCAGCGTGGGCGTGACAGGCACCACGGCGGGCGGCCTGGTAGCCGCGTTCATGGCTACCGGGTCCGGCGGCGAGACCGCGACCGGCGGCACCACCCAGCGGTACAAGAGAGACGCCAACACCAACACCAGCGCGGGCAACTCGGCGGCCGAGACCCTCGCAAGCCCCGGCGGCACCGCGACGATGAGCTGGACCCAGGCCGCCGACTCGTTCGCGGTCATCGCCTTCGAGGTGCGGCCCGCCGCCGCTGCCGTCATGCCGGCGCAGACCTCGGCGATTCCCGGCCAGGCGGTGCCCGGCACCGTCGCTCCCGGCTACATCTTCCCCGTGGTCACTCCCCTGACGCTGGCCGCCAGCGCGTCTTTCCCGCAGGCCGCCGGGCCGAAGATGTCCACCCTGATCGACACTTTCCCGGGCACCTCGCTCAACAGCACGCTGTGGGGCAGTTTCGGCAACGCCCCGGTGATCAGCGGCGGCACCCTGAGCCTGACCGACACGGCGAGCAGCACCGTTGCCACGGGGATACAGTCCAGCTCCTCTTATGACCTGACCAGCTCGCTGATTTGCGTGCACCTGGTCTCGGCGGGAGCCCAGTACCCGACCACTTCGGCGCTCCTGTGCTGCCAGGTCGACGTGAATAACCGCGTGCAGATTTTCGTGAACAACGGGCAGCTCACCGCCCAGCATGCGGTAGCGGGGGCCTACACGACCGTGGGGACCCCGCTGGCATACAGCTCAGCCGCGATGCAGTGGCTGCGCCTCCGCGAGGCGTCCGGCACGCTTTATTACGAATACAGCGCCGATGGGAGCACCTGGACGGCCCTGGCATCCGAGGCCGACCCGATCAGCCTGCGCGTGGTCAGCGCGATCATCCAGCAGGGCCAGTACGGCGGGACTGAGCCGGCCACGACCAGCCAGTGGGCCAACGTCAACAACCCCACGGTCAGCGCCACGGTCACTCCCCCGGCGCTGGCCGCCGCCGCCAGCTTCCCGGCGCTCACCGTCAGCGCGGGCTCGGGCGTCACCCCCGTAAGCCTGGCTGCCGCCGCCAGCTTCCCGGCACCGGTCCTGCACACGGACGAGAGGCTTACCGCCACGGCCCTGGCCGTCAGCTCCTCGTTCCCCGCGTCGGTCATCACTGCCCAGTCCAATGTCACGATCACCCCGGGCACCCTGGCTGTCTCGGCCAGCTTCACCGCGCCGGCGGTCAGCACGGGCGAGACGGTCGCCCCGGCAACCCTGGCGGCCAGCTCGTCGTTCCCGGCGCCGCAGGTCCGGGCCGACGTCACCATCATCCCCGCGAGCCTGGCGGTCAGCGCCAGCTTCCCGGTGCTTACCGTTAACGCGGGCTCGGGCGTCACCCCGGCCGCGCTGGCCGTCAGCGCCGGCTTCGCCGCGCTCGGCGTCGACCCGATCCGGCCGGCCACCCTGGCGGTCGCGGCCGGCTTCGCCGCCCCGGCCGTCGACTCGGCGGTCCCGGCGCCGCTGGCTGCCACGGTGAGCTTCCCGGCCGTCGCGATCAGCGCCGGGTCCGGCGCCGCGATCACCCCGGGCACCCTGGCCGTCGCGGCGGCCTTCCCGGCGCTCACGGTCAGCCAGGGCCAGGCTGCCGCGCCGTCAGCCCTGGCGGCCGGCACCGTGTTCGCGGCTCCGGGAATCCGGGCTGACCAGGCCGCCGGCCCCGCAGCCCTGGCCGCCTCCGCATCTTTCCCGGCCGTGGCGGTCAGTGCCGGGTCCGGTACCACGGTCACTCCCCCGGTCCTGGCGGTCGCCGCCTCGTTCGCGGCGCCCCTGATCCGGGCCGACCAGGCTGTTTCCCCGCCCGCGCTGACGGTTTCCGCGTCCTTCCCGGCGCCGCCGATCCGCGCGGACCAGATCCGCTCTCAGCCCGCGCTGGCCACGGCCGCGAGCTTCCCGGCCCCGTCGATCCGGGCCGACCAGGCGGTCACCCCGGGCACCCTGACCGTCGCGGCGGGTTTCCCGGCCGTCACCGCCAGTGCCGGGACCTCGGTCACTCCCGCGAGCCTGGCTGCCAGCGCCGGCTTCGCTGCCCCGGCGGTCAACCAGGGCCAGGCGGCATCTCCCGGCCCGCTGGCCGCCGCCGCCAGCTTCCCGGCGCCCCTGATCCGGGCCGACCAGATCGCTGCCCCGGCCGCGCTGGGCACCCCGGTCAGCTTCCCGGCGGCCACCATCGGGGCCGGGGCGTCAGCCGCTCCCGGCACACTGACCACCACCACGGGTTTCCCGCCCCCGGTGGTCAGCCAGGGCCAGACCGCGATCACGGGCCCGCTCGCGGTCGCCGCCTCGTTCCCGGCGCCGGCCGTCAGCGGCAGCTCCGCCGTCATCCCGGCGTTCCTGCCCGGCACGGTCACGTTCCCTGTCCCGGCCATCGCCGAGGGCTCGGCTGCCGCCGTCCCGGTGCTGGCGGTCGCCGCCTCGTTCCCGCTCCCGGCCGTCAGCTGCAGTGTCAGCATCACCCCGCCGGTCCTGGCGGTCACGGCCACCCTCACGACCCCGGGCATCCAGACGGCCGGCAACGCCAGTGCCACCCCGGGCGCGCTGACCACCACCACGGGCTTCCCGCCCCCGGTGGTCGGCCAGGGCGCTGTCATCGCCACGGCGGCGCTGGCTGCTGCGACTGCCTTCCCGGCGGTCACGGCTAACACGGGCACCACGGTCACCCCGGCATCGCTGCACGGCACTGTCAGCTTCCCGGCGGTGCCGGTCGTCATCCCGGCCACGGTGACGCCGCCTGCGCTGAGCACCGCCGCGAGCTTCCCGGCTCCCGCCGTGGCGGGCGGCGCCAATGCCGTCCAGGGCCCGCTGAGCACCCCGGCGTCCTTCCCGGCACCGGGGATCCATTGCAGCTCGGCGGTCATCCCGCCGGTCCTGGCGGTTGCGGCCAGCCTTCCTGCGCCGTCGATCCAGGCGCCTGCTAACGCTGCGGTCGCCCTGGGCACCCTGTACTGCCCGGCGGTGTTCCCCGCGCCCGCCGTGGGCGGCGGTGCCACGGTGCCGCTGGGCACGCTGAGCCTGGTCACTGTTTTCCCGCCGCCCGTGTTCGCCACCGGGACCCTGATCATCCCGGTCACGCTGAAGACCCTGGTCACGTTCGTGCCGCCGTTCATGGCGGTGATCAGCACCGCGCAGGCCCAGGTCGCCTTCACCGCGACCGCCTCGATGCGCGTTTACGCGGCCAGCGGGCCCGACCTGGACCGGCTGTGGCGGGAGTACCAGGCTCTTGCCGCCGTGGCGCAGGCCGACGCGAATCTGTGGGCGGAGGCCCGGATCGCCGGGGCCGGCTCCGGCATGACCGGCGCGTACTACGCGGACCTGTGGGGGAGCGACGGTGCCGCCCAGCGGGCCTGGCATGCCTGGCAGGAGGCCAGCCAGGACTGGAGCCGCCAGCTGCACCGGTTCGCCCAGTACGGCGAGGGGCCGGAGGACCCGGTGTACGGCGGTGTATCCTGATTTTGCAATATCAATAAACCTTGGTAGGGTGGTCTCATCAGGCACCGACGAGATCCTGGAGCACCGATGACCATGACCCTTGACGACACCCGCCGCCTCATCGAGGCAATCCGTCAGCTGGCCCGCACCCGCGTGCACCGCCTGGACTCCCGCCAGCTGGCCGCGCTGGAGACCCAGACCCAGGATTCGCTGCGGGCCATGTGGCGTTACCTGGACGGCCGCCCGGCCGACCAGGACGTGGCCGCGCAGGCACGCGACTGGGAGCGCAAGGCCTGGGCCGCCCAGGAGCAGGACATGGCCGCCGTGGCCGGCCCGCCCGCTTCGGGCATCAGCTCCCCCGCCAAGGCGGGCGGGGCCCCGGCTGCGCCGCCCGTGCGCGCCCCCGAGGCCGACAAAGTGCAGGACGTGGGCTACTTCCTGCACGACGGCACCCTGTACAAGGTGGTGCGGGCCATCTACGGCTCGGGCAACCTGTACGCCAAGCGGCTGGACCTGCAGGCCGGCGAGTTCGTCATCGTCAAGGGCATGATGGCCTACCTGCGCGAGTCCGAGCGGATCACCGAAGAGCAGGCCATCGAGTTCGGCCGGTCGCTGGAGGTCACCCCGGAGATGAAGATCTACGGCAAGTGCCTGATCTGCGGGCGCCCGCTGACCGACGAGGAATCCATCCGCAACAAGGTCGGGCCCGGCCCGCACCGGGGGCTGTGATGGCCGGCCAGGCGCAGCCTGCTCCCGCCGATGAGCGGGAGCAGGCCATCGGCCGTGTCACCGCCGAGCTGGCCCGGCATGCCGCGCCCCGGTTCACCGACGAGGGCGGCGGGGATACCGGCTGCCTGAACTGCAAGTGCGGCCTGCGCATTCCGCCGACAGAAGGCCCAGCCTCCCACCGGGACTGGGCGGCCTACGACCGGCACGTTGCCGGGGCGGTCCTCGATGCGATGAAGGAGCCGTCATGACCGAGCAGCTATTCCGGCTGCGGCCGGTGACCGCCGAGTTCAGCGCCCGGCAGTGGACGCCGGACACCGACCCGGACGAGCTGGCCGACTGGTGCGACGGGTATGTCTACACCGGCACCCAGCACGGCCACACCAGCCCGCCCTGGCGGCTGCACAGCTGCATCAACCCGAACGTGACCGACGAGAGCCCCAGGGGCCATGCCGATCCCGGTGACTGGATCGTCCGGGTCAGTCCCGACCCGGGGGGCTGGAACCTGTACGAGATCCTGTCCCCGGCCGATTTCGAGGCCAAGTACGAGCAGGCCTCATGAAAACGTATTTCTTCGAGGCCACCAACGGCTTCAACTGGGGCAAGTTCGCGGTCGGCTACTTCGATGACGAGGAATGGGAACGCCGCTCGGTGCTCCCCGCCGCCCATGACGGGCACTTGCTGAGCAGCCTCGGCTGGGGACGCGATTTCCGGTACCTGCACATGTGGGTGCTGGACCTGCAGACCGGCGAGGGCATGTACGTCCCGGTCGACGGCAGTGCCGACTACCAGCTGAACGGCAAGCACCAGATCTGGGTATGCCCGCTGTTCGAGCCGTTCCTGCACTGGCTGTACGAGCAGGACCCGGCCCGGCTGCCGGAGCTGGCCGGCAGCCTGGTCCGGCTCACCGAGGAGGAGGCCCCGTCCTCGCTGAGCGGCTACCGCAGGCAGCGGCACGCGGCCGGGCGGGGCTGCCTGTGCGACCGCAGGTGCAGCCCGTGCAAGGACGGCAACCACGGCCTGTGCCATCTCGGGCCGTGCCAGGGATGAGCGGGTAGGCAGGGCCAGGCCCGGCCTTCCCGGGGCTCGGAAGATACGAGACCCCGGGAGGGCGCCGTATGCTCCGGAAGTACGCCAGCGCGGCCGTGCTGGACACCTGGCGCGTGACGGCTGCCCCCGGGAGCCTGCGCAAGGCAGCGCACCGCGTCACTTTCGATTACGTGCCGCGAGCCGGGTTCCTGTACGTCAGGGCCCGCGCGATCAGCTCCCGGTGCAACGACAACTGGGACGCCTTCCCGGCCGGGGAGATCGAGAAGGGCTACCGGACCTTCCTCGGCAAGCCGGTGTTCGTCAACCACCACAACAGTGCGCATCGTCGCGCTCGCGGCGTCATCGTCGCGGCGGCCATCCACCGGGACCGCAACCCCGATGGCAGCCCGGACACGTGGGTGGAACTGCTGCACGAGATCGATGCGCAGACCTTCCCGAAGTTCGCCAAGGCAATTCTTTCCGGCCGGGTCAACCGGACCTCGATGGGCGTCGACTGCGAGTACTCGACCTGCTCGGCGTGCGGCAACCGGGCCACCAGCCCGGCCGAGTACTGCCAGCACATGCCCGGCCGCAAGGGCATGAAGATCCGCCAGCGCAATCAGCGCACCGGCAGGCTCGAAGAGAAGATCATCCACGAGATCTGCGCCGGGCTGACCTTCTTCGAGAACAGCTTCCTGGTCGAGGACCCCGCCGACCCCAGCGCCTACGTGCTCGACAAGCCGTACCTGCACAAGGCGGCGGCCAGGACGGCCGCCCTCGATGATGACGAGCCCGACTTCCGGGACCTCATCCTGAACAAGTGCACCACGTGCGGCCAGCCGGTGCACTTCAACGCGGCGAACGAGCGGCGCGGCCGGCATCCGTGGCGGCACCACAGCCCGCTGGCCGATGACCACCCGGCCGCCCCGTCTGACCCGGGGGACAGGCGGCCGTCCGGCTCCTATACGTTCGGCGGCACGGACTGCCTGGTATGCCATGAGCCGGTGAAGATCAACCTGGCCGCGCTGGGCACCGCGACCGGCGGCTGGCACCACCACGACGGGATGAAACGCGATCACCCCGCCATCCCGGCTGACCCGCGCGCCGTCTACGACCAGATCCCGGTCCAGCGGGCGCAGGCCGAGCAGGCCCGGCTGCAGGTCCGCGACCAGATGCACCGCCAGTTCGAGCAGCTGAGCGGCGGCCCGCTGCCCCGGCGCCCGCGCGGCGACGAGGGCGACATGCCGCCGGACCCGTTCCTGGCCAGCAGGACCGCCGCCGGGGACGACCCGTACATCCTGCGGGTGATGCGCCACATGACCGAGGCGCACGGCGTCCCGCAGGAAGTCCTGCCGTTCCTGGCCGCGCAGAAGTACCGCGACGCGCACGGCCGGAACATCCACCCGCCCGGCGAGCGCGAGGGTCCCGAGGGCGAGAGCGCCCAGGACAAGATCAAGCGCCAGACGGATTCGCTGAAATCCTTCACCGAGGGCCTGGAGGGCCTGCAGCTGGCCCACCACGAGCTGCACGGAGGGGACTACCCGGCCGAGGGCGGCATGGCCGGGACCAGGCACCGGCACGGCTACAACGACGAGCTGGCCTACCGCCACGAGCACCCCTGGCGGCCCGACACCTACCGTCCCGGGCACGAGGAGCCGCCCGAGCCCCGGTCTGCCGGCGAGGAGCGCGCGGTGGTGCAGCCGTACGCCTGGCGCGGGGAGGGCGGCATCCCGGAGCACATGAGGAACCGGGAGTACAAGTCCCGGCTGCATCCCGGGCGCACCGACGAGTTCCCCAACCGGGAGATCTACGACACGGACGATGACCCTGATAAATGGTCAAACCTGGGCAGCTGCCCGCGCACCTATACCCGCAGGCAGCAGGACCGCTCCTACCGCGCAGGGTCCGGCGAGCCCGGGACGGGCGCTCCCCACGGGGCCTGGCGGGCCTGGCGCGAGAAGGCCAGGCGCAACGGCGCGTTCTGCACCGAGTGCGGGGCCCACAAGTGGATGCACGCCGAGTTCAGGCCCTCCGAGGTCGGCCGTCCCAAGCCGGAGTACGAGGAGGAGAAGCGCACGGAATGGGGCGAGAAGGTCCGGGGCCGGACGGCGCCGCTCCGGCCGCTGATGCCGCACATGAACAGCCGCAAGCCGGACCTACTCGCGCATTTCGCCGGGCGTAAAGAGACCTTTACCGCCGCCGTGGACCTGCCCGAGGCCGCCTGCCCGAGCTGCGGCAGCCCCCGGGCCCGCGCCTACAGCCGGATGCACGAGATGGCCCAGTGCTCGGACTGCGGCACCCACTTCAATCACTACACCGGCCGCGAGATGGGACCGGAGGAGGTCGAGGTCACCAACGCCGCCAACGCCAACTACGAGGAGTACGAGGAGCGGCGCAAGAAGGGCGGGGAGCTGTTCAGCCATGTCACCGAGCATCCCACCCACCCGGTGCCCGGCTGGGACGAGGCCCGGGAATGGCGCAGCCAGTGGCACCGCGAGGACCTGCAGCCGAACCCGATGAGCGGTACGCCGCTGCCGAGGTACCCGCCCAGGCGGCTCGGCGACCCCGAAGCGGACGAGCGGCTCCGGCAGCGGCACGAGGACTGGGCCCGGCAGCGCCGCGAGCACGTCACGCACGCCTGGTCGAGCTACGACGAGCCGCGCATCGACCCGACCGGCCGCGAGCGGCTGTCCGTGCGCCGCCAGGCGATCACGGGCGAGGAGGCCGAGCCGGGGCATGAGATCTGGGCCCGCCCGGCCGGGGGCAAGAGCCCGGTGGCCGCCGAGGTGTACCAGAATATGCACACCCGTGAGCCCGGCGAGCACGGCGAGGCCTGGTACCACGGCGTGTCCTACCACGGGCCCTACCACGTCATCCGGCACCCGGACACCCGGGAGGTCTGGGTCGTCGACCGCGAGGGCCGCGACGCCAGCCCGGCCCCGCAGGAGCACGGCTACGGCGTCCCCGAGCGGGATGGCCAGTGGCAGGAAGACCGGGCCTACGAGCACTGGCATGATCTGGAGAGCCAGGGCCCGGACGCCGCCCGGATCGGCACCAGCGAGCATCCCCGGTTCTCCGAGGTGGCGCGCGAGCGGACGCCAGCGTTCCCGCACAGCCGGATCGACCCCGAGGACGAGCGCCGGGCCCAGCGGCCCGACGCCCGGGTACACGAGCCCCAGGGCTACAGCCCCGAGGACGAGTGGCACGGCCCGTACGAGGTCGTGAAGCACCCGCAGACCGGCAAGTTCCACGTCGTCGACAACGCCGGGCGCCATGCCCCGATGGGCGGCTGGCAGGGCTTCCGGACCCAGCTGCAGGCCGAGCGGTCCCGCGACTACATCGATCACCGCCAGCAGTCCAAGGAGCGTGGCAGGGAGCTGGCTAACAGCATCTACGACAAGGGCATGGAGGTGCTCGACCCGGGCGGCACCGAGGAGAGCCGCGAGTCCGAGGAGAACACCCGCCAGGGCCAGGACCTGATGACCCGGTATGCGGGCGGCCGGGGGCAGCTCAAGACCGAGCCCGACGAGGAAGGCGGCCGTCCCTACTACGAGCGCGAGCACTACCACGAGAACGGCAGGCCCACCGGCTGGTATGTCAAGCACTACGGCGGCCCGCAGGCCGACGTCTATCACCGCGCGACCGGCGACGCCGAGGACACCCTCTGGCTGCCTGAAGACGAGCATGGCGGCCTGCACCGTGACTTCGATGATATCGAGCTGGGGCGGCACCTGAAGGCCTGGTACCACAATCCTGACGGGATGCGGCGGCACCTGGAGGAGGAACCCTGGCAAAGTGGCGGCAACGAGCGGATCCAGCGCTGGAAGCGCCGCCACCAGGGCGCGCGGCACCGGGCAGCCCCGGGATGGGACGGCCAGGCGGCGGCTGACGCCGACAACGCCTACCGGCTGTCCGGCTGCCATCACGCCTCCTGCGGACGCTGGCTGGGCGGCGGGCACACTGCTGCCGCGCTGGACATCGCCGAGGAGCGGCTGCACCGCCCGGCCGACCCGGCCCTGCGGCCGGTGCCGCTGGCCGTGGAAGGCGCCCGCGCCTACTCGGCGGCAGCCGGCCTGGACGACCCGCACCGCGAGCCTTACGGCCATATCGAGACCAACCCGGGCCGGATCCGGCGGCTGGCGCAGGCCTACCACGCGCTGCCGATGGACGACCCCGGCGCGCACGCCGCGTTCGCCGACATGGCCGCCCAGGTGCACCGCCAGTACGACCACCTGACGAACCGGATGGGGGTCCGCGTGGAAGCCGTCGACTACGACCCGTACGAGAACCACCTGCAGATGGCGGACGACCTGGAGAACAACCGGCACCTGGCCGTGCTGTCCACCCGCGCCACCGGCCCGCACGGGTTCTTCGACGACGAGACCAACGATGAGTTCCGGGCCGTGCACGACGCCTTCGGGCACGCCGCCACCGGCCGGTCCTTCGACCGGCACGGCGAGGAGGCCGCCTGGCTGGCGCACTCGCGGATGTTCCACGGCGCCGCCCGCCAGGCGATGACCACCGAGACGCGCGGCCAGAACTCGACGCTGATCGCCACCGGGAACTTCGCGCCGCAGAAGACCGCGCTGCTGCCGGCCGGGTTCCTGCGCCGCGAGGCCGCCGCCCCGTGGGGGCCGGGCCCGGTGCCCGAGCACGCGTTCCTCCGGCCCGAGCACGCCACCCACTGCGTCAACTGCGGCATGCCGTTCACCAGCCCCGAGGACGACCCCGAGCACCCCGATACCTGGCGTGACGTGCACGCCCCGCACCTGTGCACCCAGTGCGCGGGCCCGAGGCACCTGTTCCCGAACGAGACCGGCAAGCCGCCGCCCGCCGAGGTCGACCCGTACGGCGGCCAGCCCGGCAGGATGCCGGGGCGGACCCGCCGCTGGACCCCCGACGATCCTGTGCTGTTCTCGCTGTCCGCCCTGGAGCGCGACGCGGCGCTGCGGTACAAGGAGCCGGAAGACCACCCGTTCTTCCTGGCCAACCCGGTCAGCAAGGACCACATCAAGCACGCCTGGAACCACCACACGACTCAGGACGAGCGGGACCAGGCCAGCCGCTGGTATCCCGACGCGCACCTGGTGGCCGTGGCGATCGCGCACGGCGACGCGGCCAAGGGCGCCGGGCTGCTGGCCGCCTACTCCCCGCTGACGCGCTGGCCGGCGAACATGTTCAACGCGGCCCGCTCGATCCACGAGGGCCGGGCGATGGGCACCCGCAAGGGCGACGGCGCGATCATGGCCGTGCACTGGAAGCCTGCCCAGCGGATCCTGGCCGGGGAACATTACAGCGATGTCCTCAGCCCGAAGACGGCGATGAAGACGCGGGCGTTCGCGCACCTGATCGAGCACGGCGGCAACACCGAGGAGGACCTGAGGCACGGCACGCCCCATGTGTGCATCGACCGGCACGCGCTGAGCGTGGCGATCGGCCGCCGGGTCACCGACGAGGAATACGGGCAGGCGCCGGTCAGCAAGCACCGGTACTACCACCACGTCGCGAGGCAGTACATCGACGCGGCGCGGGACATCTCCGACGAGACCGGCAAGCTGGTCGACCCGGCCACCGTCCAGGCGGGCACCTGGCTGGCGCAGGTCCGCCGGAACGAGACTGAGGATGCCACCATGCGAGGAAGGCTGGGCAGGGGCCGCGTCACCCGGGGACAGCAGGACGTCCATCGCTGGCAGGACTACGCCCGCGAGCACCACCCGGACCTGTCCGGCGAGACGATGCACCTGGGCGCGCTGCAGATGCTGGGCGGCGATCCCCCGCTGCGGGTGCCGCCGTCTGTCGACACGCTGCGCCCGGAGGCCTGCCCGGTGTGCGGCAACTCCGACGTGTTCAAGGGCCAGCGCTGCCCGGTGTGCGGGTTCGTCTCGCCGCCGGACATCTTCCGCGACCCGGACATCGACCAGGCCAGGGCGAACCGGGCGGCGCTGGAGGAGGGCGCCGAGGAATCGCCGTACCCGGAGGGCCCGGCCGACGAGGAGGCCATGCTGGCGGAGCAGGGCATCCCCGGTGCCGAGCCCGGCATGAACCCGGAGCAGGTCGGCTCCGGCGAGGATGCGCAGGACCAGCTGATGCACCCGGACCAGATCGCCCCGGACGGCATCCCCGGCGTGCAGCCCGAGGCCGCCCCCGGCCAGGGGATGCTGGAGCCTTCCGGCGAAGAGGAGCAGCCCGCCGGGGAGGACGAGCTGGCGCAGCCCGGCGAGCTGGACGAGAACGGCGAGCCGGTACCGCCGGAGGAGGAGCAGCTCGAAGGCGAGGCGGAAGCCGGGGCAGGCCGGGAGCTGGAAGAGGCGGGCACCCGGGACGAGGAGGAGCAGGAAGAGGCCGCCGAAGAGGGCCTCTCCCCCGGGAAGGAGCAGGACGAGGACGAGCGCCCTGGAGGGAAGATGCCCAAGCGCAACGCCGCCGCGTCGGTCACGGCCGCGCAGGACCGTGCCGTGGCCGAGCTTCGCCGGGAGAACGCCGTGCTCCGCCGGCAGCTGCAGTTCGTCGCCGAGCTGGCCGGCATCGGGCCCGAGCTGGACGAGATCCGCCGCCGGGCCGACCTGGCCAACCCGGCGCAGCCGGTCCCGGACCCGGCGGAGGAGCCGCCGACTTCGACGACCGAGCAGGCGCTGGCGACCGGCGCCCCGACCGGCAGCGGCTCGGGCACGGCACGCGGTCCCGGCCACACTGAGGATGACCCGAGCCGGCCCGGCACCACGCCGGGCTCGCTGACCGCCGTGCCGGCCGAGCAGACCACCACGGCGATCACCCCGGGCGTGGAGATGCAGACGCCCCCGGCCAGGCAGCTGATCGACGTGACCGCGCCGGTCACCGGCACCAACCCGTCCCAGGACGGCGGCGTGCCGATCGAGCAGCGCCGGATCGAGACCGACGTGCGGGTCAACCCGAACCCGCTGGCCGCGCAGGGGCCCGGCATCGGCGGGGCGGGCAACGACGGCACCGCGTTCCCCTGGACGATGGCCGCCCGCCAGGTACTCGGCCCCGGCGAGGCCGACGAGCGCGGCGCCCGCACGATGGCCGCCATCCGGCTGGCCCGGCTGCAGGTCCAGGCGGGCCTGGCCCGGGGCGACGAGCTGGAGGTGGGCTCGGCCATCGAGGCGAATGCCAGCCTGTCGCTGCATGACATCGAGCACGAGATCAGCACCATCACCCGGATGGCCAGGGCGACGGCGGCAGCCCAGCCGCGTTACCCGCGCGGCATGGCGCCGCGCCAGGCGGCCAAGGCCGCGCCGAGCTTCGCCGGGCCGCCGGCCCCGGTAATGGCGATGACGGCCGCCGCCGACAGCGGCGACGACTCCGACCTGTTCATCGACTAGGCCATGGCGCCCCCGCCGGCTGCATACACCGCCCGGTCGCCCTGGTGGCTGTTCCGGCTGCTCTGCCTGGCCGGCGCGGCCTGCGCGTTCATCGCCGCGTTCGAGTTCGCCGCCATCCTGCACGGCGGCAGCGGCCTGGGCATGGCGTGGCTGGCCGGCGGCGTCTCGGCGTTCTTCCTGGCCTGGGCCATTCCCTAGGGCAGGCGGTGCCCCCGTGACCGCCTGCCCCGCCGGGACTGCCTGGCCGAGCACTGCTCTCCATCCGTGCCGAGCAGAGCCGCTCCCAGCCGGGCCTTTCCGGCCATGCCCCGCCGCGCCAGGCCAAGCCGTGACTAGCTTCGACACGCCCAGCGCTGCCTCTCCGGCCATGCCTTGCCAGGCCAGGACGTGCCTCGCGATCCTCGCCAAGCCCCGGCTGCCGTCCATGCCTCGCGCCGCCTTGCCGCGCATCGCCATGACTTGCCGCGCCTGGACGGCCCTGCGATGCAGCTCCGAGCCGAGCTGTCCGGGATCTGCCGGGCCAAGCCACGAGCTGACTATCAAAGAACCTAGCACACGAAGGAGGCCATCATGCCCTGGAGCGTGACGATCAAGAGCGGCTTGCGCAACGTCGTGCTGCCCGATGGCACCGGCAACGGGGCCGGCAAGCGCTACCAGGCGGGCGACGTCGCCTACATGTCCGATCAGGACATCGCGCTGCTGTCCAAGACGGCGATCGCGAACCTGTTCACCGCCGCCCCGGCGGCGGTCTCGGCGACCTGGCCCGCAGGCGGCGTGTGACTGAGCCGGAGGAGTGGCTGGTCACGCCCGGCGGCAGGGCGCACCTGCTGCGGGGGGACGGCCACAGCTACTGCGGCAAGTACTCCCGGGCCGACCTGCGTCCCGGGGACACCTCGAACCGGTGCAAGTCATGCACGCGGTGGCGCGAGCTGGCCCTGGCACGCCGGCCTTCACCTTCTACCTGAGGTTGAGCTAACCCCGGAAGAGGCAGAGGACTGCCCCGCGCGGGGCCGCCCCCGGAAGAGGCAGGACGAGGCGAAGGAGACAGTGGGATGATCCGGACCTACTTGTCGAATGATTACATCAAAAGGACAGTCCGGCCGCTGTTCGCGTGGACGCAGGCGACGCCGAAGCCGGCGTTCCTCGACCCGAACTGGACCCGGGCGGTGCCGGTCTGGCCCGGCATGGGCTTCATCCGCACGGGCGGTGACCTGGTGACGCTGGCGGGCGCGAACAGCGTCCAGATGAACGGCGCCACGATGGCCGGCGCCGCCGGCGCGTCGAACAACGGCTCGACCTACACCGCCGGGGCGCTGCCGGTTTACGGCCTGGGCGCCCTTTACGTGGGCGGCGACGGAATCGATGAGCTGCTGTACGCCGGGATCAATGCATTCTCGGTGTGGGTGCTCGGCCCCGATGCCGAGTTCGAGATCCTCGCCCCGGCCTTCGACCCCACCGCCACCTGGGCGGACCCGACTGACGGCTCCGGCGCGAGCCTGATCGGCGTGGCCTGCCAGACCGGCACCGGCACCGGCCTGACGGCGGCCTCTCTCCAGGGCCAGCTCGTGCCCTGGTCTTCCAGCACCTCGATCTCCGCGCCGGTCGCCCGGCTGCTGAAGGTCAACTCCAGCACCAAGATCACGATCGGCGGCCTGGAGCCGTACAGCGCGGCCATGCTGGCCGCGACCTCGGCCAGCTTCGCGGCTGCTGGCCGCGACTGACCACACGGGAACGCAGGAAAGGATCACCAGGATGACCGAGCTAGCCACCGTGGCGAACGGGCAGCTGACTCCGGCGGCGCCGCTCGGCGGCCTGCGTCCCCGGGTCGCGTCCCGCAAGAGCGACGACTACGTTGCCCAGATCGAGGCCAGGCGGGCCCGCTCCGCGCCGCTGACGCGCGAGGCCAAGGTCCGCAAGATGGCCCTGATCCTCTCGGACGAGCTGCACGGCTTCCGCCGTCTCGGCGTCGGCATGGTCGGCCCCATCCAGCTCAAGCTGCGGTACCAGGGCATCGTCCGCAACGTGCTCGTCGAGGACCCGGTGACGCCCGGGACCCCGGTCGAGTACGACGTGTGGGACGACCTGGGCCAGGCCTACATCCTGAGCGGCACCGAGGGCGAGGTCCGGGTTACCCCGTTCGAGGGCAAGCGCATCCCGGTGCGGTTCTTCCGCATCGCCAGCCGTCCCGCGATCCGCAAGGAGGACCTGTTCTACCTGCGGATCAACGCGGTCGAGCAGGCCCAGGACGAGACCAAGCAGGCGATCCTGAAGCAGGAGGACGCCCGGCTGCTGGTCATCCTGCAGGCGGCCGTCACCGACTACGCGACCCGCCCGGACCACGTGGTCACCCCGAACCACAACATCACCGAGGCCTCGGGCTACCTGACGCCGGGCTCGCTCTACAGCGCGGTCGCGATGACCGACCTGCACGAGCTGCCCAGCGCCCGGCTGCTGATCAACCCGTTCGACTTCCGCGACATCTACCGCTGGGACATCAACCAGACGGGCTGGGCGTTCAAGGACCGGGTGGTCGCGGGCGAGACCATCACCAGCTTCGGCGAGTTCCAGATCCAGCGCTCGATCATCGTCCCGCAGGCGAAGATCTTCCTCACCCCCGAGCCGAATTTCCTGGGAGTTTTCCCGGTTCTGTACAGCCTCGACGTCGAGGAGAACCACATGGTCGAGGCGTTCTGGAAGGGCTGGGTCTTCGACGAGATGGTGGCCATGTCGATTTTGAACCCACGCGGGATCGCAACTATCACCAAGAGTTAGAGCAGGTCAGAGCCTTAAATCGAACGCCCTGCCTAATCCGGTGGGGCGTTCGGCATGTTGAGTATCGCAACGGTGTGCTAGGTTTATAGCGTGAGCGAAGACATTGGCATCGCCTGGCGGATCCGGCGGCCGGCTTGATGCTAGCGGGTGACTGGCACAAGTCCAGCTACAGTCATGCCAACGGCAACTGCCTGGAGGCGGCGTATCAGGGCGTGGTCAAGGTCCGGGACACCAAGCAGGAGCACACCCCGGATGATGAGCGGATTGTGCTGCGGTTCACGCCGCGTGCCTGGAACGTCTTCCTGGCCGGGGTCAGGCGCCCGGCGTCCTGACCCCAGAAGATATGTGAGCACTATTCCGGACGACTCCGTGTACGACGGTGAGGCAATTGGCGGCGAGGCGCACGCGCTGCCCGGGGACGAGCAGCCGGAGCCCGTCGATGACGCCGCAGACGGCGGCGGCCAGCCGGAGGACGCGGTGCCCCAAGTCGTGACGAGGGTAGCCGACTACCTCATGAGCTGAGCAGGGCTGGCGGGACCATGACACTGGATGAACTGCTCGCGCTGCTGCCGGACAACACGACCGGTGACATCACCCCGGCCGACATGCGGACGATCGTCACCGAGCTGTGGAACGGGGCGCACCCGTCGTACACCAACGTCATCAACCAGGGGCCGGCCAGCCTGGTCGCCAACGCCGCCTGGACCCCGGTCCCGGGCACCGGCACGTTCAGCTACACGGCGAGCGAGACCGCCGAGACCGAGGTGCAGTTCGTCCTGTCGATGAACATCGACACGATGGCCAACGGCAACCAGGTGCAGGTCGGCCTGGACATGAGCGGCGCCACCGTCGTGCCCGCCGGGTCCAAGCCGGAGCAGGTGCTGTGGATCGGCGGCAAGCAGGCCGTGCAGGCCACCGTGGAGGTCACCTTCGTGCAGGTGATGGGCGTCGGGACGACCACCATCGGGCTGCAGTACACCGCGCAGGGCGCCGCCACCGTGTCGGCCATGGCCGTGATCTCCTCCGTCATCGGGTGACGGGCCGTGAGCAGCCCTTTCAGCACCGGGTACAGCGCCGGGTTCGGGCCGCTGTCCGGGCAGCAGGACCAGCAGGTCCCGCCGGACGTGCACAGCGAGTACCAGCAGCGGCAGCTCAATATGGCGGCTGGCGGGGGACCCCCGATTCCCCCGCCCGTGGCGTCGTTCACGTACTCCCCGCCGGCCCCGGCCGAGAACCAGACGGTGACGTTTGACGCATCGGCATCGCAGCCCGGGGACG
>Ga0306922_10001516_pt1 | contig 20828 bp, 19 predicted proteins | sample sta12Cox44000082_FD_203758 | JGI IMG/M metagenome (GOLD analysis project Ga0306922, IMG submission 203758) | Lab enrichment of tropical soil microbial communities from Luquillo Experimental Forest, Puerto Rico - statoxic.12C.oxic.44.000.082 (v2)... | ecosystem: Environmental > Terrestrial >... | reverse complement strand
CGATTGAGGTCGTCACCAACGCGGATCGCCTGACCATCGATGGCGAGGGCGGTGTGCTGACCTTCGTCGCCAAGCATCACTTCAGTGACGTCACGGGCGTTTGCGACTCCGTGCTGTTGGTCTGCGGGCTCGCTACTCGATTAGTGCGTGACGCTGCGCTATCTGCCTGGCTGAGGAAGATGGCGCCAAAGCTGCGGCGGCTCGGCGCCGTTTGTGCGGCCGCTTTTCTCCTCGCTGAAGCCTGTCTGTTGAATGGGCGCCGGGCGACGGCGCACTGGAGATTCGGTCGCGAGATGGCGAGTCGATATCCGCAAGTGCGGGTCGAGCACGATCCGCTCTGGGTCAAGGACGGGAATATCTATACGTCAGCCGGCCTTTCAGCGGGCATCGATCTCGCGCTCGCGTGGGTGGAGGAAGATTGCGGCTCCGGCATCGCTCACGAAGCCGCGCGCGAGCTGGTCCTGTTTCTGCGCAGACCGGGCGGCCAGCCGCAGGTCAGCATCTCGCTCGCTTCGCAAGCTTCTGAAATGGCCTCGATCCGCGAGCTACAAATCTGGATCGCTGAACATCTCGACCGGAGACTCTCGGTCGATGATCTCGCGGACCGAATGTCGATGAGCGTGCGAAATTTCGAGCGCGTGTTCACTCGAGAGGTTGGGACAACACCTTCCCAATATGTGCTTCAGCTGCGCGTGGAGACTGCGCGACGTCAGCTAGAAGGCACTGATAACGGGCTTAAGCATGTGGCCTTCGCATCTGGTTTCGGCAGCATCGATGCGATGAGACGCGCATTCGTGCGGCTCCTGGGCATTACGCCGCGTCGCTATCGCCACTTTGCTGGGCATTCCGATTGACGACCTCCAGAGCCACTCTATGGTCCATGCGGATGTTTGACAATCATGAACGATCCGCCTTGTCCGTGCTCCGGCCCATGGAGGATCTCAGACCCCATTTCGCGCAAAGTGCGCTCTGCCTCGAGGACCGAGTCGACCCAAAACGTGGCTTGGGCGCTTCTGAAAGGCTTCAGTTTCTCCTCGACGCCCGCAAGCAGGTGAACGGAGGCTACGGAAGCGATTTCGAGCCCGAGAGGTGGAATCGGAAATCGCGCCTTACAACGCTCACCGAAGAGCTTCTCGTAAAAAGCGATCGCCGCGTCCAAACCGTCGGGCTTCGTGTAAGCACGCGCCAATACTTGTAAGATTGGCATTACCGCACCGCCGTGAAGCTGAATTCCAACTTGCCCACTGCCTTAATTGCCTGCCCACGACCCCATCATACCCGCCTTGGCCAAGCATAATTAGGTGTCTGCGTCATCTCACCCGCTTTGAACTCCTTACGAGATTATTCCATTGCGGCGGGTTCCTTCCCGATATAACTGCTGACCAGAATAACCACGCCGCAAGGGCGGCGCGGATTCTTCAAAAACGATACGAGATCCACGCTGCAAGGTAGTTCACATTTCGATCCGGCGGCTGTTTGCGAAAGAAGTCTCCGGTGAAAAAATGCGAGTAGATGATTGAGTAGAATGTGTGCCTCGTCGCTTGCCAGGCCCAAGTCGCCGATGGCGCCGTGGCAAGGTAGCGGCTGGCGTTCGGATTCGCTTGACGCAGCGGCGTGTTGAAAGCGGTGTAGACGGCGTCATAGCGGCTTTCGCGCCAGAACGTGGACGATTCCAGGGTCAGCGTTAGAGCCCGCGTGAATCCGAGTCGCACCGACGGCGTCACGTTAACCAGATTGATTCCGCCCAGCAGGGCCGACGGCCCCGACCAGACCGGCACGGCCGAGAATAGTGGATTAAAGGACCCCAGCGAACGATGCCCTTGGCCCTGATCTCCGCTGGTGGCGTCTGCCTGAAAGCCAAGCCGAGGATGGAATGGAAACCGCGCGAAGGTGTAACCTCCATCCTCTGAAAGCGCCCACGCGCGGATCGGAGCGCCACGAAAAGATCCCCACTGGAACACTCCCTCGTCGTCGTAGTCCCAGGGCCCGTTGTGTTTCCAGACATGCGCGCCGAAGGTCGCTCGAATTTCTCGTCCGATCCCCTTTGCGAAAATCGACTTCTTGTTGTCGAACCCCATGTAGTAGACGCCGATGTTGGCGATCTTCCAGAAGGGACGCGGCTCAACGAAGCCGGCGCCCCAGAACGTCTGCTGATGGTCGGGAAGATCGTCGAAGATACCGGTCTTAGTAGTCACGAGGCGGATCGCGCTCGCGTTGAAGTTGATTTTACCTTTCTTGATATTGATGCGGGCGCCATCCAGGCTGCGCCTCAAGTTGAGACCCTCTGCCGGCGCGACCAGCCGTCCGCTCCCGAAGGCGAGTTCCTGACGCCCAATCCGTAGCGTGACCCCGTCGGTTTCTGGCCCTGAAATTCTCCAGTCCATGAAGGCCTGGTGCACATCGAGACGGTCGAGATCGGTCGGCCGGGGGCCTCCGTTGCGGCCCTCCTCCAAGCCGCTCTGCAGCTCGGTAAAGAAACGAAACCGGCTCCCGAGGTGAAAATCCGACGAGAGCAAATACCGCTGCAGGAGGTAACCGTTTTGATCTACGGGGCCGACGCCGAAACCCGGCTCATCGAGCAGCTCGAACTTCTCGCGAATCTCGCCGCCCAAGGTCATGTACCAGCCGGTTCGTCCAAACGAAATGTACTTCAAAGGGTCGAGCCAATCGCTGTGGTGCGAAGGGTCGGAAAGCGTGGACCAGTCTTCGTCGTACCGCATCAACTGATACGCGGGAGGCGCTTGGGAGTCGGTTTGTTGTGCGCTGGCGCGGAGGGCCAGCACTCCAACACAGAGCAATGCCTTGTTCACGACCGATGCATGACCTCGGTGAGCTGGTAATGCTGCATTTCCTCGAGATCGTAAAAAAACGGCTGAACAAGCTGGAAGAACGGCTTGAACCCGACCTCACCGCGAAAGCCTTTGAGGTGGACATCAGTCGATTTCGATTCGATGCGAAGGATATAGCGCGCCGGTTCTTCAGAGCGATGTGAAAGCTCGTAAGCAAGGCACGCGGGCGAGGATTTCAGATATTCTGCGGCCTTCTCATAGGCTTGAAGAAATTGCTCGCGGCGCTCGTCAGTAATTTTGTATCGTGTGTATTCGACGATCATTGCTTCTTTCCTACTGCGTCAGGAGACGGTGGCATCTGGAGCGTAATCGCCTCGATCATCGCCCAACAATTGTCTTTGAGGTAGGTCTTGGTGTCCTTCAGTCGGGCCTCCCAGGTCTTTCCCAGCTCGGCGGCGCAATCCTCAACCAGGGCGCGCTGATACTCGTTGTGCAGCTCCCATTTGTCAGGCCCGGCGTGGGCAGCGAGGAATGCCGGAAACGGCGTCTTGCTCAGGCCGCGGCTTTCGACCGAGTGAAGCTCTGTCACGAATTCGAGGGAAGTCTCGACATCGGCGCGGGTTCCCAGACGGTCGACGTGACCGCCAACAAAGGTGTCGAAATCGTATCCGAGCACGGTGCGGTGGACGTCGATATAGCCCGGCACATCTTCGACGATCCCCAGATTCTTATACGGCATGTAGCCCGGATAGACGACTTCGACGAGCATTAGGGTCTTTTGCCGCGGCGCCCAAATGATGATGTTGCCGGTCTGATGATTGGGGCCCGGATAGATGAGCTCCAGTTTTTGGTCGCCGAGCGACAGCGTGAGATGGTCGCGGAACGTCACAGTGGGCACGGGACGCCATGGGTCTTTGCGCCGTCAAGGCTGCCGCGGTCTCTGCCTGCGCGACGATCTTGATTCCGGAGGGAAACAAGGACGCAGCGCCGATATGATCGGTGTGTTCGTGGCTATAGACGAGGTACCGAATGGGTTTGTCGGTGACCTCGCGGATGGCGGCGATCTGCCTCTCCCCCATGGTTGGCAGCGCGTCAACGGCAATGACCCCATCCCTCGTGACCAAGAACATGGTGTTGTAGGCGCCATCGGTTACCCAATAGAGACCGCCCTTGATCTCTTTCAGTTCGTAGCCCCTGCCGGCGGGAACTTGTGCGAGCATCGTGGCTGTCCAAATCAGAAGAGCCATCATGAATCGCATAGGCTTACGGGAGCTGGGCGCCGAACTCGCTCAGCAGAAGCGATCGATGCCAATGGCGAGTTGCGGCAGAAATCAAATTCGTGATGCGTGGAAAACTGTGATCCAACATTTTGATGGACTTATGCCCTTCTCGAAGCCGTGAGTCGGAATCCGTGACGGCTCAGCGGCAGGCTGCGGTATCGCTTTCCCGTGGCGGCATGGAGGGCGTTAGCGACAGCGGGAACGACGGTGACCGGCCCGACTTCACCGGTCCCGCCCAGTAACCGCGTATCGCTGTTCAGGTAGTGAACTTCAACCGGCGGCATCTCGGACATATCCAGCAACTGGTAGTCGTGGTAGTTGCTCTGTTCCACAGCGCCTTTGGAGAATGTGATCAGGGACTTGAAAGCGACCGTGAGGCCCCACGCAATACCGCCCTCCATCGAGCTTTTGCAGATATCCGGGTCAAGCGCGATACCGCAGTCGAACGCGCAGGTTACTTTGTGGATCGTGACGTCCGTGCCCCTGACCGACAGCTCCACCACGTGAGCGATGACGGTGCGGAACGCCTCAGCGAATGCGATGCCACGGAAGTGCCCGGCGGCCGGCTTCTGCGTCCATCCGCTTTTCTCAGCCACGAGGTCCAGCAGCGCAATTGCCCGCGTGTCATCGCCAAGCAGCTCACGGCGGTAGCGCCAGGGATCTTTTTTCGCGCGCACCGCCAACTCATCGATGAAGCTCTCGATGGCGAATAGATTGGGCCCATAACCGGTGGTCCGTAGCACCGAGGTTTTGACGGGCACTTTCAACATGTGAAAATCGACCTGCCAGTGTGGGATCTTATAATGCCACTCAAGAGTGCCTTCGAGGCAACTCGGGTCGAAGGGTGGAAATGGCCCGGCTGGCGGCGGCCACACAGGTTGCAGGATTGTGGGAGAAACCAGCCGATGCGCGAGTGAGGCAGGTTTGCCCTGGTCGTCGACGATCGCAGTCAGCCGGTTCACAACCGACGGGCGGTATCCGTCGTGCTGCATGTCGGTTTCGCGCGACCAGATGACCTGCACGGGTCTTCCGACGGCGCGCGACAACAAGGCAGCCTGTTGGGCAAAGTCGCCGTAGAGGCGGCGCCCGAAACCACCGCCGAGCAACGTGCGGTTGACGACCACTTTCTCAGGCGACAGCTTTAAGGCACCGGCGACCTCCAGTTGCACCATCTTTTGGCCCTGAATCGGCCCCCAGATCTCGCAGCGATCGTCGGTCGTCCGGGCGGTGCAGTTCATAGGCTCCATGGTGGCGTGGGCCATGAATTGCGATTCGTAATCGGCGGTCACAGTGGCGCCCGGATTGGGCGGCTCGCCCGTGAGCTTGACGCGAGTAAACTCGTTGCCTTCGAGGGCGCTCTGGTACTGGTTGGCCAGCGTGGTCGAATCCATCGCGGTGTTCGGTCCCGCGTCCCATTCGATGGGAGTTGACGCCAACGCCTTGCGCGCGCGCCAGTAGGTATCGGCGACGACCGCGATACCATCCGGAAGCTGGACCACGTCAACCACACCCGGCATGCTCACGGCAGGGGTGCGGTCGTGGCTTTTGACCCGGCCGCCGACCGTGGGCGGCATAGCAACAGCCGCATAAAGCATTCCCGGAACCCGGAAGTCGATGCCGAAAACGGCTGAACCGTTGAGTTTCGACGGAAGCTCAACCCGCCCCAGGGGTTTGCCCAAAAGCTTCCACTCTGCAGCCTGTTTCAACGGCGGATCGACTGGAGGCTTCAACTGGCTCGCGGCCTCGGCGAGGTCGCCGAACTTCAAGCGCCGGTTCGTCGGCGAGTGGATGACGAGATTGGAGTCCGCGACACACTCACCTGGAGGAACGCGCCATCGGTCCGCGGCTGCCTGAATCAGCGTTTCGCGGGCGGATGCCCCCATCCGCCGCAAGAGCTCAAAGAACCCGGTCGTGCTCTCGCTGTTGCCCGTGAATTGCCAGTTTTCGCGCGGGTTGTTGTAGGCGTCGTTAACGCCGGATTGCTCAAGTCGGACTCTCTTCCAATCCGCGCACAACTCCTCGGCGAGAATCGCGGGCAGAGTCGTCCCCGCGCCCTGTCCCATTTCGGCCTGCGAGGCAATCAAGGTGACTGTGTCGTCAGGTGCAATACGAATCCACGCATTAAGACTGACTTCCCTGGCCTGGCCCAGCAGCCGGAACTGCCCGGAGAAGACCACTCCCGCGCCGGCCAGTGAGGTCTGAAGGAATGCGCGCCGGCTTTGCGCAACGATCGGTTCATGCTGCACAGGAGGCTCCTTTTTCGATCCAGATTCGGATCAATTCAACGAACTCGCGATGCGCTATCGGAGGCGCTTCGCGTCCCGGACCCGGCTCCCACGACCAAAGCACCCGCGGATCCGAATCCATGTGCTGGACGAGTTTGTCGCGCGTCATTCCGCCGTTGACCTTCGGGCTCAGGATGGCGGCGCAGAGCTTCTGATCGTCGAGACCGACCCAAGCCATCGGGCGCGCCGGAGGCGGAAGTTTCCACTCTTTTGAACCGGGAGGGCTGTGGGGCAGCTCACCGTTCGTTTCCTGGTGACAGGTCGTGCACCGGACGACAGGCGTCCCCGAGCTGTCGGCGCCTCGCTTCACGTGCATTGGGTGGAGTGTTGCATCCGGTCCGGTCATCGGCCGATCGCCGGGAATGTGGCAATTCAAGCAGCGCGGATGGCGAAGCACGACGGCGGCCTTGCGGAAGGCCTCGAAGGAGCCGAGCTGAGGCTTTTGCGCGAAAGCCGGCGCGGCCAGGAAGACAGCGCACGCGATCAGCCGACTCATTTGCGCCTCCCGGCGGCCATCAATTCCGCCGCGCGATGGATTGAGGCGCGAATCCGGTGGTAGGTTCCGCAGCGGCACAAGTTGGCCGACATCGCGTCATCAATGTCGGCGTCCGTGGGTGACGGAATCTTGCTGAGGAGCGCCGCCGCCGTCATCATCTGCCCGGAGTGACAGTAGCCGCACTGTGGCGTTTGAAGCTCCAACCAGGCGCGCTGCACGGGATGACCAAGGTCCGTCGAAAGGCCTTCGATCGTGGTCACGTCGCGACCGGCCGCCCGGGAAACGGGCGTGACGCAAGTGCGAACCGGCTCGCCGTCGATGTGCACTGTACATGCACCGCAGCGCGCGATGCCGCAGCCGTACTTGGCGCCCGTAAGCTGCAGGTTGTCACGGAGCACCCAAAGGAGCGGCGTGGACGGGTCGTCGTCGAAGCTTGCTGACTTTCCGTTGACTTTGAACGCGATCACAACTACCTCCTTTTCAGCCGACTGAATATTCGCTATTTCCCGGACCGATCATTCTGCTAAGAGCGTAGGCGGGACCGGCAATCTTGTCCAATGCTCTGGCGAGGCGAATTGATAGCTTTTCCGTATCGCGACATACTCTCACGCTTGACGTACCCTGATGTAAGGCTCGACTGATGCCGCCGCCGACCGACGCGACCCTTCGTCAACTCAGATACTTTGCAGCCCTCGCGGAGGACCGCCATTTTGGGAAGGCTGCGACGCGGCTGGGCATTTCTCAGCCAACTTTGACGAGGCAGATTCAAAACCTCGAAAAGATTGTTGGCGCGGCCCTGCTCAAGCGAACCAGCCGCTCTGTCTCCCTCACGGCAGCTGGCGAGGCATTTGCGGAGCGAGCGCTGTTGACTCTACGGAATCACGACCAGTCGATAGAGACGGCGCGGAATGTCTCGACCCGGCGAAACGAGTCTCTTGCCGTGGGCTTTGAATGTTGCGCGCCCTATCACGACTTCCCCGAAGTGGTAAAGCGCTTCATGGACCTCTACCCGCGGACTCGTGTGTCGAGCTTCATGATGAGCTCGGCTGAACAGCCCGAAGCACTGGCACAAAGACGGATCGACGTCGGATTTCTTCACCCGCCGGTTCCCGAAGATCCGATGTTCACTTTCGAAAAAGTCGATGAGGAGCGTTTCGTCGTGGCTTTGCCGTCTTCGCACAAGCTGGCCGCTCGAAAGCTTGTGCCCTGCTCCCAACTTGCCGGGGAAAAGTTTGCCTTGTATCCGCGCGCTTTGGCTCCAGGCTGCTATGACGCGGTGCACCGAATCTGCGCGGCAGCGGGGTTCACACCGGAGGTTGTTCACGAGTCGAACGATATTTCCGTTTCGCTGCGTCTGATCCCCGCATCGGGTGTGGTGACTCTCGTTCCCGAGTGCGTCGGGAAAAGACGTGCTCCTGGAGTTGCTTTCCGAGAAATCGAGGGAAACGTTACGACGGTGACGTGCGGGTTTCTTCGACGATCGGGCGATTCACCTATTGCGGTTCAACGGTTCTTGAAAATATGGCACGTCGTTAAAGCCCGCACGCCGATGAGACACAAGGCATAGGTGGGCGTTCAACGCCGCCCGTATGCCGCGCGGAGGGCACCACCGTGGATAGCTCGAACAATTTCGTGATGACAGGCCCCAGAGTCGAGTCCGGCTCGATGGTTCGTTTGCCGTCACAGCCGGGCCACGTTCCGATAACCGAGAGGCGCGTACGACGGCCAGATCCTTGCCGGGCTTTTCTCCAGCATTCCTTTTCTTGTTTCCTACCATGCAGTCTTTTTCTCGCGAACAAAATTGCGGCATTTCCCCACCGTCGTCGGCCTGCTGGTTCCCATTTTCAGCACCGCTTTCGCCCAGGCACCAGCTCCGGCCCCGCTACAAACTCCGAATCCGCACTACGTTTCCATCCCCCTGGAAATCGCCGTAGGCCGCCCTACGGCGGAAGGCTGGAAGCGAGTCGGCAAATACTGCGATATCGAAGAATGGCTGCAGGTCCCTTGCGTCATTACTGCAGGTAAGGACGGCGAAGTCGGTGCCGTCCGGTCACTTCGCAATGGCGCTGTCATCTAGATTCTCGTCGCGAAAACGGCCATGTCGTACACTTACACGCAGACGGTCCGGGAAGGTCAACGGTACAACCTATATCACGGCACGGTGGAGGCAGTTCCCGTGAGCGCGACCACGTCAAAGCTCGTTTACACATTGGTCTTCGACAACTCGATGCTGACCGATGACGCCGCTCGGGAAAAGGACATTCAGCAGCGGACCACGCAGTTTACGCGTGCGCTGAACAACGTGAAGACGCTCGTTGAAGGCGCTTCCTCCGCCCGCGGGCCGCGGTCCCGGGCGATAGCCCCCCTTTGAGACAGAGATAGCTGACGCGGACGCCGTTTCGGGTCACTGTAAGAGTCGCTGACCAACCGTCAAGTATTGGAACTGGCAAGCGAGTACTCGGTGCCGTCGAGCTAGGATGCCCATGCCACCGGGGGCCGTTCTTGCCAACAAAGAGGCTCACTGCGTAGAATCTTTGGCTAGGCGAACCTCGCTATGGCCGGCAGAAGCTCACGCATAAATCAATGTCAGAATCCGACCGGATGGCTGGGACGATTGGTTCTGCGGAATATGAATTCGCGCCACTCCAAGGTGACAGATTGGGGTTTGTCGCATGCTTTGATAGGGAAACAGGACATCATCCTCGATGTAGGGTGCGGCGGAGGCCGAACCGTGAGCAAGTTGGCTGCAATAGCCACTCAAGGCAAGGTCTATGGCATCGATCATTCGACCGAGAGCGTGGCAGTTGCCATGCGAACGAACAAGCAATGGATCGAAATTGCACGCGTTGAGATTCGAGAAGCGTCCGTTTCCAGGTTGCCGTTTTCGGACGGCGCATTTGATCTCATCACGGCGGTCGAGACGCACTTCTGGTGGCCTGCTTTGCCGACGGATCTGCGCGAAGTTTTGAGAGCCCTGAAGCCCGGTGGTAGGCTGATCATCATCGCGGAAGTCTACAAGGGAGCAGCGACCCTCACTTCAAAAGCTGCGGAGAGATACTCTGAAAAAACTGGCATGGCGCTCCTCAGCGTTGAGGAGCATCGCAAACTCTTCACGGATTCCGATTACTCTGCCGTTCAGGTCATTACGGAACCAAGCAAAGGATGGATTTGCTGCATCGGGAACAGGCCCCTAGTTTCGTAAGGCTCCGTCACGACCGTGTTCCTGGCTCCAGTCTCGAAGTGGTCGGACGGTACCGCGGATTTCCACGATAGGAACTGACCGTTGATTGGCGATTTCGGATAGTTGTGCTTGCGAACCGATCGGTCCCAAGCGACTTCGTGTGTCCCCTACCTCGTCGAAGGCGCTTTCGGGTGGATGACGCGCTACTTCCGTGAGAAGGCCGGCCCGTGTCAAGCCGTTTTTTCTCGGGTCGTGCTATTCGTACAGCCGACTGCCGACCAACGGGAGGCATAGTTAGCCTTCAGCCTCTTCTTCTTGGAACGGTTTTTGTTCGGCTATGATACAGCCGATCCCCGACCAGCGGGAGGCGCGCAATTCTCTCATCCCGAATTCTCAAATCAGGTTCCCCTTTTGCCGACCGACGGACACAATCTGCTTTAAAAGGTTGTCGGCCATTTTCGAACGCCGTTTGCGGCGGAACAAGGACACCGAATCGCCGTCATGCTCTCCTACTTAGAGCATCCCTGAAAGCCTCGAGCGTTTCCTGAAAGGAACGACCACATGTATCATCTCCAACACAGATTTGTGACTCTTCTGGCCGGCGCGTTAGTTCCCGTAATTCTTCTCCATGGAGGCACTTGGACTACGGGTGCCGGCATGAACCAATCGCGTGACCGCTTCAGCGGCGTGGTTTTACCCAACGGTAAGGTGTTGGTGGCGGGCGACTGGCCCGCTGCCAGCAGCGCCGAACTGTATGATCCCGCCCAGAACTTCTGGGCTCTCACCGGCAACATGTTACAAGGCCGCAGCATGTTTCGGGCTGCTCTGTTATCCACCGGCGAGGTCCTTGCTGCCGGCGGTTACACGGGCACTTTCCCTACCGCTAAGTCAGAACTCTATAACCCGAATACCGGATCCTGGTCGGCTACCGGAAACCTGAATGTTGCCCGCTGCAATTATGTTCTAGCCGTCCTGCCGAACGGTAAAATCCTGGTCGCGGGCGGCGCCACGTCCGAGCGTTTCCTGGGTGTCACGACATCCGCCGAACTCTACGACCCCACCACTGGCGTGTGGACCCGCACCGGATCGATGAACCACGCTCGCCAGAGCGCCACCGCGACCGTGCTGCCGAACGGCAAAGTCCTGGTGGCGGGCGGCAGTGTCTACATCAATGGAAGCGCGTTGACCAGCGCGGAACTCTACGACCCGAGCACTGGCGCCTGGACCATTACTGGCAGCTTGAACGTACGGCGCGCTCAGCACACCGCAACCCTGCTGGCGGCGAACGGTTTAGTGCTGGTCGCGGGTGGTGGCGACGGTTACACCTTTTACACAAATAGGGCTGAGCTTTACAACCCCTCGACGGGCGCGTGGACGCTGACGGGCAGTATGAGCGTCGCGCGTTTCGGGCACGCCTCAACCCAGTTGTCGAACGGGCAGGTCCTCGCAGCCGGCGGACAGAGCACTCAGAACCTGGGCTGCCCACCGTGCGGCAACATCGAGAGCAGCGCCGAGACTTACGATCCAGGCACGGGGACCTGGTCGTCCGCCGGCAATATGTCTTCCGTGCGCGAACACCAATACGCCGCGTTGCTGCCGACTGGTTTAGTTTTGGAAGCCGGCGGCGCGATTCAAACTGGCGGCAACACCGCTACGACGGACCTCTATCAGCAGTAAAAGGGACGGCGCACCGCGGTTACAACGTACACTTGGCACGGCTGTCGCGACTAAAGCTCCGCTAAAGCCCGATGCACAAGATGAATGCTGATAGCGCCTTCTCCCACTGCTGAGGCCACTCGTTTTAGATTCCTAGCAGGCTGATGAAAATCGACGAATTCCGGCGAATCCTGTAACCCGCGTTATGCCGAATTGGGGATGCTCAGGTCTTACATATGCCCGCTAACACTGTAAGTGCTTGCATCTTCGGGCCATTTTGCCTGCTTCGGCCGAGCTCAGGCACACTACTCCTTTGCCTCATATGGCACCAACCGGCTTCGCCATCAGATTACATCCGCACCAGATTGTAGGCGGCTGCTGCGAAAGTAAACATCCACGCCACACGTGCAGTCCGCGATGGCGTAGCTTGCGCATTCCCCCAACCGTCTTCATCCATCCAAAGATCTCTTCCACGCGCTTGCGTTTTTTCTGGCTGATTAAATAGCCCTCGTGGCGGGTCGTGCGCCCATCGATGGCGCTGTTGCGCCGCGCATGCCAACCCGCCTCGATTTGATGAACTGTGCACTATTGGCAGCACCGGAGGTAAGTCGTCATGAAACACTACGGCAGAACTCCCTTTTGAATTCTCGGGGCCGATATCACGCGTTTCGTTGAGGCCTCACTGCGGCACGGGGCATTGTGGAGTCGTGATCTGGGCTGGCCGCGTAACGCGGTTGACAGGTCGCTCGGATGGCGACTGCTGGCCTTACGCCTTCCCCGACCCATCAGGAGCGTCCGTAAACGCCACGCGGCATCGGTGAGCGGCTATGGTAAATACGCCAACCTCGACCAAAGGGGGAGAGCGCCTTCTCCATTTCCAGCTTGAAGGGACGTCGGCGACTCCCGCCTCCGAGAGGTGTTAATATAAACACTACTTGACAGTGTCACAATATCGCCGTACGCTGATTGTAGCCATGAGCACCTCCAGGACGCTCGCCGAACTGTCCGAAGAATCTGGCATACCGGCGCGTACCGTCAGGTTCTACATTGCCCGCGGCTTGCTGGAAGGGCCCGCAAAAGCAGGACGCGCAGCTGTCTATAGCGCCGAGCATTTGGAGCGGCTACAGAAGATTAAAGAGTTGCAAGCGAAAGGGCGGATGCTGGCCGAGATCGCCTTTGAGCTGGACGGCGGGCCTGCGCCGGAACAAACGGCGGCCTCACCCTGGTGGCAGCACGTGATTGAGGATGACGTCCAGGTGTGGGTACGCGGTGATGTGAGGCCATGGCGTATGAAACAGATTCGTGCGGCCGTGGATCACTTCGCATCTCGGTTGCGGGAGCCTGAGAGCGGCAAAGCAAGGAGAAATCGCAAATGAGCACAGCACCCAGTTTCATGCCATTAGAAGCCACCGCTCGGAAAGCCCTAAATCTTTCTATGCAGCGGCTATGGCTCACCGGCCAGGTATTGCCGGCAGGCGCCCGCCTCGTGGTACAACACGTGTTCCGGTGCCAGGAAGACAAGGCACTGGAGGTGATCTATTCCTTTCCGCTTCCTCGCGACGCGGCCTTGCGCCGTTTCCGAATCGCCGGTGAGGGCTTTGAGGCGCACTCGGAGTTGAAAGAAACCGAGGCGGCGGTAAAGGCTTATGAGGAAGGTATCGCACGCGGTTCCCTATCCGCACTCGCGCGCCAATATGCCGACGGAATCGTCAACCTCACTGTCGGCAATGTTCAGCCAAAAGAAACGGTTACCGTTCATCTGGAGATCTTGTGTGGAGTCGAATTGAAGGATGACGGTTTTCGGTTTCGCTTTCCCTTCACGCTGGCCCCGGCTTACCATTCCCGCGCAAGAGCAGCCGTGACTGTGTCAGGAGAGGGAGAGATAGAACTCCCGACCGACGAATTTGCCGACATGATCCTGCCGAGTTTTCACAAAGACGCCAGCACATTGCACCAGGTCGGTTTCGAGCTCTCGATTGTGAGTCAGTTGAGCCTCGACGAGATCGGATCTCCATCTCACGCCGTGCGAGTAAGGCAGGATGGCGGTTGTTCGGCCCGCGTGACGCTGGCTGCCGAGAAGGACGTCCCCAACCGCGATCTCGTACTCGACACGCGGTTCAAATCGGTCGAGCCTCAGGTGCTGGCTGGCCGGGACAGGAATGGAAAAGTCCCCTTCGCCGCGATCGTGCCATCGTCCAGTTTCGGGGCGGCAACGGAAGGGCCGCGGCGCGTAGTGTTTTTGCTCGACCGGTCGGCATCTATGCGAGGCGAGCCTCTATCTCAAGCTCGCAGAGCCATTGAGGCTTGCCTGGGGGTGCTTTCCGCTACAGACTCCTTCGGTCTGGTAGCGTTCGATGACGAAGTGTTGGCGTTCCAGCCAGCTCTGGTCGCGGGCACCCGAGAATCGCGAGAGAAAGGTCATGATTTTCTGACGCAGGTGGACGCGCGCGGAGGCACACAATTGACCAGGGGCCTTCTCGAGGCTGCCGAGCTCTTCGGCGACGAGGGCGGTGACATCTTCATCCTCACGGATGGGCAAGTGTTCGGCACCGAAACGATTCTCGCGCAGGCGCGCTCGGCCGGCATCCGCCTGCATTGCCTGGGCATCGGAAGCGCGAGCCAGGACAGGTTCCTGGCGTTGCTGGCACGGGAGACGGGCGGCGTTAGCCGCTTCGTGACCCCGCGTGAGCGCGTCGACCTTGCGGCAGTCGATCTGTTCGCCTCCGTTAGTCGCCCCGTTGCTAGTGGGTTGAAGGCCGGTGCCAATATCCACCCCGAGCCGCCTGGTTTCGTTTTCAGCGGCACTCCAGTGCTCGTGTTCGGCGAGGCCGGCCAAACGGGTGAGAACCAAATCGAGCTGAGCTGGCATGGCGGAGGCCTGAAGCTGCCGGTTGAATCCGGCGAGAGCGAAATTGGGGAGACGGTGTGGCTGCTTCAGGGCTGTCGTCTTATCGCCGATTGGGAAAGCCGGTACCCAAGCAGTGAAGCCGCGGCGAAGCTAGAAAAACGCAAGCAAAGCCGGGTGGCAGCGCGACTTCTGGAGCTCAGTCAGTCTTATGGACTGGCCAGCCGTGAAATGTCGCTGGTCGCGGTCCTGACGCGTCCCAGTGACCGGCCAGGTGAGTTGCCGGAGACGCGCGTCGTTCCAGTTGGCATGGCCCAAGATGTGGCCGTCGAAGCCTACTTCAAGAATCAGACGATAACAGACATGGCGCCCGCGATGTTCGCCTGTCTCGATGCTTCCATGTCATTCGGCACGATGGGTACACCCTCAGCCGGATCTTTCATCAGACGGCATCTCAGTCGAAAGCCGCGCGCAGAGAGTCCCGCGGGGCCGCCCCGCGCATCAGAAACAACCGAAGACATCCTGCTTGATCTTGCCTCGCGGATGGATTCGGATGGCGGCATGCCCGGGAAGAATCGCGCAGCGCGCGCCAGCGCCACCGCGCTCGTGTTGCTGGCGTTCTTGTCCCAAGGCCACACGCCTATACGCGGCGCTTTTCGTTCACACGTGGCAAGGCTTGTGTCATTCTTGCTGGCGCTGACCGGCCTCTCCGACCATCAGCAGCAGATTGTCAACGCGGTCATCGAATTAGCTCACAAAGGCACGGCTCCGGCCGGCGAGTGGATAGCACTTGCAAGCGCTTCCGGCAATCATTGGAAAGAAATTGAAAGCGGCGTGCTCAGGGCGCAAGCGTCCGCGAGACGTTAAGCTCGGTTCTGTTTGCAAGCTTTCGCGGAGTTCGACGGGAAGGTACCTGGAGCCAGTTCGGTCGGACGGCTCACAAGGGCTGGTGGTACGACCGTATTGAACCAATCCTTGCCCCGAGCATGACTTCCCAGACGCTCTTAAGGGATTTCAAGCATTCGGCAACGGGATCATGAAGGCGCATTGGACTACCGCTGACCACCCCAGATGCGTCACAAGCCTTTGGGTTGAACCCTTTCCAATATTGCCGCTTACATCGCAGCAGTAGCCCGGGTCTATTTTGTCAGGCAAAATCGAACACCGTCTTTCTTCTGCCGCTGGCCTCTTAGGGGCGACTAGAACGCGGCGGCAAATTTCGATTCTGCCGTTGTACGAGTTGTGTACGAGTGATTGGTTTTCATGTCCATTGTGTCCATCTCGGCCATTTTTAAATCTGCAACTTGCAGATTCCACATCGACCCTTCATATGGTGGTTCGAATCCATGCCGGGGAGCCAATTCTCATTCTTAGCCGTACTTGCCGCTCCGGCGACTTGCGCAGCGTCGATGAGCCGCCGGACCTCATCAGTTTTCTAGCCGCACAAGTCAACGAGGTGCGCAAGGCATCAACAGGAATGGCCGAGAATTTTCCGGACCCCGACGATCCACTGGCGAGTCGGTAGCGGGGGCACCCCTGTGCGCAATTATCCGATCATCGCCGGCATAGAACCTAGGTGGCTTTGCCGTTGCGCTTCGAACTTCGCGCCTCGACGTTTGAGACTATCTCGTAGACTTCCGGCATGATCTCGCTTTCGGACCGTCGCTGAAAGCTCCGAACTAGCTCAGCCCTGGAGAACTCGCCGCCACTCAGCACTCGCGCAGCCAGATCCGCTCCGAATCGCTCCCAAGTCCAGCGGCACCCCCAGGGAAAACAACTTGCGGCAATTGCGCTCGCCGGCATTCCCTCCGCCTGGCCGGTCACAACCTGCCGGCGGATCCAGTGAAAAAAAGCCAGCTTGGCTTTCAATTCCATCTCGGGCGACTGCCGGATCACGACGTCTGGGATATCTGGAATCTCCCTGCTGAGAGTGTGAATGTGACCGTGACCTTCCACCAGAATCTCCACGCCAAGCTCAAGCAACCGTTCCAGCGTCTGGATCCAGATCAGGCTGTCCACGTCCGGATTCGGTGAAGAGAAATAACTCCCCATAAACGAGTCGCCGGCGAACAGAAGTTTGAACCCGGGATCGTAAAAGCTAACGTGATCGTCCGAATGTCCCGGCGTGGGAATGACATGCAATTCGCCGCGTGTAGTGGCAACGCGCACGCCCAGCGGCTTGGCTAATTCCGTGAGACGTGGGGGTTGTCCGATGATCATACGCCTCATCCACGGGAGGCGTAATGTCAGAAGACGCTCGCAAGTCTTGGGGGCCAGCAGCAGGTCCGCATTCAGCCTCGAACTCAGCCACTCGAGGTTACCGCTATGCTCTTCGTGACAGTGCGTCGCGGTGACGGTGTGGATAGTCAGCGGCTGTGCGTCCAAGTGACGGCGCAGGCTCGTGCGCATCTTCGACGAGCCCGGATCGATGGCGATGCCATCGTAGAATACAGCCCAGAAGCGCTCACCGAAGATTATCGGAACCAGGTCCGCCATCGGGCTCCCAATGAATAGGAGAATAAGCCGGCCGTCGAGTAAAGTCAGACAGCGGCGGAACGTCCGCACATACGCTCGCAGGTTGCGCCACAGCGAAAGCACCCAAGCGCCCACAACGAGCGGAAATCGCCAGGCAAATCCGGCTATGCGGCAGCTCCAGAACGCGCCCAGCGTCGTCCGACTGCGCACTTCGGCAGGTCTTGCCGATCCGCATGCTCCGCCCCTACAACGGCTCACGGCATACCTGTTTCTGGCGATGTGGCGGTAGAGAATGCGGCCAAGCCACGAAAATGGAGGGACTCCACCAATCACGCCGATGACCCAGGTCCGGCCAAACAATCGTGCCAGGCGAGCGACGGCGTCCCAGCCCACCAGCGTTCGGGTCGGAGCAACAACATGAAGTTCGCAAAGGCAGTCCTCCAGCAGTAAACCGGGAGGCAAACGAGCCGAGCTGAGCGCGATAGGACGCACCAAGTGACGGCGATCCAGAAAGCGCAGCCAGGTTACTCCGGCCTGGCAAACCTCGCACTGGTCGTCATAGTAAACCAGAAATTCATCCATGCATGCGAGTCGCTTGATTGTAGCCCAGTGCGTAGGTGGCCGACGCGTCCCTAGCAACAGTCCGGTGCGCTGGACGCGGTGGATGCTCCAGCCCGGCCACATTCAACCTGCCTCCGACTGCGGATTCCGGTCGCATGACGCGCAATTCGCCGATCTGCCAGCTCCACCCTGACCGAGTCCCGTTGTGGAACATTTGCTCCTGGGCTGCTATTCAAAGTTGCCGGCCGTTCGTCGGTGCCCGTTGACGGGTGCTTTTCGCCGACTCGACTGGAGTAAGGCTATGAATGGTATCGTCAGTAAACACGCCCAGAATGCAAGCCCAACAATGTACGATTGCGGGAGATCCTGGTTAGCCCGTTCCGCTTCTGTCGTTCCGAACCGCAGCCCTATTGCCAACAAAGCGAAGGCGCATGACAGGACAGCACTCGTCCAGCCAATTGCGGCGGGCATGGGCCTCCGGTGAACACAGGCGTCCAGCGCCCAACATACAAAAATCCATGCCGGCAGCGAATATAAGGGATAAATGAGCACGAGCCATTGCCACGGCATCAGTCCTGGCGGCGCCCAGCGAGGCCTCTTGGCCACGACCCAAGAAACCGCTGACGCAACAAACGCAGCCGGAACATTCAGCGTAGCGATGAAACCCCGAGCGGAATAAGTCGCTCTTTCGAATCCGTACGCTAGAAACCGCTCCTTGGGAACTAACTGCGTGAATTCTCCAAACTGAAGCCGAACCGAATTGGCCGCACCCGCTCTCTGCATCGGCATCCTGTCAATCCGAGCTGCAGGAATGGCCACGTAAAGGAAACAGATGATCACGACAATTAACGGTAGTGATGCCGCGAAAGAACGCAATTGCACCGCTCGGCCACCACCTGGACGGAGCCCTCAGTACTTGCATCAGATCGCTCTCTTCGAACGTGCCTTTACACTCCAAATCTATCAGTTGCGCAGCAGACCGGCCAGCACCATACACATCTTACGGGGGATCAGGGTCCGACGCTGATGTGCGTCCAGGCTTCGGCCGGATCACGCACCACCCGGACACGATCTTCGGCGCAGGCAACGTGTCCAGGTAGCCGACGATCTGGGCAGAATTGGTTCGATCGTTGACTCACAACGAGTACTTGTCACCGCAACGGAATCAGTCTATCCGGGCGACTTCGGCTCGCCAGTAAGATGAAGAAGCATCGCCCGATGTGGCGCTACTGAAACACACCCGAGATTTTGGAGCGGCTACCTGTTTCATATATTTGGCACCGGAATAGGCCCAACTATTGTCTGGTCTCGCACCGGCGCGCCTGATCAAGATACTTGCTTCTGCCGGCGTATGATACGTCGATCTCCGCGCAAAAATCACCAGTAGTTACCTGGAAACGTCGCAAGGAGACCTTGACCGGCGGCTTCGAAGCCTTCCGGAACGCCTCCGAAAGCACGCGGCCATCCAGGGTTTGGGGCAGCGCCAATCCTTCCAGCGCCAGCACTGTGGGCGCGATGTCTTGATTGCCCGCGGGTAGCTCCAGGACCTTGCCTTGAGCGAAATCCGGACCGACTGCCAGCAGTGTGGAGTGCGTCACATAGGGATTCAGCCCGCCGTGGCCGTTGTGCGCCGGTTGCCCTGCCGTTCCTGAAATCCACTGCGTTCCCGCCACGCCGAAGGGGTTCGGCTCCGCACTCCAGCGATGCGTGACAATGACGTCCGGACCGCGCAAGGGAAGGCACTGGGCGGCCAGGTCCAGCGCAAAAGTGCCCGGCAGGAAGCCCTTCACCGAGCCGGGAGAGCATAGCAAGCCGCCGCCGGCCGGGCGCTTCGCCTGAACGAAAATCGCATTCGTCGTCCGACTGGCTTGGAACTTCGCGACCAACTGGGCGATCCTTTCCGCGTCGTGATTCTTCACATACAGCAGCGTGGAGCCGCCCTCATTGTCCGTCACGACATCATCCGCGAAGCCCGGATCGCGTAATGGAGCCAGCAGGTCCACTTGCGGCTCGTAATCGAAGCCGTGATCGCAGATGACGATGATGTCCGTCTTGTCTTCCAAATTCATTTGACGCACTCGCTGCAGTAGTAATCCAGTCTGCCCGTCGATCAGCCGCAACGCCGCCAGCGCCTCAGGAGATCCCACTCCGTAACCGTGCTGCGCGCTGTCGGATCGCCCCATCCAATCTACGATCACTTGCGGATTCATTGTCTCCAGCACGTATTCCCGCAGTATTCGCTCGATCCACAGCAGCGCCTCGTCGCCATCCTCGCCACCCTTCACAGCGCCGAATTTGCTGAGCAGTGCAGCGTTGAGCGAATCCGGAAACGCCACGCGCGCGCCGTTCTCAAAGCCACCGTTGATGAGCCGCCCGTTCCCGTGAGGCGCGGTGGGATTGAGGAGTAGCGCGTTGCCCGTAGACCCCGAACTGACGGCCACATAATTGATCGAGGCGGCCTGCAAGTATTCATGCAAGGTTTTCGGCCCGACCACGCGGCCACCATTCGCCTCTCCCAGGCTCAGCAGATTGCGATAATCGCCGTTGCTGAGTACGCTTTTGGAGATCGCCGGAAGATACACCGAGTTGCTGGCGATTCCATGACGCGACGGCAGCATACCGGTGGAAATGCTGGCGGTGTTCACCCGGGTTACCGTTGGGAACACCGAGTGCGAATGCGCGTACCACACGCCGGCACCCTTCAGGCGGTCCAGATTCGGCATCACCTCCGGAGTGATGGAATCGGGTCGGAGCCCATCGATGACCAGCACGATCAGGAGCGCCGGCCGTTCACTTACCGCCGCCAGTAGCGAAACGCACCCTAGGAAAGACAGAATTGTAGTCTTCATGACCGTGGCTGCTTGCCATCATTTTCCCACGCCGGCATCGGCGGCAAGGAGAGGTGTTTTTCCCTTGACAAGCCCTTATCATGGACGTCCCCAGTCCTAAGCCCAGAGACTTCGCAATCTGGCGATAGGACCAGCCTTGGCGCCGCAACCGGAGTACCTCGTCCCGATCGAACACTCTCCTGGGACGGTGAGGAGGCAGTTCGCCCGGACCGGCTGTAGACCGTCCTGCCCACCTTGCCGCTCTCGAAATCCTGCTTGTAACGAGCCCGGCCGGCTTACGTCCGCTCCCGAATCAGTGCCCGCTCGAACTCCGCAGCGGCACCCAGCACATGCAGCAGGAACCGTGACGCCGGATTCTGGAGATCCGTATCCAACCCTTGGGTGACCGCGATGAACCGGATGCCGTTCTCC
>Ga0306922_10001513_pt1 | contig 20845 bp, 18 predicted proteins | sample sta12Cox44000082_FD_203758 | JGI IMG/M metagenome (GOLD analysis project Ga0306922, IMG submission 203758) | Lab enrichment of tropical soil microbial communities from Luquillo Experimental Forest, Puerto Rico - statoxic.12C.oxic.44.000.082 (v2)... | ecosystem: Environmental > Terrestrial >... | reverse complement strand
ACCCGGTAGAAGGCGCTGTTCGGGGTGATGAACGGGCTCAGCCCGGGGATGTGCAGGTCCGCGCCGGGCGGCAGGCCGGGCACGGTGTGCTGGGGCCGCGGGATATGCAGCGAGGCACGGGCCTGGGCCACGCTGGAGCGTTCGCTGAGCGCCCGCCCGGCCAGTGCGCCGACGCCCGCCACCGCCACCGCGACTGACCCGTTGACCAGGAACCGGCGCCGGTCAGGCTGCGCGACCCGGTCGGCCGGGCGGGCGCCGGCCGGGCTGCCCGCTCCCTGGCCGGCGCCGGCCGGGACCCACGAGGCGCCAGGCTCATGGCCCGTCGGCAGCTCGTCCTGCCCGGGCTGGCCCGGCTCCGGCCTGGCGGACCCCGGTGACGAGGCGGGCCGGGCCGCCCGCGCGGTTGTGCCTGCCGCCGCGCGGACCAGCCGGACCATGACGAGCACCGCAGCCGCCGCGCCGGCCAGCACCGGGATCGCATCGGCTGGCCCGGAGGCCGGGCGGCTGAGCGCGGCCAGCAGGCCGATCAGGGTGAACACCGCCAGCCCGGCCAGGCCGTAACTCAGCCGCCGGACCGCGGCCACGCCGATCAGGGCCGCGAACACAGCGAGCAGCACCAGGATCCCAATGACCAGGACGGTCTTGTCGTTCGCGCCGAACGCGGAGATGGCGAAGTTCTTCAGCGGCGCCGGGGTGGCGTCGATCGCCGCACCCCCGACCGCGACCACCGGGGAGCCCTGCGGCCCGGTGATCCCGGCCACCAGCTGGGCGACTCCCATCGCGACGGCCGCGGTGATCAATCCGGTTGCCACGCCGTAGCCGGTGGGCACCCGCGGCCGGGCATAACCCGTAGGGTCGGTGTCACTGGAAGACGTCACACCGACTATTCGTAGCCCAGCCGGCTGCGGATTGCCCATACCGCCGGCCAATCCCGCCCAGCCGCGGCCACGAATAACAGCTGTGGGAGGCAGCACGTGGGCATGACCGAGGGCCAGCCGGGCGAGCCGGGGCAAGCGGGGCAGCGGCCGCCTGCCCGGCCTGGCAGTGACCTGGCGGGGCTGCTCGCGCTCGTTGCCCGGGGGGACCAGAATGCTTTCGCCGCCGTCTACGACCGGTCCGCGGCACAGGTATTTGGCCTGGTCCGGCGGGTGATCCGGGATCCCGCCCAGTCGGAGGAGGTGACCCAGGAGGTGATGCTGGAGGTCTGGCGCAGCGCCTCCCGGTTCGATCCGCACCGGGGCAGTGCGATGGCGTGGCTGCTGACCCTCGCCCACCGCCGCGCGGTCGACCGCATCCGGTCCGGGCAGGCCGCGGCCGAACGGGAGGTCCGGGCGGCCGCCGCTACCGGGCCCGGCTACGACATGGTCGCCGAGGAAGTCGAGACCCGGCTGGACGCGCAGCGGGTGCGCCGGTGCCTGGAGTCCCTCACCGACCTTCAGCGGGAATCGCTCACCCTCGCCTTCTACGGCGGGTACACCTACCGGGAAGTGGCCGGCCTGCTCGGGGTGGCGACCGGGACGGTGAAGACCCGGATGCGGGACGGCCTGATCCGGCTGCGTGACTGCCTGGGGGCCGGCCAGTGAGGCTCCGGCGGGAGACCCCGCACACCCTGGCCGGTGCGTACGCGCTGGACGCGCTGAGCGAACCAGACCGGCGCCGGTTCAAGGTCCACCTGGCCGAGTGTGACGTCTGCCGGCTGGAGGCGGCCAGCCTGCGCGAGGCTGCCGCCCGGCTGGCCGCTCCGGTCGCCGAGGCGCCACCGGCGGACCTGCGGGAGCTGCTGCTGGCGACCGCCGCCACCACCCGCCAGCAGCCACCGGCTATTGCCGATGCCGCGGCGGGCCTCGGCCGCCGGGCCTCGCGGCTGGTTGCGCCACGGATGGCGGTGGCGATCGCGGGCGGCTGCATGCTGGTGGCCCTGGTGCTGGGCGGGATGTTCCTCAGCAGCCAGCACCGGCTCAGCCAGGCGCTGACCCGCAGCCGGGAGGTTGCGGCCGTGCTGAACGCCCCGGATGCGAAGATCCTTACGGCCCAGGCGTTCACCACCGGCAGCGCCACCGTGGTCATGTCGCACCGGGACCGGGCGCTCGTGCTCACCACGGCGATGCTGCCGGCGCTGCCCGCCGGGCACCACTACCAGGTGTGGCTGATGGGCCGGGACCGGCCGCAGTCAGCCGGGATGCTGCCCGACCCGCACCGCGGGCTGACCGCGCCAGTGGTGGTGACCGGGGTGCGGCCGGGAGACATGGTGGGGGTCACCGTCGAGCCGGGCAACGGCACCGCCGCGCCTACGGCCACACCGGTGCTGATGCTGGTGCTGCCCGCCTGACCAGAGAACGGTACCTGCCCCTGCTCCCGGTACGGCAAAACCCTTTAGGGTGAACTCTTGTGAAAGCATCCCCGGAAGCGCAGCTCCGGCTGCTCGAACTGGCTGACCTGGACGCCGAGCTGGGACGGCTGGAGCACCGGCGGCGCGGGCTGCCGGAGATCGCGGAATACCAGCGGATCGAGACCCGGGACGGCGAGCTGCGGGACGAGCTGACCGCGCTGGAGGCGGAGGAGAGCGACCTCAAGCGGGAGCAGGCCAAGGCGGAGGCCGACGTCGAGCAGGTACGGTCCCGGGTGGAGCGGGACCGGGGCCGGCTTGACGCTGGCCAGGTCTCCTCGCCGCGTGAGCTGGAAAACCTGCAGTCAGAGATCGTCTCGCTCGGGCGCCGCCAGTCCGACCTGGAAGAGATCGTGCTCGATGTGATGGAACGGCGGGAAGAGGCGGACCGCCGCCGCGGCACGCTCACCGCGGAGCGCGGGGAACTCGGCGAGCAGCGGGCGGACGTGGGCGCGCGCCGGGACACGGCGCTGGCCGATATCGGCGAGCAGGTCGACAAGGCCGCGGGCCTGCGCGCGGGCGTGGCCGCCGAGGTGCCGGCCGATCTGCTCGAGCTGTACGACAAGCTGCGGGCCCAGCACGGGGTGGGCGCGGCCATGCTGCGCGGTGGCCGGTGTGAGGGCTGCCACTTGTCGCTGAACGCGGTCGACCTGGCCGCGTACCGGGCCGCCAGCCCGGACGAGGTGCTGCGTTGTGAGGAGTGCGGCCGCATCCTGGTCCGCACCGCCGAGTCGGGGCTGTGACCCGGTGACCCGCCGCCTCGTGCTGGAAGCTGACGGCGGCTCCCGGGGCAATCCCGGGCCGGCCGGCTATGGCGCGGTCGTCCGCGACGCGGCGACCGGGGAGGTGCTGGCCGAGGTGAGTCATTTCCTGGGCCGCGCCACCAACAATGTGGCCGAGTACTCCGGCCTGATCGCGGGCCTGCGCGCGGCGGCCGCGCTCGCCCGGGGCGCTGACGTAGACGTGCGGATGGACTCCAAGCTGGTGGTCGAGCAGATGTCGGGCCGCTGGCAGATCAAGCACCCGGACATGCGCCCGCTTGCCGCCCAGGCCCGGCAGGCTGCCCAGGCACTGGGCCGGGTCAGCTACACCTGGGTGCCGCGGTCCCGCAACGCCCACGCCGACCGGCTGGCCAACGAGGCCATGGACGCCGGCAGCCCCCGGGAGGCGAGGGGCCGGGCCAGGCAAGGCGGGCCAGTGGGCGGTGCTGGTTAGGCGCTGATGACGGATGCCGCGACGCAGCGGTGGATGTCGGCGGGGGAATGGACCGGTGACCGCCTATGCTGATGATCGCGGCGGGCGAGTCGGCCGGGCGGCCGCGCCGGGGAAACCCGGTGAGGAAGGTCCGGGCTCCGCAGGGCAGGGTGGTCGGTAACACCGACCCGGGGCGACCCGCGGGACAGTGCAACAGAAAGCAGACCGCCTCCCGCCCGGCTTCCGGGCCGGGCCGGAGGTAAGGGTGAAACGGTGGTGTAAGAGACCACCAGCGCCTGGGGTGACCCAGGCGGCTAGGTAAACCCCACCCGGAGCAAGGTCAAAAGGGCCACGCGGTTCCGGCCGCGGGCCTGCGCGAGCGTTCGAGGGCGGCCCGCCCGATGCTCGCGGGTAGACCGCACGAGGCTGCCGGCAACGGCAGTCCCAGATGGATGGCCGCCGGCCCGCGCAAGCGGGTGCACAGAACCCGGCCTACAGGCTGACTCGCCCGCCGCCTAGGCTTTGACCTGTGCGTTTACGCTCATTGGGGCGCACGGTCGACTTCAGCAACCCTGGCGACTGGTCCCATCCACCGGATTTCCCCTGGACAGGCACGCCGCCCCCGGGCGTGAAGCTACCCATGAATGAAGATCCGCCGTAGCTCAGGCCTGTGAGGCCTTGGCCCGCCCATCCCCAAGCGCTGTTCACTGGACTCCCGTTCCGGACAATAGTCCGGGGCGAGTCTCTGGCGCCTTCAAGGTCCTGCTACTTACTCCCGCAAGACCAGCGCTTACGATGGCTCGGAGGTTACGAAGTGACATCGCAGGGCGTGATCGAGTTCGGCGGCTGGCCCCGGCCGCCGCGGTGGGTGTGGGCGGTCGCCGGTCTTGCCGTCGTGGCGTTGCTGGTCGGCGTGGTTGTCGCCCGCACCGGGCCGCACCACCGCGCCGCTTCCCCAAGGGCGGCCGCAATAGTGGCATTCTCTCCCCTGGCCCAGGGAGCGTGCGGACCGACTGTCTACCCGCCGCCGATGGGCTTGGCCCAAACCCCCGCCGCTGTTCCCGTGAGGGTGAATCCCGGACAGCTCTGGCATGCCGATGGCATCGTCCAGGTCTGGCACGTCGGCGCCGTGTCCGGGGTCGCGTTCAGTCCCGACGGGAAGCTGCTGGCCAGCGCGGGCGGCGACGGCACTGTACGGGTGTGGAACCCGGCTACCGGCCGCCCCGTCCTCGCGCCGCTGGCCGGTGAGGTTATCTCTTCACCTGTCTGCCTGCCAGGGCCCGTCTCGGCACGCGTTCCGTAAGCCGCCAGGCTCGCTGTCCGCTGAACGCCGTTAGCGGACAGTGCAGAGCGTGGCCTGCCACTCGCCAGCCGCCTCGAGCTGCAGCGGTACCTAAATAAGCCCTGGGTGCCACAGCGGGCAGCCTCCGCTTAACACCCGCTGGTCAGCGCCGCGCCGGGATGGCTTGGTGCCGGGCAAATATGCGGGAGCTAGTTGCTACTCCTGCTGGGAGGCTGAAAAGGCGCCGAACGCCGATTCCAGGCGGGTAGTCACGCGGCTGATGAATCGGCTGTTGGCGCCCAGATGCGCTGGTTCTGGGAGTCCGGAAATGCGGTAGGCGGTCGGCTGTGCCGCGTGCCACGCCCGGCGTGACCGGCTGTGGCTGCCGCGGGTGCGGGTCATGTACCGGGGCGTGGCCGGAGGGTATAAATGCCTGGTGGACAGGCGTGCGCGGTGCGGCGCATCCCTGGGGGAGAGCCACCGGTTCTTCCGGAACTGGCGTGCGCCCGTGGGGGGTTGCCCATCGTGTGGTGAGCCGGTCATCGCTGCCAGCCGGTTTTGTCATGCGTGCGGCCACCCGCTGGCTGCCTGTGGGGGCCTGGCATGAGTGGGCTTCCGAGCGGGGCGGTCACGTTCATGTTTACCGATATCGAGGGGTCGACCCGGCTGGTTAAGGCGCTGCGGGAGCGCTACCCGCAGGTGCTGGCCGACCACCGGCGGCTGGTGCGCGACGCGGTCGCCGCCCAGGACGGCCATGAGGTGGACACCCAGGGGGACGCGTTCTTCGTGGCGTTCGCGAGCGCGAAGCAGGCGGTGCTGTGTGCGCTGGCGATCCAGCGGGCGCTGACGGGTCACGCCTGGCCGGCCGATGGGCGGGTGCGGGTGCGGATCGGCATTCACACCGGGCAGGCGGTCCCGGCCGGGGGGATGTACACCGGTCTGGCGGTGCACCGGGCGGCCCGGATCGGTGCCGCGGCCCGCGGCGGCCAGGTGCTCATCTCGCAGGCCACCCAGTCGATCATCGAGGATGAGGAGGAGCAGGACCCCGGGTTCACGCTGGTGGACCTGGGCGAGCGGCAGCTAAAGGACCTGGACCGGCCGGTGCGGCTGTTCGGGCTGTCCGCACCAGGGCTGGATGACCCGGCGGGGCTGCGGGCCGATGGTCACCGCGCTGGCGGCGAAGCGGCGGTGAATTCTCCCTACCGTGGGCTGAGCGCATTCGAGGAGCAGGATGCGGCGTGGTTTTTCGGCCGGGAAGCGGCCACGACCGAGGTGGTGGAACGGCTGTCGCGGCAGCTGGAGGGCGCGGGCCTGCTGGTGGTATCGGGCGTCTCGGGAGCGGGGAAGTCTTCGCTGCTGAAAGCGGGGGTGCTGCCGCGGATCCGGGGGGCTGGGCTGCCCTCAGCGCCGGGAGCGGTGTCCTGGCCGTGCCTGGTGTTCACCCCGACCCGGGCGCCGCTGGACGAGCTGGCGCTGCGGGTGGCGGTGCTGGCCGGGGCGGACGCAGCGGCGGTGCGGCGGGGGATCGCCACCGATCCGGACGGGTTCGCGCTCACCGCGCGGCAGGCCGCCCTATCGCTGCCACCAGGGCAAGCCGGAGACTCCACCCGCCGGGCCGGTGAGCGTGATCAGCGGGGACAGCAGCACCGGCTGTTGCTGGTGGTGGACCAGTTCGAGGAGTTGTTCACCCAGTGCGCCGATGAACGGCAGCGGGGGGCGTTCATCACCGCCTTGTGCGCGGCCGCCAGCTCCGGGCATGGGCCGGATAAGGTACCGGCGGCGCTGGTGGTGCTGGGCGTGCGCGCCGATTTCGAGGGCCGCTGCGCCGACTACCCGCAGCTGGCCGACGCTGTCCAGCACCGTTACCTGGTGACGTCGATGACCGGGCGGCAACTGCGGATGGCCATCACCGAGCCAGCCAGGAAAGCGGGTTCCCAGGTCGACGATGATCTGGCCGAGGTGCTGCTGGCCGAGGTGCGCGGCGGCCAGCCCGGGACGTCCGGCGCGGGGATGCTGCCGCTGCTGTCGCACGCCCTGGACCAGTCCTGGCGGTCCCGGGCCGGGCAGGCGCTCACCCTGGCCGACTATGAACGCACCGGCGGCATCGACGGCGCCGTCGCCGCCAGCGCCCAGCGCGCCTACGACGCCCTGACGCCCGCCCAGCAGGACGCGGCCCGGCAGGTGTTCCTGCGGCTGACCGCCACCAGCCCCGACGGCATCGACACCGCCGGCCGCGCCCGCAGGGCGGAACTGACCGACGGCAAGAGCCCCGCCGAGGCCCAGGACGTGGAGGCGGTGCTGGAGGCCTTCGCTGCCGAACGGCTGCTCACCCTGGCGGCCGGCACCGTCGAGATCAGCCACGAGGCGCTGCTGACCGCCTGGCCGCTGCTGCGCGACACCTGGCTCGCCGACACCCACGCCGACCGGATCGTCCGCACCCGGCTGCACACCACAGCCGCCGAGTGGGCCCGCCACTCCCGTGACCGGTCCTACCTTTACGGCGGCACCCTGCTGGCTACTGCGGCCGGCACCGCGGCCCGGATCGGCGCCGACCCGGCCCGCCACCCGCCGCTCAGCCAGACCGAACGCGACTTCCTGCACGCCAGCAGCCAGGCTCACCGGCGGACCGCCCGCCGACGGCAGGCAGTGATCGCTGGCCTGCTCGCCCTGACCCTGACCGCTCTCGCCGCCGCCGGGATCGCCGTCCACAACGCCACCAGCGCCAGCCACCAGCACGCCATCGCCTTGTCCCGCCAGCTGGCCGCCGAAAGCCTCATCATCGATAGCACCAATCCGGTGACCGCGCGCCGGCTCGCCGTCGCTGCCTGGGCTGTCTTCCCCACCGGCCAGGCCGCGTCCGCCATCACCACCCTGCTGGCCGAGCAGGAGCAGCAAGGCATGCTGCCCGCGGACTCGTCCAGCGTGTTCGCGGTGGCATTCAGCCACGACGGCCACCTGCTGGCCACCGGCGGCTCCGACGGCACGGCGCGGCTGTGGAGCCTGGCGACCGGCCGCGCCGTCAAGACATTGCACGCCAGCGCCCGGCACGGCGTGTACGGGGTGGCGTTCAGCCCCACCACCAGCCTGCTGGCCACCGCCGACGGCGACGGCACCGTGCGGCTGTGGAACCCCGTCACCGGCCGCCTCGTCAAGACCCTGCACGCCAGCGCCCAGACCAAGGCCCGGTGGGGCGTACGCGCGGTGGCGTTCAGCCACGACGGCAAGCTGCTGGCCAGCGCCGGCGCCGACGGCACGGTGCGGCTGTGGGACCCGGCCACCGGCCGCCTCCTCAAGATCCTTCACGCCAGCGCCCGGTACGGCGTGTTCGCGGTCTCGTTCAGCCACGACGGCAAGCTGCTGGCCAGTGTCGGCGGCGACAACACCGTGCGGCTGTGGAACCCAGCCACCGGCCGCCTCGTCAAGACCCTCCCGACCAGCACCGGCCCTCTTGGCGGCTTGGGCGGGGTGGCGTTCAGCCCCGACGGCACGCTGGCTATCGGCAACGGCGACGGCACGGTGCGGCTGTGGAACCCGGCCACCGGCCGCCCCGCCGGCAAGACCATCCAGACCGGCTCCGGGTTCGGCGTGTGGGGCGTGGCGTTCAGCCCCGACGGCACGCTGCTGGCCACCGGCGGCGGTGACGGCACGGTGCGGCTGTGGAACCCGGCCACCGGCCAGCCCGCCAGCGCGCTGCTCAAGGCCACCAGCCCTCTGAATGGCGTTCACGCGGTGGCGTTCAGCCCCGGCGGCACGCTGCTGGCCATCGCCGGTGGTGACGGCACGGTGCGGCTGTGGAACCCGGCCACCGGCCGCCCCCCCCTCGGGCCGCTCCAGATCGGCTCCGGCGGCGTGTCCGCGGTAGCGTTCAGCCACGGCGGCAAGCGGCTGGCTAGCGCAGGCGCCGACGGCACAGTGCTGCTGTGGAACCCGGCTACCGGCCAGCCCGCCGGCAAGACCCTCCAGACCGGCTCCGGCCCGCATGGCGGCGTCGTCGACATGGCGTTCAGCCACGGCGGCACGCTGCTGGCCGTCAGCTACGGCGACGGCACAGTGCGGCTGTGGAACCCCGTCACCGGTCACCCCGGCGCGACCCTCCACGCCACCAGCGCCCAGCACGGCCCGCCCGCGGTGCCGCTCAGCCAAGGCGGCCAGCTGCTGGCCACCGCGGTGGCGTTCAGCCACGACGACACGCTGCTGGCCACCGGCGCCAGCGACGGCACGGTACGGCTGTGGAACCCCGCCACCGGCCGCCAAGTCGGCCAGACCCTCCATGCCAGCACCCAGCACACCATCGTTCGCTCGGTCGCGTTCAGCCCCCACGGCAAGCTGCTCGCCGCCGGCGTCGGCGACGGCACGGTGCGGCTGTGGAATCCGGCCACCGGCCGCCTCGTCGGCGTGCTCCAGACCGGCACCGGCCCTAGTACTGGCGTGCAAGCGGTGGCGTTCAGCCCCGACGGCACGCTGCTGGCCGCCGCCTGCGGCGACGGCACCGTGCACCTGTGGAGCCTGGCCACCCGCCGTCCTGTCGCGACCCTCCACGCCACCACCAGCACCGTGTACGGCACGCCCGCGGTGGCGTTCAGCCCCGGCGGCAAGCTGCTGGTCGCCGGCAGCGCCGACGGCACCGTGCGGGCCTGGAACCCGGCCACCCGCCGCCCCGTCGGCACCCCCTTCGAGGTCGGCGCCGGCGTTGCTAGCGGCGTGTTCGTGGTGGCGTTCAGCCCCGACGGCAAGCTGCTGGCCACCGGCGGCGCCGACAGCACCGTGCGGCTGTGGCAAACATCGCTCTTCGCACACACCTATGCGCAGCTTTGCGCCGACGCAGGGCCACCGACACCGCAAGAATGGAACCACAACGCCCCCGGCGAACCGCAGCCGAAGGTCTGCGCCTGAACCCCGAAATGCTGCAACACACAAAGGCTTCCAGCCGTCCAGGCTGGGGCGCGTGAGAGGCCGCCGCGCGGAGTAGGGATTGCTGCAAGTTGCTGGCCAACCGTGAGTTCAAGCTCGCGGCCCCGGCCCGCACGTCAGCAGCGCACGACGGCGCTGGCGTAAGTCATCGCACCACCGCCGAACCGTGGGCAGCTATGGCTGCCAGCCGCGCAGATCCCGCAGATCTGAGTTCTTACTGTCGGTACCGTCGTGGGCCAGTGAGAAGTGCTGAGACGCAAACGCGCAGGTCAAGCATGACGTTGGAGGAGTAGCAGGAGGTCAGGAAACATAGGTGACAGAACCGGCCTACAGGCTGACTCGCCCGCCACGCGCCTAGGCACTTCCCGGCATCTGACCGGTTTCAGACACAGAATAGTCGTATGGCACGTTCTGTCCGGGTCCGTAAGGCGCGCCGTTCCGGGCGGCTGCACTGTGGCTGCTGGGCGACCGTGGGCCAGCGGATCGCCAGCCGTGAGCACGGCCCGTGGATCTGCCTGCGGCACGCCCTGGCTGCCCCGGCGTGGCGCGCCACCGCGCAACCTACTGCCGCGTCGCAACGTTTGCCCCGATGACGATACGGCCCGGTGCCGGTCCCAAAGGACAGGGGCCGGGAGGCGGGGCAGGCTGGTGTGCGCTGCCCGTCTCCTGGCATCGCGGGCCGCGGGTTAGCAGCCGAGCGCGGTGGCCAGGTTGTTGGCGTCGGCTGTCAACAGAGCCGCATCGGCATGGCTCAGCTTCTTCCCGGTCTGCGCTCTGACCCGGCCGGGGAGTTGGTGAGAAGGGCCCGCGTCTGGCGGCATGGGAACTGCCCAAATCAATCACCAGAGCCCTGGAACCGCAGCCCGGTGCGGGAGCAGCTGGCTTGGCGCAGCCCAGCCGACGGCACACGCAGGCTCTGTCTTGAGTCAGGAAGTTGGCAGCACGGGACGTGCTGGCCAGTCCCGCATGCGGATCGCTACCCGGGCGTCCCGTCGCGTTGGCTCCTTCGGGCGAGGCGCTGGAGTTGCCGTTCGTGCACGCCAGGAAGCCAATCCCAGCCGAACGTGGCCGATGGGCCGACCCGCGGGTCGCTGGGGACACCTGTGTCACGCAAGGCGTGCACGTACGCCCGATCCTGGTCGATCCGTGCGTGCACCTGATCGGCCCCGCCGATGGACCCGTGGCCGGGGACGAGGACATCGACGTCGCCCGCCACGCCCTCGAGCAGCCGCAGCGCAGCAAGATAGTCCTCGATCGGGTCAGCGGTGTCGTTCAGGTCGAGCATCGGAATCAAGACGTCAGAAAGCATGTCGCCGGCGATGAGAACCCCGCGTTCCTCAATCAGCAGCGCAGCATGGCCCGGGGCATGGCCTTGATGCTCGACAATCCGGATTTGAGGGCCATCCCAGGGAACCCGCGCCATCTCGGCGGGCAGGCCGGTAATGAGGCCGAGCAGGTCCAGCGGTACCTGCCCGGCGATGTCCGGCGGTATCCATTCGGCGATGCGCGCCCTCCAACGCACGTCCGACAGCTGAACTCTGACGGTGGCCGCACAGCGCGCCGTGCCGTAACGGGGCGCCGCACCGAGCCTGGCGTGCCAGAGCAGGTGATCCCAATGAGGATGCGTCGAGAAGCCTGCCACAACGGCCTGGCCCGAACTGGACAGGTCGTTCGCGAGGCAGTCCATTTCGTTCCCCTGGATCCCCGGGTCGATGAGCAACACACCAGCCCGGCCGTGCACGACAACGGCGTTGCTCTGACAGAACTCGCTCTCGTGGATCAGCACACCCTCCGCGACCTGCCTCAGCACGGTGCAACGCTACCGTGCCGCCACGAGCCAGGGACGTCGCCGCAGCGGCGGGCACAACCCGGCTATGGCGTGGAGCGGGCAGAGGATCTGGTCAGACAGGCTCCCAGCGCAAGCCATTGTTGTCTTCGCAGATGATGGGCTCGCCGTCGCCGGCCACGCCGCTGATGCCAGCGTCCGCCTCCGGGCAGAACTCGCCCGGCTCATAGCAGTTGCCGCTGGGGGTGTGCGGGTGGCAACCAGCCGGTGCCGGGGCCGCGGACGGCGGCGGCGCTGCGGCCGACAGCACGGTCAGGCGGCTCACCGGGTGTATCTCCATCCAGCCATGAACTGCGTCCAGGACATACGTGCCGCTGATCCTGATGCGCTCGCCCACAGCGGGGACAGCAATGTGATTAACGTGACGTGCGCAGGCGGATTCAGCATCGGCCTGGGTAGTCGTGCCTACGCAGATGATCTCTGCCACCAAATCACCATGCGTGTCTGAGAGATTTCCATCGTTCAGCAGCCCCGACCGGCTCGCCGGCAACTTGAGCAGCAGGTGCACGTCACCATCAGGCTCGGAGCGGACACTCTCAACTGTCCCCGTCACCGTCTTGCATGCGGCAACCACCTGCAGGCGGGACGGGTGGTAGATAGCCCGCCAGAGTGAGGGATCGCATTTCCCCGGGTTCTGGGCTGCCGCCTGAGCGGAGGTAAGCGGGTGATGATGAGGGGCAGGCGCAGCTGAGGCGGGCGGCGAAACTGCAGGCGAGCTAGGCAGTGAAACTGGGGGAGACGTGGAGCTGCTGCACGCAGCCAGGGCAAGCGCAGCCAGGGCTGCGCAAACGGCCGCCATTCGTCCCACGGCGTATTCCTTCCCCGGATGAGTGTGACGCGCCTGCCCAGACACGTTTGCGGAGCATTAAGTAACGGTTAAGAGACGGTGCGTAAAGGCGGGTTCCGGCAACGGGCCACCCGGCGCGGTGCAGACTGCATGAACATGGACGGCGACCGCCCTCCTCGCGAGCCGGAGATCACCCGCACGATGGCGACAGCCAGCGTGCCCGGCTCCTGACCGGTCCGCAAGCCATCTGCAGCCCCCGCCGCCGCGATCACGGTGGCCAGGGCGTCGCAGGAACCTTGGGTGACCGTTCCCAGTTCGACGCGTGGCCCCTGCACCGGCCTCGACTCACTCACAGCCGTGACCCGCATGATCCAGGCCATCATTGACCCCCCGCTCCACCCACCCGCGAACCGGCCCAGGGCGCGGAAGGCAGGCTCCTGGGGGCCGAGAGCATCTCGGAAGGTGTGTCATGATCCGTAAGCGAACCATCATCACATTCAGCCTTGCCGCTGCAGCAGCCGCTGCCCTCCTCTTCCCGGCCGCCGGCAATGCCCTGTCCGCAGCCCCGCAGCACTACCGGGCATGCAACGGGCACTCGGGCGTCGAATACGGCACCATGGCGGTTTACCAATGCCTGTACGCCAAGAAGGGCGAGGGCACACTCATCTGGGCCGTCAACCAGAACGCAATTAGCTACTACTGGCGCCCCAGCACCGGGAACATGGTTGTCGCCGAGACGTTTTACCGCACCTGCGCGCAGATCGCCGCCGAGGGTGCGAAGTGCCCGGAGGGGCTGCCGTCCCTGCCCAAGAGCAACGGGCGCATGATCACACTCGCGGACGGCTGCCTCGTGGGCGCGCCATCTCAGGCAACGGTGCCCACTATCTGCACGGGCACAAGCCAGGGCGGCCAGCCAGGCGAAACCAAGCAGATGACCACCGTTGAGCAGGCATCAGTGGCCGCGTTCTACAAGATCGTTCGCGAGGCGGTGCCCCTCAGCCAGTGGTGACCTCCGCCGGCCGGAGCAGACAACGGGTAGCCAAATTCTGCTTCTGCCGCGGCATCGGTGTCCCTGAAGGCACGTGACCCCGGCATCCCCCATGCCGGGGTCACGTGCGGCAGCTGACTTCCGGCCGCGTCGCTCAGCGCATCAAAGCGGCCCCCGCTCGCGGCTTCCTGTCGGCGTTCCCTCAATGGGTGACCGAGAAATGCACCGACCCGTCCGCTGCCTTGGTGACCTTCACCATGTATCCGGCGCTTGGGGCGGCGGGTGCCGGAGATGCCGGGACAAGAGCCTGGGCCGTCCATGCCAGCGAACCCGCGCCGCAGTCCTGGAGACCACCGCTCGCGTCGAAGGCGGCCAGATCGATGGACTCGTGGCCGGTTGCTCCAGTGGAGGTGACCGTCCCGCTCCAGCGAAGCAAATCGGTGAGGTCGTTCAGCTTGAAATTGAACTTCCCGTTCTTGATGGGAATCTGGAACCCCTGGAAGCTGTACTCGAACGTGAACACGTCGCCGGTGACCGGGCAGCGGTCGATCTGGTTGATGAAGATCGGGTCGAACATTGGCCCACTAGCGGTGTGATCCACGGTGAACAGCAGCTGCTGGCCTTGGGAGTTCGTGCCCGCATAGTAGGTGCTGCTAGCGGCCAGGGCAGCCGACTGCGGCGCGAGCACCAGCAGGCATGCGCCGAGAATTGACAAGACAAGGTACCTTCGCATGGCGATCCTCCTCTCCCGGGCTGACCGGGACTGGGTCACACTGGCGGATTGACTGTGGCACAGACCGGCCTGGCCAGCGCGGGATTTGACCATCCACACGCCCCCCGCCGGGCCCGCTTAGCATCGCCGGCGCGTAAGTGCCGCAAAGAGCCGTCTTTACCAGGACACCTTCTCGCCCATTGCCAGCACGGCAGTCACCAGATCGAGCAGCGGACCGTGCAGGTCAGGCTCAGCGGCCAGAGTGATCGCGCTGTTGTCCACGCTGACGTGGTAGATGGGAGCACCGGGAACCGGGTGGTAGGGCGGTGGCAGCAGCAGGGCGCGGCCAGCAAGGCTCTCCCAGCGGGGGCCGTCAGGGCCGCAGGCGGTATCCACCATGCGGCGCTGCATGGTGCCGTCCTGCTCGATCCGGGTCACGGTGACCCTCACCAGCCCATTCTGGGCCTGCCCGGAAGGGCGGTAAAGGCCAGGCAAAAGGTGCGGGCTAGTGCCCACCGCGCGGGAGCTAACGCCCGCTATCCGCCGGGATCACCGGACAACGGCCGGGGCGGTGAGCAAGACGGCGAAATAGCTGAGGAACAGCCGCTGACGTGACGTTATCGTCACCCTGTGGGTGGCACGGTCGTTGGCCTAGGCGCGTGGTCGGAGCTGTCGCGCAGGGGCGAGCGGGGCATGGACATCGACGTGCACGAATTCGCCCTCCTGAATGATGGCCGTCGGCTGACGTTGCACCACGACCGCGGCTTCAGCACGAGCGCGGCGCACCTGACTGCCGATCACGCCGAGCGAAGTGTGCTCACCGCGGTGCTCCCCGACGATGCAGAGGTCACTGGTGAGGCTCAGCCGTGGGAGCGGCTAGCCTCGATGATCCGGGACCAAGGGATAGCGGTCACGCCGGAGCAGCTGGGACACGTGCCTTAGCTGCTTGAGGTCGGCCCGCGCCTGTCAGCACTGCTCATACCGGGGAGCCGGAGGATCGCTGAAGCGCTCGGGGGAAGGCATGTGAACGGGTGCTGATCACCGGGATGTCTGGCGCGGGCAAAAGCTCGCTGCCGGCTGAGCCTGCCTGATCCCCAGCGGATCACACCCGCGTGACGGCCGGTCAGGGCACGATGAGCACGGTCCGGGACTCGGTGTAGAAGGCGCGGGCGGCCATGCCCTGCTCACGCGGGCCGTCGCTGGATTCCTTGGTGCCGCCGAACGGTGCCTGGAAATCGACACCGGAGGTCGGCGCGTTGACCCGGATCATCCCTGCCTCCAGCCGCCGGGTCAGCCGCAGTGCCCTGCTGAGATCGCTGGTGAAGACGGCCGCCACCAGCCCGTACCGGACGCCGTTGGCGATGGACATCGCCTCGTCCGCGGAACCGGCCCGGATCAGCGCGGTCACCGGCGCGAAGACCTCCTCGGTTGCGAGGGGGCCTTCCGGCCGGTCCAGCTCGACCAGCGTCGGTGCCAGGTAGAACCCCGGCGCGTCGAGCCCGGTGCCCCCGGTCACCACCCGGCCGCCCGCGCCAGCCACCGCAGCCAGCGCCGACGCCCGCGCGCCGTCGTCGATGACCGGGCCCACCATCGTCTTGTCGTCGGCGGGATCGAGCACCTGCAGTCCTTGCACCGCGGCGGCCAGGTGGTCGCGGAACTGCGGGTAGACGGCCTCTTCCACGATCACCCGGCTGGTGGCGGTGCACTTCTGGCCGGCGTATCCCATCGCCGCATAGGCGATCGCGGTGGCGGCGCGGTCCAGGTCCGCGTCGGCCAGGACGATGGAGGGGTTCTGCCCGCCCATCTCCGCCTGCACCCGGCAGCCCCGCTCGGCCGCCCGGCGGCGAATCTGCCTGCCAACCTGCGATGAGCCGGTAAACGAAACGGCCGCGACGGCTGGGTGGTCGATCAGGGCACCGGCCGCCGCCGCACCCCCAAGCACGACCTGGAAGGCGCCGGGCGGCAGGAAGGCGCCGAGGATCTCCGCCAGCGCCAGCCCGGTTGCCGCCGCCGCGCTGGCTGGCTTGAGGATGGTCGCGTTGCCGTAGGCGAGGCTGGGCGCGGCCTTCCACAGCGGGATGGCGACCGGGAAGTTCCAGGGCGTGATCAGCGCCGCCACACCGATGGGGACGTGCCGGGCCATGAGCAGCTGGTCGGTGGCTGCGGCCGGGATCGTCTCCCCGTCGGGCAGCAGCGCGGCCTGGGCGTAGTACCGCAGGATCGCGACCCCGCGGGCGACCTCACCACGAGCCTCCGACACCGGCTTGCCGACCTCGCGGACGACCAGGCTGGTGATCTCCGCTGACCGCTGCTCGAGGGCGCCCGCCGCATCTGACAGCGCCTTCGCGCGGGCGGGCGCCGGGGTTTCCCGCCAGGCAGCGGCCGCGGTGACGGCACGGCTGACCGCGGCCTCCGCTTCGGCCGGTCCGGCTGGCTGCCATTCGCCCAGGACATCCGACGGGTCATGCGGATTCACGCTGGTGAAGGTCATGCCTCGCGCCTCCCGGGTGTGCTGCTCGTTGCCTGCCGTCCCATGCGGCGGTCAGCTGGGGCTGATCTGAAGTACCACCTTGCCGCGCTGCCCATCGCCCCCACGCAGGCAGGCGATGGCCTGCTCCCAGTCCGCCAGGCTGAACCGGTGGGTAATCAAGAACCCAGGCCTGATCAGCCCGGAGTTCAGCAGCCCGACAACGTCACCCCAGGCTGCCGCGGTATAGGAGAAGCTGCCCAGCAGCGCCAGGTCATCGTTGACCACGTCGTCAACCGCGAGCGCGACGGTCTCACCGTGCGGTGGCAAGCCGAGGAGCAAGACAGTGCCGCCGCGGCGGGCTGCCGCCACCGCGGCCGAGGCAGCCTGCACCGACCCGGCTGCCTCGACCACCAGGTCATAGCCGGAGCCCGCCGCATCCGGCGAGGTCTCGAACCGGGCCGCGCCGGCGGTCACCGCCAGCTGCGCCTGCGCAGCGCGGCGCCCGAGCAGCACGACCTCAGCCGGCGACCAGAGCCGCAGCAGGTACACAGCGAGCAGGGCGATCGTCCCGTCGCCGATCACCAGCGCCCGGCTGCCCGGGGCGGCCTGAGCCCGGGCCAGGCCCCGGTAGACGACCGCCGCGGGCTCGGTCAGCACCGCGTCATCGGCGGCCACCCCGGGGGCGATGGGGTGAACGAGCCCAGATGGCACCGCGACCAGGTCGGCGGCGGCCCCATCCCGGGTGAAGCCGAACTCGTCGTAGGTCTGGCACAGGTTGGTCTCACCCCGGGCACACCGCGCGCACCGGCCGCAGGCCACGATGCCCTCCACCACCACGCGCGCCCCGGCCAGTGGGGAGTCCCCGGCAGCGATGCCAGTCCACTCATGGCCGAGCCCGATTGGGTAGCGGATATACGCGGGATCCACCTGGCCGCCGATGATCTCCAGATCCGTGCCGCACAGCCCGACCAAATCGGGCCGGACCAGCGTCTGCCCAGGCGCCGCGGCGGGCACCTGGCGGGTGGACAGGACCACGTGGCCCGGCGCGGTGACGACAAGTGCCCGCCCGGTCCCGCTCATGGCGAGGCCGGCCCGGCCGCGACCCGGTCCGCGTAGCTCGGGCCGCCCAGAATGTCGCTGACCCGGTCGGCGGCCCGGCGGACGGCCTGGCCCAGCTCGTTGACCCGCCAGGCAGGCAGATCTCCCTTGATCCCGGTGACGCTGACCGCACCCGCGACGGCGCCGTCGTGCCTGAAGAATGCCGCGCCCAGGCAGAACACGCCCTCGGCATCCTCCTCGTCGTCGAGGGCGAAGCCATTGCTGCGCACCAGCGCCAGGTTTTCCCGCAGCGAGGCCAGATCGGTGATGGTATGGCTGGTCCGCCGGGGAAGGCCGGCCTGACTGCACACGGCGCGCACCTGCTCGCGGGTCATGGTGGCCAGGATCGCCTTGCCGGCCGCCGAGGAGTGCGGCATCTCGCGCTGCCCGAGCGGCGTGTGGAACCGGACGCTGCCGGGCCCGTCCACCCGCTCGATGAACACCGGGAACCCGTCGTCACAGATCGCCAGCCGCGAGGTCATCTTCGTCAGGTCGGCCAGCTCGGCGAGCAGCGGGCGGCAGACATCCCCCAGCGGCAGCTGGCCACGGGCAATGTCGCCGAGCCGGATCAGCCCGGTGCCGAGTGAGTACCTGGGCCCGGGTGGCAGGTCCCGGAGCATCCCGTAGGCCGTCAGCGTCCGCGCCAGCGAGAGCGTCGTGCTCTTCGAGGACCGGAGCGCCCGAGCCAGCTCGCTGAGTGGCAGCCCTTCGGGCGGGCCATCGGCCACGATCTGGACCAGCCGCATCGCCCGGGCGACGCTGCGGACGGTGTACCGGCCCGCTATCTCGTCATCCAGCTCTGCTGACGTCAACGCGGCTATCCTCCGCATGTTGTTCGGTAGAGCAGAACGGTTTGTAACAAACCAGAACGAGTCTTGACACCATACAGCGCTGCCGGGTTTGGTTGTCTGGATGATTCTATATCACGCAACAGCGTTCGGAATAACCGAACGCTGGAACCGCAGCGTGGCCCGTGCCCAGGCCGCCGCCGGGCGGATCGGCGCCTGGCTGGCCGACGGCGGCCCCGGGCACCCGGCTGGCCTGGTGCTGACCGGGCCGGCTGCGGTGGCGTGGGCATGCGGCGGGGTGGCACCACCGGTCGACCGGACCGCCGCGGTCGACCTGGTCTGGGCAGTCTTCACCACCGGTGGTGCAGCGCTGGTGACCACGAACGTCGAGGCGGACCGGATCCGGGATGAGTATGGCCCCGGCGCCCATGGCTTTGCCGAAATCGAGGCTGTTCCCTGGCAGGATCCCAGCGCCTTCGTGCGCGCCGCCGAGCGGCTGGCTGGTGCCCCCGCCGCCCGGCTGGGCGCCGACGGCCACCCGGCGTTCGGGCTGGATGCCAGTGACGAGCTGATCGCGATGCGGCTAGCGCTGTCGGCGGGGGAGCGGGAAGACCTGGCCGACCTCGGACGGGACACGGCGGCCGCGCTGCAGGGCGCCCTCAGCTCCTGGCGGCCGGGCGAGCGTGACCTCGACGTCCAGGCGCGGTGCGCGGCCGGGCTGGAGGCCGCGGGCGCCGACGCGCCGGTGCTCATCGTCGGCGGCGATGACCGGCTGCAGCGGTACCGCCATCCGATGGCCACCGGGGCGCCGGCCGGGCGCCTGGTGATGGCGGTCGCCGTGGCCCGGCGGGCCGGCCTGCACGTCGCTGCCACCCGGTTCGCGGCGGCGGCCCCGCTCCCGCCCGGCTATGCCAGCCTGCGCCGCCGGGTGCTGGCGATCGAGGACGCCGTGCTGACGGCGTGCCGGCCCGGCGCGACCTACGGCACCGCCCTGGCCGCGCTGGCAGCCGGGTATGACCGGGCGGGGGCCCCGGGTGGGTGGGCCGGTCACTACCAGGGCGGGCCGATCGGCTTCGCCCAGCGCGAGTTCGAGATCGCCCCGGACCAGGCCAGTTCCCGCTGGTACGGTGAGCCGATCGCGGCCGGTCACGCGATCGCCTGGAACCCGAGCCTGCCCGGCGGCGCCAAGACGGAGGACACCTATCTGGTGACCGCTGGCGGCCACCTGCAGCCATTGACGCGGGCACCCGGCTGGCCACTGGAGCCCGATGATGAGCGGCAGCCGCCACGGCCCGCTGTGCTGGAGGTTGGTGCATGACAGGTGGAGCCCACCCCCAGCTGACCGGGGCCAGCCTGCTGGCCGGCCGCGGCCTGGCCGCCGAGCCGGCCGCGCCCGCGAGCCAAGTGCGGTTCCCCGACGGTGCCCATTTCCGGATCGAGATCCCGAGCTGCGAGGGGCCCGAGGTGCTCCGCGGCATCGTCGAGGAGGCCGCGGCGCGGGGAGTCACGGTCAACCGGGTCTCGCAGGGCAGCGGCGCGATGCTGCAGTCGGAGGCGGAGCTGGCCGAGATGTCCCGGATCGCCGCGGACAACGGCATTGAGGTTTCCCTGTTCGTCGGCCCGCGGGAGGAGTGGGATACCGGCCGGGCGGCGGCGTCGGCCGACGGCGGGATGTTCGCCGGCCGGCTGCGGGGCACCCGCCAGCTTCGGTACGCGGTCGATGACATCCTGCGGGCCAGTGAGCAGGGCATCCGCGGCTTCCTCATCGCCGATCCGGGGCTGCTGCAGCTGGTCAGCGAGATGCAGGCCGCCGGGCAGCTGCCCGCCTCGATCGTCTGGAAGGTGTCGGCCGTCCTGGCGCCATCGAACCCGCTGGCGTTCGGGGTACTGGAGCGCCTCGGCGGCTCGACCGTCAACGTGCCGTCGGACCTGACACTCGGCCAGATAGCGGAGATGCGGGCTGTCAGCGAACTGCCCATCGACCTGTATGTGGAGACACCCGATGCCATGGGCGGTGTCGTCCGCGGCCACGAGGCAGCGGACCTGATCGCCGTGGCAGCCCCGATGTATGTCAAGTTCGGCCTGCGTAACTCCCGGCTGCTGTACCCCAGCGGACTGCACCTGGCCGCGGACGCCACTGCCATCGCGCGTGAGAAGGTGCGCCGCGCCCAGATCGCGCTGGAATGGATCGCCCGCAGCGGGCTGGCGCTGTGCCAGTCCGGCCCCGGCGCGCCTGGGCTTGGCATCCCGGAGCCGACCCGGTGACTGGCCCCCGCCTGCGCAGCCAGGCTTGGCTAGCCGGTGACGACGAGGTCGCCGTCGAGCACCGGGTCGCGCTGGCGAGCGCTGGCCTGGCCGTCAGCAAGGCCGCGGACCGGCCCGT
>Ga0306922_10001512_pt1 | contig 20865 bp, 26 predicted proteins | sample sta12Cox44000082_FD_203758 | JGI IMG/M metagenome (GOLD analysis project Ga0306922, IMG submission 203758) | Lab enrichment of tropical soil microbial communities from Luquillo Experimental Forest, Puerto Rico - statoxic.12C.oxic.44.000.082 (v2)... | ecosystem: Environmental > Terrestrial >... | reverse complement strand
CTCGGAAATCCGTCGATCTGACAAAGTCGTACTAGTACTACCAGGAAAAGGTGCAGAGAGCCCGTGGATGAAAGTTCCGCCCGAGGACTTGTCGGTGTGCCTCGGTAGCGACCTAAACACCGTCTGCGGTAACGCAGCCGGCGAAGCTTAGCCATGTTCGACTCCCTCCAAGCCGGATACGCGCCGATTTGTCTGCTCGTTCTGGCTGCATCATGGTTCATCGCCCGAGTCGGATCTCCACGGTTGCGCGTGGCGCTCGCGCTCGTCACTCCAGTAGCGATCTCGGCCGCATGGTTCTTCATGCCTCGACTGCTGGCGCTGTTCAGACCGCTGGCCTTCAACGAAGACCCTTGGGTGCCCTGGGGCTTCATGGCGACAGCGGCATGGGCGGTGTTCGCAGTGCCGGTGAGCGTGCTCGGAACGTTTGGATTCTGGTTGACGCGGCGCCGCAGTCCCAAGCACGGAACGCCTTGAAGCGACCGTCGTCCACCGCTCGGACGGTCACTGCCCCCAGTCGCGATATGCCAAGGAATCCGACTGCGCGCGATTCGTCGATTGATCGGCGTCGATCGTTACCCAAGCACCGGTTCCCGTTCGCCAGTCGCGAAACGACGACATTCTTATTGTTTTTCAAACACCTGCACGCTGCCGTCTGATCCGATCCCAGTCATTGTTTTTCCTTCCTCCGACACGGTGGTTATGAGCGTGGAAGTCGTGCTCTCGGCACTGGCGTCAAAGTCGTAAGTGTGGAACGTCCAGACTAGCGTATGGTCATTGGCCCACAGAACCGTCACGAAAAGTGCGATTGGCGGCCGAAGTCCCTGAGCCGGCAGATAAGCGCGCCGGCGCTCGTCCGTCGTTTTCTCGGGAGGGATTGACATCGGGAAGCCCAGCCGCGGCCGGGTGATTGTACCCGTCGAAGCGAACATCGTAGTGGCCCACAGAACGCGAATCCTCATAGACCTGATCGGTGCTGACCTTCATCCCGTCTGACCCGAGTACCTCGAACGTGACAGCGAACCTGACCGGATGTGGCAGCGTCCCGAGTTTGGACTCCGCTGCGTTCAACGTCCATGTCCCGAGGAATGGCGAGATGTCCGGCTGTTGGCTCGCGACCGGGATGGCAAGGGCGAGGAGCGAAACAAGAAGAACGAATCGCTTTTCCGTGCCCGGGATCCCAACGAAGGCTTGCGATGTCAGTGAAGGTTGGGACTCCAATTTACACTCAGTATGTGCCAACATGACCGGGCATGTATCCCCAACCAAGTCATTCGTCGAGGCGACAGGACAACTACGAAGGCTGCGGGCGAGTGTTTGGATCATTGTTGTCTTGGGCTTTCTCCTGGTCGTTTTGATCAAGCAGATGGCAGCTCAGGCTGATATGTCGACCGCACTTTTTGTGTCGATGCTTATCACGCTGACTGCTCAGATCGCTGTCGCGACGTGGGCCTGCATCACTATTCGATGCCCGCGCTGCCGCGCGAGGCTGATATGGATGGCGGTCCGTCAACAGTCGATGAGCAGATGGATGAATTGGCTACAAACGCAGACCACCTGTCCCGTGTGCCATTTCCGGCCTGAGGACTCGTAGGGACGGAAACACTGAACACTCCCTTCGGCACCGTCGTGGCGCATGGGGTTCATCCCTGAATGTGCCCGAAACCCTGTGCCGTTCTCACCTGTGGCGCATTCTGCACGAATCGTTCACTCACGTCCTCGGCTGATCTGTTTCTTGTGATCCCGCGTCCGCTCCCCTTGCCGCCCGTGGCGGAGACCCGCCGATGCGCGAACGATCGCGCTTCTCGCCCAATGCCGAACTGGTAAGACGCCCACGATTCTGTCGGCCTCCGGCCGTGTGTGCTCGGTCTTTCGGCCTTTTTCACACTGCTGGGCTGGCACGTGCCTTGCCGCCCTCCTCACCGGAGGTATCCGTATGCGTTTTACACGAACAGCCGTCACCGTGACGGCGATGGTGCTTATGGCCGGTGCGCCGGTCTTTGCCGGCCAGCGCGGACACGCGCCCACACCGCAGCCGAACGCCCATCCGAGCCCGGCGCCAACATCAACGAGCACGACGACTACATCGTCGGGAAAGACCAGCACTCCGACGTCAGCGTCCAGCACCACGACGCCGACGATGAATCCGATCGCCGCGAAAATTCAGGCGAATTCCGGGCTCTATTCGAAAGTCTCCGCGATGCTACCGATCGATCCAAAAACCGGCACGACCATGACGCTCAACGACGCGTCGGCAGGGTTCAAAAATCAAGGTCAGTTCGTCGCGGCGCTCCATGTCTCGCAAAATCTCGGAATTTCGTTTCTGGATCTGAAAAACGCGATGGTCACGAAACAGACCACTGCGAGCGGAACATCGATGACGCAGACCGGCAGCCTTGGTCAGGCGATTCAGACCGTGAAGCACACGTCGTCCGCGACGGCGACCACGCAAGCGACGAAAGCCGAGCAGGAAGCCGATAGCGACCTGAAGACGAGCACGACGACAACGACGACCAAGAAACGCTAACGCCAAGAAGTCGCTCTCTGCGACCAGTAATCGGCGCTCGATCTCCCTTGTGAGGGCTGGCGCCGTTCTGGCGCTCGCGGTCGCGGGGTCCCGTTCATGACCGGCGCTCCGATTGGGGTTCCCGTCGACTGCTTCACGATTCCTTCCCCTGGAACGTGAAATCGTGCTGATGAATGCCGGTGACCGTGCTCGCCGTCGACGTCACGGTCACCGACCCGCCCGAGGCGATGGTCGCAAGCTGCGCAGCCGTCAGCGTCACCATATGGGTGTGGCTCAACGACGTGGAGGACGTGTAAGTCGTGTCAGTAGGGTGCAACTGGTCCGAGGCCGGTACGTTCACGCTACGGGTGTGACCGTTGACGGTGGTGGAGGTGCTCGTGACGTCAGCCACGGTGGAGGGGCTGCTCGTGCTGCTACTGCACCCAATCGGGTAGAGCGCACCGATGACGACCGCGAACGCCTTTCCGGCCTCGATGACGAAAGTGCGCCGCTCCATCGATCCTTTTCTGCGCTTCCTCGCCGTCGACATCGGATCGGTTTTCGGCCTGAACTGACAAGGTGCCTCCATTGTGCGGAGTATCGGGATGTGCGCGCGACCCCGTGATGTCTCTGGCATTCCTGAAGATGCCTCAAATCGACAGCCCACAGAGCCACGAGCAGTTTCGGGAAGAACTGACACGCCTACTCAACGCTGGTCGAACAATGACCGATAGGACAAAGCGGGGGAGGTCGACCGATGAAAACCGCTCGAACGTTCTTCGTTCTCGCGCTTATGGTTCGCACTTGGGCAGTGTCGGCAGAGGCAGCCCAACAGCACATCGTCAATCCGGATCAACTGACGGCGACGATGACGCAGAAAACGGCTGCTGAGGCCGCAGATCGCGCCGCCGTGCACGAGGCGCTTGGGCGTTCCGAGGTCCGAAATGTCGCCGCCACGATGGGTGTCGATCTTGATCGAGTCAACGCCGCCGTCGACACATTGCAGGGTCCCGATCTCGACCAAGCGGCGTCCACGGCCCGCCGCGTCAATCAAGAGCTCGTCGGCGGGGATTCGACCGTGACGCTCTCGACTACGGCGATCATCATCATTCTTCTAGTGCTCATACTGCTCGTCGTCGTCATTGCACGGTGATGTCGGTCTGACCTTCTTCAGTGATCTGTACGCTGCTCCCCGGCTTGTGTGTAGGAGGTAGCAACCTCCTACGTTCTCGGTTCGTGCGCCGAGCATTGGTCGCTGCCTTTGCAGTCCTCGTTACCACGGTAAGAGTCACACCCGTTCCCACACACCAAAGCGTCGCGCAGCCAAGCGTCGAACGGACTGAACAGAAACGTCAAGCCGTTGACTCACCGCCCCCAGGAGAAACGCATCCACAGCCGGCCGCTCCAGCCGCGTCCAATCCACCCGCTGGCCAATCTTCGCCATCAGTAACCGTCGTGGTCCCGCAAAAGGACCCTGCCCAATTAGAAACCGAACGCCAGGACCGCGAGCGCGAAAGTGCCACACAAACGAGCATCGTCACCTTCACGTTCTGGCTGGTAATAGTTGGAGGGCTTCAAGCCGCCGCGATCATCTTTGGTCTCGTGTGGACCAAGCGCGCCGCGGATGCTGCCAAAAAAACAGCCATCGTCGCCACTGAGGCGCTTCACTCACCGAGCGAGCTGATGTGCTCTTCGAGACTCAAAAATATCTGGACACACAGACCGGCCTTTATTCCGCCGAAATCAATCCCACGACGGAAGTAGTTTTCGTCGAGCGCAATTATGGCCGGACGCGCGCCAAGAACCTGCAAATTGGTTGGTGCATGTATATAGAAGGCGATCCAGTTCCGGAGATCGTTTTGCTTCCACCATTGGTGCTCGGCCCTGGGGCGCCATTGGAGACACGTATTGGAATGACCATCGGCCAAATTGCTGGAAGCACTGATCGCTACAACGCTATCGGTGAGGGAACGCTCACTCTGAAAACTGCTGGCGCACTGACCTTCGTTGACGTCTTCGGCAAGCGTCACCAGGCGAAGTTCAGAGGGACCTTTCGACCCCGTCAGTACTCCTTCGCCGTAGACACAGAGACCACTGACTAGAACCAGCAAGGTCTAATCGTGAATCGGCGTCGCTCTGCACGCCTTAAGCTGGACTCGGGCGCTCTGGCTCCTGGACCAGCCTTCTCACGACGTCGGCCTGACCGGAGCAGGGCGGGGCGAGGATGCTTCGATCGGGGATGCCGCGGCCTTTCTCGGCCAACCCAATGTAGTTTCGGCAACGAGACTACGTGCGGCATTGAGCGCAGGACCCGTCGCACTGAACAGAGGCTCGCTGAGCGCGGGCCCAGGCCCTCAGCCGGGTGTCCGTAACGGCAACGGGCGCAGCGAGAGCTTCTGATCGACATCGGAGAACGAGGCCGACTATGGTGTGGTTTTGGACGCGCGGTCATGAAGAATTACAGCTAGAAACTCGCTACGACAACGACACGTCCGAGTTCGTCGTAACTGTCATCTCGCCCGACGGTCCACCCAAGGCCGAACGTTTCAACGTTTTGAATGCGTTCCGAGCACGTCTCGTCTTGCTGGAACGCCAACTCGAACTGAAGGATTGGAAGAATTCGGGTCCACCACTTTTCTTCCCCGAAGGCTTCCCGAATCGTCGCTTAAGGTGAGCAAGCCTTTGCCAGAAGGCAACTCAGTGACCAGCATTTGATATGGAGCCAGGGGTCGCGGAGGAGGGGCAGGTGCCAAAAATAGGCGATGAACCCCATGCACAGCGGCGCGGATGGCTGAAAAACGGGAACCAGCCGGGGGACTTCTCCGCCACTATGAGATGCGGGGCGAAGACGCGACGAGCCACCCGTTGCTAGTGCCCGGCCATGAAGAACGGGCGCTGCCGGCTGCATGGTGGCCTCAGCACGGGACCTCGCACGCCTGAAGGATTGGAGCGAAGCCGACGAGGGAATTGGAAGCATGGGATCTATTCGCGCGAGACACGGACGATGCTGACCGAGTCGAGGCAGCGATCGCGGGCCCTCTTGGCGCTGTTGGGCGAGACGTAACCAGAACTGAGTTGCCAGAACTGTCGCGCGGGGCGCGCTGGCAGCCGGACCTCGGCGCCTCTGGGGGTGCTGTTGGACGACAGGCGTTTGCGGACGAGGAGACCAATGGCGGAGATTCCGCCAGCTGGTCAAGGCGCTGAACGCCGATGTGCGGCGCAGCGTCAGTTCGTAGAAGCGGTTCACAACTCGCCTTGAGCACCCGACTGGGCGAGGACGTGCGTGCCAAGCCGGAAATGAGGATGTGGGGTCTAATCAATGTGGCATGAAGATGAAGAGCTGGATTTGGACGGCTCTGCTCCTTGGCATCTCGGCACCTGGGTACCCTTGCTCGATTGTCCGCTCCGTCTCCCCCGAGGAGATCGTGCACGACGCGGATGTGATCGTCCGAGCCGTGGCCGTCGGATACGCAGTGAACGCGAGCACCGTTCGATTCAAGACAATCGAGGTCGTGAAGGGCAACGAGGTGCCGTCGACCATCGATCTGCCAGGTGATCTCGTCGATCGAGACGATTTCAACGACGGCAACGTCCCGTACAAGTTCGTCCGACCCAACGGGCGTCACGGGAACTGCTTTGCGACTTCGTACCGCCTCGGCGCGGAATTCCTGCTGATGCTGAAACTGCGGGCTGACAGCTCGTACACAGTGCACTGGGCCGCGCTCGGGCCGGTCAACGAGCAGCTTCGTTCTGCAGATGATCCGTGGCTCCTTTGGGTTCGTGATCAGGTGCGCTGGATTGGTGTCGATGGCAGCCGCGCGGTGACCAAATCTCAGCTGCGCACGCCCGACGAATTCGGCAAGAAATCGGGTCAATCCATCCAGTCTGATTCGTAATTGCAAGAACACCAGTCATGTCATGCCATATTTGCCTTATTTGGGCCAAGTGAGTCCGAAGGCTTTGAGAAAGGCATCGACGTCGTCTTTACTGATCTCACGCGAAACCCACCCGGCGCCCATTGTTGGGTCGACGACCAGAGTGAAGCGTATACAGAATGTCGCCTGACGAGACTGACACAGATGGGTTATCGCCGAGCGTCATCGCTTCGATTAGCTGTGGGCACCTCAGCGGCGGCGCCAACTCTCGCGGGGAGGTGACACCAACATGACAGCGAGTTTCACCACAGGCGGCTAAACTTCCCACGTGCCCAAGCGCGGGTCTTCGTTTCGTGCCGTTGGGGGGTTGGTCCTCCTGGCAGGACCCCAGCTCAGAGCGGCTACAAGGCTCACCGGGACCTGGCTGCTTGTCACGATGAGCATCGACAGGGGCCAATGGGGACGGCCCGCCATCGACACTGAGCTGATCCCACCGGCTTTCCATGACGAGTCGTTAACGATTGAGATCGAAGGCGACATGGTGAGGGTCATGACGACACGTCGCCTCCCGTTTCCGGTTGAAGAAACCGAACGGTACCAGGTGGATGGTCAACCCCACCCGTTCGAGGTGCTGAACGACTCCATTGATCGCGAGACGCCCATCAGGACCATAAGTTGGACCCGCGACGTTAATGGTCTCGATTTGATTGAGAACTATGGTTCGGGACGCCCCCAAAGGCACCGCTGGACGGTCTCAACGGACGGTCAGGTCCTGACGATCGAATCCACGTTTGAGCGCCCGTGTCCTCCCTGTGCTCCATCGGTGACTCGTATCCTTCGGGTCTTCAGGCGGTAAGCCTGAGTTGATACCAGCGTTTGACGATCCAATCCAAATCCGCCAAGCTTCCGATCGCCTTCGAAAAAATAAAGCACGAGCCTGGCCCATTAGGCCCGTACCACTGCTCTCGCCAACCGTCACGATGGCGCTCGATAAACGACGCCCCGCAATGAAGAACGGGCGCTGCCGGCTGCACGGTGGCCTCAGCATGGGACCTCGCACGCCGGAAGGCTTGGAGCGGAGTCGACGAGCGAATTGGAAGCATGGGATCTATTCGCGCGAGACACGGATGATGCTGACCGAGTGGAGGCAGCGATGGCGGGACCTCTTGGTGCTGTTGGGCGAGACGTAACCAGAACTGAGTTGCAAGAGGCGTCTTTGATGGAAATCGCGGGGTTTGAAGTCGTCATCAAGAACGCGGCCGGGGGTGATGGGCATACGGATCGCGTGCTCAAAGTCCGCTTCAAGGATCCGGCTCAGTATGTTCAAATGGCCATGAAGCATTTGGGGCTGTTCCGGGACCAAGTGGAGGTCGAGCATCGGGTCACTTGGGAGGACATAATCGCGGCCTCGCGGGCGGGCAAACGGTGAGGGCGACGCGACCGTCGTCCACCGCTCGCGCGCGGCACGCAGACAGCCAAACCGCGACGCCTCTGCGGGCGGACGACAAAACCGAACAGACGCTGACTGACGTCGGCGAACCGGAGCGGCTCCGCATCGCCCGTGTGACGCCGTCGCTCGCATCAGTCATGCAGGTCACAGCGCGTCATTCCAAGTCGGGGGACCGCGTGGTTGATCGCAAAGCGACCATTTGCCTGCTCGCTGTTGCTACTACGTTCATTGCCACGGTTTCGCTCACACCGCAGATGCGAGTGCTAGCGATCACCCATGTCAACGTCGTCGATGTCGTCGACGGATGGATTGTTCCGAACAGCACGGTGACGATCCGCGGCGAGACGATTGCCAGCGTCGCTCAGAACAGCGCTCCGCTCGGAGGCGCGCAGACTGTGGACGGCCGGAGCAAGTTCCTCATTCCCGGTCTCTGGGACATGCATACGCACATGGAAATGACTGGCGCATCGTGGCTCCAGCTCCATGTGGCCAACGGGGTGACGGCCATCCGCGACATGGGCTCCGATCTGGATCTCATCCTGAAGATGCGCGACGACACGGCGTCGGGCCGCGTGCTCGGACCTCGCATTTTTGCTGCCGGCCCGATCCTCGATGACGCGCCCGGAGACTGGCCGTTCAGGCTGCGCGTCAAGACCGCCGAAGACGCTCGCGCGGCTGTTCAACTCTTGAGGCGACGTAGCGTCGATCTCATCAAAGTCCACGACCACACACCGCGCGAGGCGTTCTTCGCGCTCGCGGATGAGGCGCACCGGCAGAACCTGCCGCTTGCAGGCCACATTCCCATGGGCCTCACCGTCGAAGAGGTCATCGACGCGGGACAGCGTGACATCGAACACCTGGACAACTGGACGCTCTGGAGACGCTGCACGGAAGACACAGTCTATCGACCGGACCTCCGCCAGCCGTTTTTCGAGATGCTTGCCCGCCGCGGTATCTGGCAGACACCGACTCTTGTGGCGGCCGCCGAGGTGGCGACGATCGGTAGTCCCGCCTCCAACATCAGCCCCGACCAGATTGCGTACGCCGGCAAGTCGCTGAAAGCAATGTGGGCGGGAAATCAGAGTCTGGGGGGCACGGCGCCCGAAGCGATTCGGATTATGAGAACCCGCGCCGAGGTTGGAGCCCGAGTGACGAGCGACATGGCAAAGGCTGGCGTCCGGATTCTCGCGGGATGCGATGGCATGATTGCCGGTTTCTGCCTGCACGATGAACTTGGCGCCATGGTGCGCGGAGGCATGACGCCGCGGGCGGCGTTGCAGACCGCCACGATCAATCCCGCGCGATACTTTCGTCTTGAGCAAACGGCCGGGAGCGTGGCGTCCGGGCGAAGAGCCGATCTGGTACTTCTCGACGAAAATCCCCTGGCGGACATTGCGAACGTTCGTCGCATTCGCGGCGTGATCGCTGCGGGCCGGCTTTTGGACAGGGAAGCGCTGGACAAGATGCTCGCACGAGTAAAAAGAGCAGCGACACAGCAATGAGAGAGGGCTCGTCGCAGCTTCGTTCTCTGGGAACGGCCAACGCGGACAGCCAGACTTCGATGCCTCTGCGCTCGGACGACAAGCGCTTCGTCCGCCGTTTTCTCCATGTGGCCCGAGTGCTCCGGGCGAAAGACTTTCGACGCTGGCCGTGGTGCGGCGTGCGTACCCGCACCTGCTAGCTTCGAGCGGCCCGTGGCGCGTACCATCGATGACGAGTACTGCGCCGCCTGGCGGACGGCCATGCTGGCGGCTGGCGGGACCGAGCGGGACATGGACGTACTGGCGGTGTTTCTCGTGTTGCTGGTCATCGCAGACACCGAACGCGGCTCATCCGAGCGCCAGGACCTCATTGAGCGCATTGCGGAGCATGTCGCGTGTACGTCGATGGTGGTACGCATCGGCCGGGGCGACGACTACGTGGCCGTGGAGTTTCCGGACCGTACGCGGATTCATTGATCGTTCCGCGCCGAAGCTTCAGAGACGCTACGAGCAAGAGACCGATCGAAATCAGCATGTTCAGAACCTCCCAAGCCATTCGCTGTCTTCGTGCTCCTCGATCCCTTCTTCGCTCGCTTCCTCGCCGATGTTCACGCGTCACGCTGAAAGGCCCGACGATGCGTGATCCGAAAACGCGACGGAATGGAAAAGGAAAAGCATAACGGTGCAATTCTTGGGGGGCACAGGTCGACCCGGTCGACGCTCGTCGTTCCTTCTCTGAAACGGCGTCGCTTGTCAAGAGCCGCCTTTTAGTTGTTTCTCTCGTCGCCGGTCGTCGCCGCGGCGCAAACCACTCCTCAACAGGCCTCGCGTCATCGCCCATCGAATCGGCTATTGCCGGCACGGGAGTCGTTCTTCGTGTTGCCTTTTACAACGAACGGTCTTCGTCGGACGCTTACCGTTTACACCTCCCAACGGCCAATGGTGCTGCTTTGAAGTTTCGTTCCGCGAGATTTCTTCACCCTTCTCTTCGCGCTCATCGTGGCGAACTCAAATACGCCGGCGCATGATGCAGGATACGAGCGACGGTGGCGCCATCTGGGGCTCGACCTGATCGCGGTCAAGGAACGACTCGCGCTCACCGTCTGAAATATCATCCGCGGAATCTTCCTTCTGTTCATCGACACGTTTTATGCAACCTGCTCCGGCCGACCGCAACCAACCTGAGACGGGTTGAACTCTGTTTGATCTCGCCACATCGCATAGAGAATTCCCGCGAGACGACGCGCGAGCGCAACGGCGGCCACGTGATTGCCGCGTCGGTGCGCGATGCCCTCCGCCCAAGTCCGCAGGAGGAAGGTTTCGGGTTTCGGCTTGCGTCGGAGCACGCACCAGGCAGCTTCGACCAAGAGCCACCGCATGCGGGTGTTACCGGCTTTCGTAATGGTCCCTTTTCGCTGCGTTTCGCTCGAGCTCCACTCACGCGGCACGAGCCCCAGATAACTTTCGAGCTGATGCGCGTTTCGGAACCGTCCTACACGGTCAATCGTCGCGACAAATGCGATGGCGGTCACCGGCCCGACGCCTGGCACCGTCATGAGTCGCCGAGCGCGCTCATCTTCGCGAGCAGCCACGGTCACCTGCCTGTCCAAGTCATCGATCCAGGTATTGAGTGGAACCAAGAGCGCCAGAACCGGAGTGAGTTGAGCGGCAAGGCGCGGCGACAGCTCGAGAGCGTCGAGACGTGCGCGGAATAATTCGGCACGCCCAGGGGCAATGCGAAGCCCGTCACGCCGCAATAGGGTGCGGACGTGAACAATCCATCGCGTCCGCGTTCGGACGAGCAGCTCCCGAATGCCCAGCAGTGCGCGCACTTCGCGCTGAGTCGATGATGTTCGATGGGCTGGGCGATAGGCACCGAGTCGACACGCATCGGCCAACGCGTGTGCATCCCGCCGATCGGTCTTGATACGTCGGCTCCGGTGCGCGTACATCGGGGCGAAATTCGGATCGGCGACAATCACCTCGTGGCCAAGCTCTTCCAAACAGCACGCGATCCATTCACTTTCTGTTGATGCTTCCATCAAGATGCGGGCCCGCGCCCGGTTGCTGAACACCGCCTGAAACCGCCTTTTCTCTGTCCGAATTTGTTGCTCCACCACTTCACCTGTGTCCCGCAGTTCGCAAATGTGGCTGCTCAGCATCCCCGCATCCATGCCAATATGATCCATGGCTGGCCTCCCCTTTGTGCGGCACATGACCGCGTTGCTCTGTGTGGGGCTTCTTATGCCACCACGTCGAGTGGGTGGCCAGCCGTTTCATCCTATCTGGGGACTATCGGGTTCACGCCGTCTGGTCCATCGCAGTCGGCCTTCGGCATCTGACTGGTCTCCTTGAATCGAACAGCGCACGGCCGTCAACTGAGAAGCAGCCGGCGACGCTCGCCGGGGACAGTGCCCCGATGGCGCTCTGTTTGCAGGAGCGGTCCGCTCTTCGGCAGTCTTCTAAAATGGCGCAGGTTCGCGATCACCATCGAGGTCGTCAGCTACGTGCGCCTTTCGGGCCAGCACGCAAGGTGAAACCTCCTCGTTGCGTTGTCGATGATATAGCGCCGTAACTGTGAAGAGCGACCACTTCGATGGGACGCATTTCTTCAATCCGAGTGGGCCGGAACTGCCGCCGCTCACTGCGGCGCCGAGGATGCTGGCGTCGCGACGAACGCCGTGGCCAAGGCAGGTCGACGTGGTGGTCGTCAAACCCCCGCCGCCCGATCCGGCCGGAATCGTGGTGACGTTCATCGGTCACGCAACGTTTCTCATCCAGACCGACAGAGGAAACCTGCTGACGGACCCGGTATGGGCCAGGTGTGCGGGTCCGAGGGGTGTCCTTGGGCCTCGGCGCGTCCGGGCAGCGGCGATCGCGCTCGAAGACGTGCCGCCGATCAGCGTGATCCTGCTCAGTCACAATCACTACGACCACTGCGACCTGAGGACGCTGAGCATCTTGACGCGGCGCTTCGAACCGATTGTCGTGACGCCGTTGGGGAATGCACGGTTGCTCCGCAGCGTTGGGCTGCGACACGTCGAAGAGCTCGACTGGTGGCAGTACGCCACCACGACGCCGATGTCAATCACGCTGACGCCGGCGCATCACTTTTCTGCGCGCAGCCCGTTCGATCGCAATCGTGCGTTGTGGGGCGGCTTTGTGATGAGCGTGGCCGGTCGCCGGATCTACTTCGCTGGTGACTCAGCGTACGCGCCGATCTTTCGAGACATCCGAGATCGCCTTGGTCCGCCTGATCTGTCGCTGCTTCCAATCGGTGCCTACGAGCCACGGTGGTTCATGCGATCGGTGCACATGAATCCAGATGAGGCCGTGCAGGCCCATTTGGATCTGCGGTCGGTCCAGAGCATCGGCATGCACTTTGGGACGTTTCAGTTGACCACCGAGGGCATCGACGAGCCGCAGCTGAAGCTTGAGGCCGCTCGGCGCGCAAGAAACATCGCGGAGTGGGAGTTCCGCACGCTTGGATTTGGGGAGTCGATCCAAATGCGCGAGGACGCAGCCGGTTCTCCTCGTTCAACCGGTCAACTTCGATAGGCCCTGAACCAGGGCCTTTGAGCAATGCTCGCAACCAACGGTGTTTTGAGGACTCGTCGTCCGCGCGGTTCCCCGGCTACACGGCAACACAACGCTGCTGGTTCAAGGCGCTTCTCTTCTGGGGTGCTCCCACAACCGCCGTGTTATGAATAACTTGCGTGAAGGGTCTTTGCGGGGGCCCGCAATTCCGCTTCATTTGGAGTTCTGCTGGGCCGCAGCGTAGAAACGACGATCGATTTACCCCAACTCAAGAGCATTTCGGCGAAGTGCACCGGCACCGTACGGGACGGCGAGCTCCAGGAAATCAAGGCGACTGTCGCTGCACTGCTTGCGCCAGGACCGCTGACAACGTGATCATGAATCAGTCGTCCCGCCAGTCCGACCGCCGCGCGGCGCTGCGTTCGTCCCTTTCGACAATCTGCTCAAGCGGTGTTTCGTCCGTCCACCACAGCATCGACAGCACAACATCATCTGTTAGCCGGCGCGAATCCTCGTGAATGCTGTGTCGTTCGACAGTACCGGCCAGCCATTCGTCAGCGTAAACGTTGCCGCTTCCGCTGGCTGCTTGCCCTCTAACGATGTCGTAAGCGAACGTTTTCCGACCAGGAGCATGCGGCCACAACGACTCGGGGACATCCGGACCTCGCCAAAACCACCGCATCCGAGTCGCATCCGAAACGACAACTACAGCGGGAAATGAGCCGAGCTGAACAAGACGAAGCGATGTCGCCGTGAGACTCGTTTGAAACTCCTCCGCCAGTCTCGTCGAAGTCTGGAGTGTCATCGAGCGTCCTTTGCTTCGTGGCACGAACATGAACTTTGGCAACAGAAGGTCGCCCGCGTAGTCGTTTGCCCTGGTCTCCCTGTTCATCCCCGCGGATTCATCGAACCCGTTGTCGGGATCGCAAAGCAGCGCTACGCCCCCCGCGTCTCTGAGCCAGTGCGCGAGCTCGTGTGCGGCGGAAAACCGCTCTTTTCCTCTGCTCGTGCTCGGGTTGACCGTAATGATTGCCCTGTCTTCAGCGCCTAGAATACGCGCCTCGCACCCTGACAGCCTTTCGTAAATAACTGTCGCGCCGCAGTACTCGGCGATGGCTTCGATATCGATCTCATGGGGCTCGGTGATGCCTAACTCGTTCAACAGTTGGAGAGCTGGCCGAAATCGGGGTGGAAACGTCACTCGCCCGGCTCCGCCTTTCGATCGAGAAGACCCAGGTGACCCAATTGCTGTAACCAGCTTTCGACGTCCTCGTCCGTCATCTCGCTGAAGTCCCGATGTTGTGCAGTCACAAGCCTTCCAGCTTGCTGATGTTGCGCAATGACAGCGCTCAATAGAGCTCGGCGCTCTGCCGGGCTCTCAGGAAGTCGAAAAGTCGTCGATGCGATCCTGGCCGCGCTCTCACGGTGCTTTTCTCTCGCCGCTACTAGCGATCGTTGCTTGAACCCTTTCACGGCGTCCCGCATCACTGCGCGAGTGTCCGAGGCGACATCCTCAGGAGAGCGTCCTTCCTCACGGCACTCGGCGAGCAGCTCGTCGTCGGTGAGCGCGTCAACGCTGTCGGCGAGCGCCTCGAACAGAGCGCGCATTTTTCTCTCCTCGCTCATCGGGGCCCTCCTTCCGCAAGATCGTGCACGGCTCGTCGCAGGCGCTTCGCAGCCGCGTTGTACTCCTTCTCCGAAATGCCGAGGCACGACTGTATGTCAGCCGGCTTCATCTTTTCCAGAAACGCCTCGTACGTTAGTAGCACTTCGGGGTCGTCTTTGAACCGCTCCCTGATCTGTCTCTCGAGGTCACGCGCGAGCAGCTGCCTCTCTGGGTTTACCGGAGCCTGATTAGCTTAGGGATCTGTTCCACAAAGTCCTCAGCCTCGTCTTCATCGTTGACGGGATTTGGAGCGATTTCATCGAAGGCGTCGACAGCCCGACCTGCCCGAATATGACTGGCGAGGCTGCGCATCACGCCTTTGATAAACGTCACGAAATCGACGTTTGCCTTGAACCATTTCCTCCGTCCCTCAAGTGTCGCGATGATTGCGTCCGACAGCAGGTCGCCCTCATTACGCCCCGCGCCACGCGTGCCCAGGCTCCTGTGCCTGTACGCAGCAATTTTCTGAAGACGAACGAGCTGAGCCGTCGTCAGCGCCTCGATCGCCTGCTCGATCTCTTGTTTGGTGGCCGGCGTCGCCTCGGCCGGCGGGCGCTTGGTCATCGCTGCGATTCCCTCGCCATACCCTCACGCCAATGAGGTACATGCCGACCAGACGCCCCTATCAGACGCGTCCCAGAGAATTTTTCCGAGTAGACGTCTGAGGGGCCTCCAGGCCCGGCATTGGGTAGGTAGGAGTGTCGCGCCTCTAATGGCAAAAAGCCCCGACCGGCTCGGCCGCACCACCTGAAAATTTCTTTCGGGAGGCGTGTCGGAATGGCCTTCAGGCTCGGCATTAGTCATTAGGGGCGAAATTTCCGCGCCTCGAAGGAGAAGACACAAATGAGCGACATTGCGACAGCCGCCACAGGCGGCACAACCAACGAGCCGGAGGAGCACATCGGCCCCGAGACTCACCCTCGGTTCTTCGAGATCATCGTCAACGCCAGGCCGTACACAGTCACCAATCCCGAAGTCACGTTCGAGCAAGTCGTGCAGCTCGCGTTTCCTGGCACGCATGAACCGAACGTGGTCTTCTCGATGACGTATCGTAACGCGGCTTCGAAGCCACATTCGGGCGAACTCGGCCCTGGAGGAGTCGTCGAGGTCAAGAACGGCACCATCTTCAATGTCACACGCACCGTTCAGTCGTAGCACGGATCTCAAGCGCCTTCGCGATGAAGGGTACTTTGTGCAAATCCGGGGCGGCTTCCTGGTGATGCGCGAAGTACCCTAAGTACTCCGTTTGAGAAATTCGTACACGTATTCTGCGCCTATGCGGCCTCCTGCTGGCGACGCGAATGACGATCGAGCTTTTCGAGAAATGCGGCGAGGTCGCGCCGTGTGTAGGTCCACTCGAAAGGTCGAACGAGGGCTTCGTAGTACCGCTGAAACGCCAGCAACCGGTCCGCAACGGCGGCCAAGGACGTGAAGTCGTTCGGGGTGACGACCTTGCGCTGGACGATGGAGAAATAGATCTCGATTTGATTGAGCCAGCTCGCGTGCACCGGACCATGAATCAGCACGAGATTGGGGTACCGGCGTTGCAGCCGTTCGACCGACCGCGGACCGCGATGCGAGGACCCGTTATCGACAATCCAGAAAACGCGGTGGGCCTCGCGATAGGGCGCAACGCCCATGACTTGCCTCACCAGCCGCCCGAACGGCTTGATGCCGGTCTTGCGCTCGCAGCGGCCAAACAGGCATGCCCGGTGCACATCCAGCGCCGCGAGATACGCCCACGCGCCCTTGCGTTCGTACTCGTGCTCAACCCGCATCGGCTGGTGCGGGCCAGGCGGTGTGGTCGCATGACATCGGCGTCGCGCCTGAATGCTGGTCTTCTCATCGGCGGAGATCACATAGTCGGCCGCCGTCAGCGGCTGGCCATCCCAGACGCGTTCGTACAGATCCAGCATCCGCCCCGCCTTAGTGGCAAAGTCGGGGTCGCGCGGGAAGATCCAGCTGCGGTGCGTCCACGGGCGGATCGCATCGGCATCCAACCAGCGCCAGATCGTGCTGCCGCTGATCGTCGCCACGAGCCCGGCGCGTTGGGCCTCGCCAGCCAGGTCGTTGATGCTCCACCGAGAAAACGGACGGCCCGTGCAGGCGGGCAATTCACAGGCGAGCGCCTTGACGGCGACGACCACCTCTGGGGGGAAAAGCCCGGGGACGACCCGGGCGGGCATGATCCTCAAGACCCGCCACGCGTTCTTCGAAAAAGCGCTTGCGCCAGAGGGACACGACTTCTCGCCGGGTATGGAGGCTTCGGGCGATCGCGTCATTGGACCAACCGTCGGCCGCTAAGAGGATCATCTTGGCGCGGACGACCTGAAAATGGGGTCGCGTGTAGGCGGCGGCTCGCTGCGTCAGCACCCGTGCTTCCTCTCGGGAGAGGACGATCTGATAGGGACTGGTTCGAGGCATCGGTCCGTCGCGGTCGGTCTGGCGCACAGGGTCGCATATTTTCGATTTCAGTACAAGCAGAAAACGTTAGCGTATTTGTGAAATGAACCACTAAGTCGATGCCCAGCGGCAAGTCAGGAGAGGCACGCTCATCTCAAGCCTTGTTATGGCTGGCGACGAAACCCGCCCCCCCGATACCCACGTCGTCCATTTCGACGGTGATTTTCCGTGTCAGCCGGACGGGTCGCCGATTCGGGCGATTTCGCATCAGACTGGTCAATTCAACTTGGGACATGGCCTCACCGCCACGCAGAGCTTTTCCAGCAAGCCCGATGGAGGTTACACCGACTACCACCACAAGATGACGACGTATGCCGGCATTGTCTCGGGACCAGCGGCAGTCCTGGATCCGAGCGCGACGCCGCGCACATTTCGAACACCAGAAGACGACGAGGAGAGCATTTTCAATTACACGGAGACGGCTTCGGCTCGTGTTGGCATCGGCGCACTGACGGGTTCTCTAGCAGCGGAGCGCCTTGCCATCATCGGACTGGGAGGTACCGGCTCGTACCTGCTGGACCTCGTGGCCAAGACAATGGTGAAGGAGATTCGGCTATTCGACGGTGACGAGTTCCTTCAGCACAACGCTTTTCGATCCCCTGGCGCTCCTGCGATCGACGAACTACGCGAGGCGCCGATGAAAGTTGAGTATCTAAAGCGCATCTACTCGAGGATGCACCGAGGGATCGTCGCCCACGCTCTACGTCTTGATGCGACGAATACTCATTTGTTGGACGGCGTCACCTTCGCGTTCGTTTGTATGGATGCGGGCGACGACAAGCGCGCCGTAGTGGAAAAGTTGGAGGCCCTCGGCGTTTCGTTTGTCGATGTCGGGATGGGACTGGAACTTACCGACGGAGCCGTCGGCGGCATCCTCCGCGTGACAACGAGCACGCCTCAAAAGCGCGACCATGTCCACCAGGGCCGCATCTCGTTCGCTGGCGGAGGGGCGAACGACCTCTATTCCTCCAACATCCAAGTCGCCGAGCTCAACGCATTGAATGCCGTGCTGGCAGTCGTGAAGTGGAAAAAGCTCCGCGGCTTCTATCACGACCTCGAGCACGAACACCATTCTACGTACACGACCGACGGCAACCGCTGCTCAACTCGGATGCCCAATGATTCGGTACAAACAGCTTCAACATCAGTTCGTGCAATATATCCCGCAGGGGCTGGCGCCTGGCGTGCTCTACATCTCGATGGAGTACGGCACTGCAGCCCACAGCTGCTGCTGTGGATGCGGCGAGCCCGTCGTAACGCCGTTCACGCCGACTGACTGGAAGATGAGCTACGATGGCGAAACGGTGTCGCTTTCACCGTCAATCGGCAACTGGGCGCTGGCCTGTCGGTCTCACTACGTGATTGACCACGGGTGCGTCCTCGAGGCCGGTTCGTGGACCGACAAGCAGGTCGCGACTGAACGCCGCCGAGATCGAGCTGCCAAAGCGCGTCACTACGACGCTGCAAGCGCACCCGAGGCTGCGGCGCCGCCCAAACCTGCCAGTGCCCCGCAGACGGAGAACGCCGGCCTGCTATCGCGTATCAGAGGCTGGACAGTCCGTCTGCGCAGTTAACTCTGGCCAGCGCCAGAAGGATTTCTGCCGCTGAGCATTCTGCGGATTCAAGACTCTGTATCCTGCAACAATCGGAGTGCACCGTAACTTGAAGACAGTCGCGGGAGGCGACCTTCGCGAGGCTGTCATTCACATGAAGAATCGGAACGTAGGCTGCACCTTGCCACCTTCAGGAACGCACTTCAGGATATCGCCAACCCGCCGGGCAGCGCGCACGGTGATCGGCTCTCCGCCATCGAACTGCGTGTTGTTCCAATTCAGTTTCGAGAGCGAGAGCATCTCGCGCGCAAGCTGGTCGAGCGGCGTCTCTGCGCGGAAGACCGTGAATTCAAGCGGGCGTGGCACGTACATGCCCGGGTAGGTTTCGAAGAAGTTGACGCTTCCTTTCAGGTAGAGAAGCCCGCTTGTGCTTTGCAGCTCGAGGAACGTGCCTCGCAGCGGCGGATAGGTTCCTTCGCGAAAAAGCCTTGTCAAGGAGCGACGCACCGTGAGCAGTTCGACCGTGTCGATCGAGTGCTCCTGCGCCGCCGCGTCGAACCCCGCGGCTTCCTCCGGCGTTACGCGCGAGGTCTTGTGAACGACAACGCGCGCCGGGCTGGTCCTATGTTCCTGCCTGTAAAGCTGAATGGCCTTCTTCAGCAGCGCGTGAGCATCGGATTCCGAGAGGTGCGGCGTCTTGTCGTCTTTATCGAGCTGCGCCTGCCCGCCTTTGACGATGACCCCTTCCCCACGCTCATTGAACACTTGCGCCACGCTGGTCAGCAACCGGGTCTTGTCGAGTGAGCGGTAAAAGCTCACGCCCACGAAGCAGGTCGTCAGTTCTGCGGCGTCGCGCAGCAGCCTCCACGGAATGCCGCCCGCCTTGTAGTAAAGCGCCGTGTGAATGTTCCACGCGCGCGTGGCCTCGTCCTGTAGCGGAATCGACGGGGTTTTCAACCCAGTGTTCTTCTTCTTCCCCGGCGGCAGTTTTCCCTGATACGTCTTGGGCCGCACCATCTGCAGCGGCACGGCTAGCCGCATGCCTTCGGCTTTCAGAAGGTCGTGAAAGGCGATGGTCGGCGGCTTGTGCGCGTCCGGCACTTCGGACCCTTCGTCGATTTCCTGCTCGTCGGCATCAACAGGGCCGCGCCGCTCATCCACGGCTGCGAGCAGATCGTGCGGAGGGACGCAGACGATGACCATGGGTCCGCCCTGCTGTACGAGTTCCTCGGCGTGGTCGATGAACATGGCCACAGACTGGCGGACGATTTCATCGCCGTCGCTGTGCGTGAGCACGGCGTCAATCTCGCGCTGCCTTATGGAGGAAGACCAGCGCTCGTGAAACATGAGCGAGGCGCGGAAGGATGCGTCAGCGGAAAAGCCTGGGAATTCGGAAACAGGTTGGCGAGCTTGCTGTCCTTGGCTGAAATGCCGGACTTGCAGCGCTCCAGCCATCCTTTCATGGCGGAAATGGTTTCGTCAGTGCCGACGAACCCGACCTTCAGCTGCGCGGGCGCTTTCGTGTCGCCAAAGTCGAGCAGACCGAAGCGCGCGATGCCGAAGCGCATGTCGACATGCGTGCCGGCGTTGGCGAATTCCAGGTCCGGTTCTTCAAAGAAGCTGAATTTCATGAATTGATCGAATCGTCCAGATCGGGGAGGAACAGGGTGTCCTTCTGTTCGGCCGCTTCCTTGCCGAATTCCGGATCGTCGGACAGCCACTGCTTATCGCTGATGCCGACCGGGGCTTCAAAGGTCAGCAGGTCGCCGAAGCGGATCGGCGGACCCTCTTGGTCGAACAGATTCGGCTTGGCCTTGAGGTAATCGGCCCAGAACAGGACGCAGCTCAAGACGGCGCGGTTGCCCTCCAGCTGCTTGATGCCTTTCAGCCGCTCTTCATGGAAGCGTTCGAGTTCGTAACCGTCCCGCGTGAAGCGGTAGGTCGGCGTGATCTCAAGGCACCACTGCCCGTCGAGCAGCCGGAACTGAGGCCTGAAGGCCATGTGGCGGCGCCATTCGAACGTGCGGCCGTCTTTCGAGGTGCTCGAAAACGGGGAGACGACGGAGATCTTGCTGCGGCGCTTCAATGACTGATAGGGCATCTTCCGCGGCTTGCCCTGGATCGCGAAGCACTCTTCCTTCGACCAGTAGCGCACCTCTCCCCTTAGCTGCGCGCGCAGGGTCTGGTTCAGGAGCTGCACGAAGACGTGCTGGCGCTCGGGGTCGGAAGATTCCCACCAATCTGTTGTCGGAAAGCTCTCGACCGTTCCCTCGTCGCATACGGCGGTCCACGGCTCTTCGCTCAGATCGCGGAAAGAGATGAAGCGCTTTCCTTTTA
>Ga0306922_10001509_pt1 | contig 20871 bp, 11 predicted proteins | sample sta12Cox44000082_FD_203758 | JGI IMG/M metagenome (GOLD analysis project Ga0306922, IMG submission 203758) | Lab enrichment of tropical soil microbial communities from Luquillo Experimental Forest, Puerto Rico - statoxic.12C.oxic.44.000.082 (v2)... | ecosystem: Environmental > Terrestrial >... | reverse complement strand
CACAAAGGTCATCTGCCGGCGCTCGCGACTGATGACCAAGATCGCCGGTGCCGGCGCGATGGCGTCGGTGGAACTGCCTGCCCAGCAAGTGCTTTCGGAGCTGATGGCTCGCGGCGTCAACGACGCCGTGGTGGCGGTCGTGGCCTCCCCCCAGTCCACGGTGATCGGCGGTGCGACCGACACGGTTCGCGAGTTGGTCGCGGCGTGGGAGGCGCGCGAGGTGATGGCCCGGGAGGTGGCCGTCGACGTGGCGTCGCACTCGCCGCAGGTCGACCCGATCCTTGACGAGCTCTACGAAGTGCTTTCAGATGTGGAGCCATTGACTCCAGAGGTGCCCTACTACTCGGCCACCTCGTTCGACCCGCGCGAGGAACCGTACTGCGACGCTAACTACTGGGTGGAGAACCTGCGTCACACCGTTCGGTTCTCGGCGGCGGTGCAGGCGGCCCTCGAAGACGGCTATCGGGTCTTCGGGGAATTGTCACCACACCCGCTGCTGACGCACGCCGTCGACCAGACCGCCAAGAGCCTCGACATGACGGTGGCAGCTCTCGCCGCCATGCGACGCGAACAGCCACTGCCCCATGGGCTCCGCGGCTTCCTGGGAGACGTGTACGCCACGGGCGCGACGGTCGATTTCTCCGTCCTGTTCCCCGGTGGGCACCTGGTGGACGCGCCGCTGCCGACCTGGACTCATCGGTCGCTGCTGTTGAGCCGCGACGGTCACAGCTCCCGGGCGCTGAGTTCCAGCGTTGCGGTGCATCCGCTGATGGGTCAGCACGTGCGCCTACCCGAGGAGCCCGAGCGCCACGTTTGGCAAGCAGACATCGGCACCGTCAAGCTGCCCTGGCTGGCCGACCACCAGGTCCACGGCACGGCCACCCTGCCGGGTGCGGCTTACTGCGAGATGGCGCTGGCCGCGGCCCACACGGTCTTCGGCGAGGCCTCCGAGGTCCGCGATGTCCGATTCGAGCAGATGCTGCTGCTCGATGACGAGACCCAAATCAGCCTTACCGCAATCGCGGAGGTGCCCGGTGCGCTCGCATTCGCGGTGGAGACCAGCGAGGACGGGCTGAAAGCACGCCGCGCTTCCGCGGTGCTACACGCCCTGGACCAGGACGCGGTCGACGAGGACCGGCCCGCCGCCCACGACATCCAGGAACTGCTGGCCGCACACCCGAGCCGCCTGGAAGGCACTGACCTTCGGGACGCCATGGACTTGTGCGGTATTCAGTACGGCCCCGCCTTCACCGGCCTGGCCGCTGCGCACACCGCTGAGGGAACCGGCACCACCGTGCTGGCCGAGATCGGGCTGCCCAGCGTGATCCGGACACAGCAAACCAGTTACGGCGTGCATCCGGCGCTACTCGATGCCTGCTTCCAGTCCGTCGCCGCACACGCCAGCGTCGCGAACGCCAGCCTTGGCGGTCTGTTGTTGCCGCTGGGTGTTCGTGAGCTGCGGCTCCACCGCCCCGTCCACACGGCCCGCTACTGCTACTCGCGGGTGACCGCGGCGACCGGCGGAGCCGTCGAGGCCGACCTCGACGTCCTGGACAAGCAGGGGACCGTCCTGCTGACGGTGCGCGGACTGCAAATGGGCACCGGCGTCTCGCCGACCGGCGAGCGGGCTCGTGTGATGGCGGACCGGTTGCTGACCGTGGAATGGCAGCAACGGGCGCTGCCCGAGGTCGCCACCACGGAGACCGGAGCATGGCTGCTGGTCAGCACTTCCGACGCCGCCGATCTCGTGGCAGCCACGATGACGGATGCGATGAAGCTGCACGAGGCGGAGAGCACCACGCTGTCCTGGCCGCTGCAGGCCGACCACCCGGCCGTCGCCGAGCGGCTGCGCGGTCAGGTCGAAAAGGGCGGGTTTGCCGGCGTGGTGGTCGTCACGGAGCCGACGAACGGCAATCCGGACGAGGAAGGTGCTGCGCGTGGCGGTGACTACGTCCGCCACCTGGTGCGCATCGCCCGCGAACTGCCCGAGATCCCGGGGCAGTCGCCTCGCCTGTATGTCGTCACCAGCAACGCTCAGAAGGTGCTGTCGGAGGACATTCCCAATCTCGACCAGGGCGGACTGCGCGGCCTGCTGCGGGTGATCGGTGCCGAGCACCCACACCTGCACACCACCCACATCGACGTTGACGAGCAGACCAGCGCCGAGCAGGTGGTGCGCCAGTTGCTGCTGGTGGGGCCAGGAGAAGACGAAACGGCGTGGCGAAGCGACGAGTGGTACACGGCGCGCCTGTGCCCCTCTCCCCTGCGCCCCGAAGAACGCCAGACCACCATCTCGGTTCACGAGCGCGACGGCATGCGGATGCAGATCCGCACCCCCGGTGACCTTCAGACGATGGAGTTCGCCGCGTTCGACCGGGTTCCGCCGGGTCCCGGGCAGATCGAAATAGCGGTCACCGCCTCGAGCATCAACTTTGCCGATGTGCTGAACGCATTCGGCCGCTACCAGAGCCTCGACGGGATCCTGCCCCAGCTGGGCACCGATTTCGCGGGCGTGGTGACGGCCGTCGGACCCGACGTCACCAACCACAAGGTAGGCGACCACGTCGGGGGTATGTCCCCCAACGGCTGCTGGGCGACGTTCGTCACCTGTGACGGGCGCCTGGCCACGACGCTGCCGGCGGGACTGACCGACGCGCAGGCTGCTGCGGTGACCACCGCGCACGCCACCGCCTGGTACGGCCTGAGCGAATTGGCCCGCATCAAGGCCGGTGACAAGGTGCTGATCCACTCCGGAACCGGGGGCGTGGGGCAGGCCGCAATCGCCATAGCCCGCGCGGCGGGAGCCGAAATCTACGTCACCGCCGGCAGTGAGCCGCGTCGAAAGCTGTTGCGAGACATGGGAATTGAGCATGTCTACGACTCACGCACCATCGAGTTCGCCGACCAGATCCGCCGCGACACCGACGGCTATGGCGTGGACATCGTGCTCAACTCCGTGACCGGCGCCGCACAACTCGCCGGGCTCAAGCTGTTGGCGCTCGGCGGCCGGTTCGTCGAGATCGGCAAACGCGACATCTACGGCGACACCAAGCTGGGCCTCTTCCCGTTCCGCCGCAACCTCGCCTTCTGGGGTGTCGACCTCGGTTTGATGTCGGTCAGCCACCCCCAACAGGTCAGCGAGATCCTGAGCACCGTGTACCGGTTGACCGCCGAGGGCGAGCTGCCGATTCCGGAGAGCACGCACTACCCGCTGACCGAGGCGGCAACGGCGATCCGGACGATGAGCGCGGCCGAACACATCGGCAAACTCATCCTCGACATCCCGCAGGCCGGGCGCAGCAGCGTGGTGCTGCCGCCCGAGCAGGCGCCGGTCTTCCGGCCCGACGGCTCCTACATCATCACCGGCGGTCTCGGTGGGCTGGGGCTGTTCCTGGCCGAGAAGATGGCCGCCGCCGGCGCGGGGCGGATCGTGCTCAGCTCCCGTTCCGAGCCCACCGTAAAGGCGCTCGAGACAATCGAACTCGTCCGTTCGATCGGGTCCGACGTCGTGGTGGAGTGCGGTGACATCGCTCAGGCCGGCACCGCGGAGCGGTTGGTCGCGACGGCGACCGCCACCGGACTTCCGCTGCGCGGTGTGCTGCACGCGGCCGCGGTGGTCGAGGACGCCACCTTGACCAACATCACCGACGAGCTGATCGACCGTGACTGGGCGCCCAAGGTGTACGGCGCGTGGAACCTGCACGAGGCCACCGCATCTGCGCCGCTGGACTGGTTCTGCTCGTTCTCCTCCGCGGCTGCCCTGCTGGGCTCGCCGGGCCAGGGTGCCTACGCGGCGGCCAACAGCTGGCTCGACGCCTTCACCCACTGGCGGCGCGCGCAGGACCTGCCGGCCACGGCAATCGCCTGGGGAGCCTGGGGTGAGATCGGCCGCGCCACGGAGTTTGCCGAAGGCACCGGCGCCGCGATCACTCCAGATGAGGGTGCCTACGCGTTCGAGGAGCTGCTTCGCCACAACCGCGCGTACACGGGCTACAGTCCCCTCATCGGGACACCCTGGATCGCGTCATTCGCGGAACGAAGCAAGTTCCTCGAAATGTTCAAGTCGGCGGGGGAAAAGCGTTCGGGTTCAAGCAAACTGCGCGCCGAGCTGGCCGAGCTGCCGCTCGACGAGTGGGCAACCCGGCTGCGGCGTCTGCTCTCCGAGCAGATCGGCCTGATTCTGCGTCGCAACATCGATCCGGACCACTCGCTGTCCGAATACGGTCTCGATTCCCTGGGCAATCTCGAATTGCGCACTCACATCGAGGCTCAAACCGGGGTACGCATCACCTCAGCCGACATCACCACCGTGCGGGGTTTGGCGGACTACCTGTTCCAGAAGCTGGCGCCCAGGGAGGAGAACGCCACGACACCTGCATGACATAGGTCCTGCGTCATGTCGACTGCACTGCTTAGGCCGGTAACAAGGAGGGAAACGTGTTCATAGGAGGAGGCTCTGAGCACGACAGCCTGCGGGTTGGCAATGCCTATGACTGGGACCCGGGCTCAGGCTCAGTCATCACCTGGCAGCCGACACCCGGCTGCGCCGCGAAAGCCCGTCAGGCGCCCGCGAGCGCGGTACCGCCCAGCTCTATGCAGATAGCCCATCTCCGTGGCTTTGTGGAGTTCCGCGAGCGGGGGCTCGACTATTCGCGAGCGGTCATGGGGTCCTGGAATGTGCCCGGCCGGTGCGATATTCGCGCGATGACTTACGTCATCAACGCGCACCTTCGCCGTCACGCGACCTACCACAGCTGGTTCGAATACAAGGATGCGAAGAACGTCGTCCGGCACACCCTCAAGAACCCCCGCGACATTCAGTTTGTCGCCAAAGACTATGGCGTGCTGACGCAGCAGGAATGGCAGGACCACGTCCTGGCGACACCCGATCCCTTGCAGTGGGATTGCTTTAGGTTCGGCATCATTCAGTACGAGGACCGCTTCGCGTTGTATGCGGTTGTCGACCATCTCCACTGCGACCCGATGTTGATCGCCGGGTTGTATGTAGAGATTCTGATGAACTACACCGCCCTCCGGGAGGGCAAAGCGCCCGTCACCCTGCCGCCGGCCGCCAGCTATGACGATTTCTGCATGCGGGAAAACCAATGCGTGGCCGGCATGACCTTGGAATCGCCGGAGGTCCGCAAGTGGATCGAATTCGCCGAAGCCAACGGCGGAACTTTGCCGGATTTCCCACTGCCACTTGGTGATCAATCGATACCTTGCGGCGGGGACGTCCATGTGCAGCGGCTGTTGGGCCCCGACCAGACGGCCCAGTTCGAAGCCCTCTGCCAACAGGCGGGCGCCCGGTTCAGCGGTGGTTTGTTCGCCTGCGCGGCCCTGGCTCAATACGAACTGAGCGGCGCGGAGACGTATTACGGACTTACTCCCATCGACAAGCGTAAATGCCCGGCGGATTTCATGACGGTGGGTTGGTTTACCGGTGTGGTGCCGTTCACCGTGCCCGTCGACCCGAACTCCTTCGCGGAAACCGCGCGCGCGGCGCAGGCTTCCTTCGACGCGAATATGGACTGTGCGAATGTGCCATATGACCGCGTGATGGAACTGGCGCCTTCCCTGCGCAAATATGGACCCCAGTTCACCATGATGAGCTACATGGACGCGGGTCTGCCTCCGCTTTCCGCCATCGTTGCCACCGCATTGGATGGCGTCAACGCGACCGCGTTCACCGATGGCAGGAGCCCCGCCTACATGTACTCGACGGTCTTCCGTCTGTTCGATGAGGTCTCGATAATGGTGTCCTACCCGAACAACCCGATTGCCCGAGAGTCCGTGACACGCTATACGGAGACGATGAAATCGGTGTTTGACCGGGTAGTCGCAGGCAGCTTGGCGGGAGTACCGGTTCGCGCAGCCAGGTAAGCATCGAAGCACGCGCCCACACTGACGGCGGCTGAAAGTTGCGCCGATGAAGTTTGTCTTGGCCGCGCATGGAACTCGCGGTGATGTCGAACCGTGTGCCGCGGTCGGCGTAGAGCTGCAACGCCGTGGACACGAAGTTCGAATGGCGGTCCCGCCCAATCTGGTTGGCTTCGTCGGGTCGGCCGGGCTTTCCGCCGTTGCCTACGGGCCCGACACACAAGAGCAGGTGGTCGCGGTCGCGGATTTCACGCACAACGCCTTCAAGATCCAGAATCCGGTCAGCTTCGCGCGCGCCGCCAGGGAGCTCTTCGTCGAGGGCTGGGCGGAGATGAGCCGGACGCTTACGTCACTGGCCGACGGGGCCGACCTGCTGTTGACGGGTCAGACCTACCACGGTGTCGTGGCGAATGTCGCTGAGTACTACGACATTCCGGTAGCGGGACTGCATCACTTCCCCGTGCGGGTCAACGGGCAAATCGGGCTTCCCTTCCTGCCGTCGCCCCGGCCCGCGGTCCGCACGACGTTGAAAGCCGGTTGGTGGCTGTATTCACATGTCATCACCAAGGCGGACGAGGACGCGCAACGCCGTCAGTTGGGCCTGCCGAGGGCAACGGCTCCCGCGGCGCAAAGGATGGCCGAACGGGGATCGCTCGAAATCCAGGCCTACGACCAGGCGCTGTTTCCGGGACTGGCGGCGGAGTGGAACGGCCGGCGACCCTTTGTCGGCGCGCTGACCTTGGAATTGGGCGCGGACGCCGACGACGACGTGGCGTCGTGGATTGCCGCGGGAACGCCCCCGATTTACTTCGGTTTTGGCAGCACGCCCGTGCAGTCCCCCACCGACACGGTTGCCATGATCACCGAAGCGTGCGCGGAGTTGGATCAGCGGGCGTTGATCTATTCCGGCGCTACCGGCTCGGAGTCAATTCCCCATCCCGATCATGTTGAGCTCGTCGGACAGGTCAACTACACCACGACCTTGCCCATGTGCCGCGCGGCCGTCCATCATGGTGGCGCCGGCACCACGGCCGCGACCCTCCGAGCCGGTCTGCCGACGTTGATCTTGTGGGATGTGGCCGATCAGTTCATCTGGGCGACTCAAGTCAAACGGCTGAAAGTCGGTTCCACCAAACGGCTTTCAAATATCACCCGTAAATCGTTGGTTAGGCGGCTACGCAGAATCCTCGCACCGGACTGCGCGGCCCGGGCTCGCCAGATCGCCCCGCGAATGGCCCAACCCGACGCGAGCGTTGCCACCGCGGCCGATCTATTGGAGCAGACGGTCCGCGTGGGCGTCTGAGCCCTGTCAGCCAAAGCGCCCGCGGCGCACGGTATCTTCCAGCAGATCGGCGGCGGTGGTAACGCTCGCGGCAGGTTTGGTCATCCGGCTCGCGATCTCGCGGGCCTGGGTGACGTATTCCCGAGCGAGAATGCGGCGGAGGTCCGCGACCAGCGATTCGCGGGTCGTTCTCGAGAAGCGCCGGGCGGTGCCCACCCTCAACCGTTTGACGACGTCCGCCCAAATCGGCTGATCAAACGCGATCCAGAGAATCAATGTGGGGATTCCGGCCCGCATACCCGCCGATGTGGTGCCCGCGCCGCCATGGTGGACGACCGCGCGGCACGCGGGAAAGATGGCCGCATGGTTGAGCGCGCCAACTACTTTCACGTGTTCGAAATGCCGGGCGCCGGCGAAGTCAGTTCCACTGGTGCAAAGCAACGCCCGCTCGCCTAACACCGCACAGGCCTCTCCGATCATGGCGATCGCGTCGGCAGGGGACTCGACCGGCATGCTGCCAAATCCGAAGTAAATCGGTGGTGTCCCGGCGGAAATCCAGGATGCGATCTCATCGTCGGCGTCCGTCGCCAACTCCATCGTCAGGGCTCCGACAAAGGGTCGCCGCCCGCCCCATTCCGCTGCCACTTCGGGAAAGCAGAACTCTTCATAGGTCTGAAGCTCGAGCGACCCGCGCTGCATGATGCGCCGCGCCGAAGGGAGCGTCGCCTTCGGCAGGCCCAGTTCACGGCGTTGCGTGTCCTCCGCCCGCTTCGTCATGCGCCAATACACCCACTCGGCCAACGTCATTCCCGAGCGCATCAACGGCGACGGCAGAGTCAGGGGCAGCGGCGGAATCGGAACCACGTACCCGTTGACCCGCTGCGGGAAGGTGTGCAGCGTGGCAAGCGGAATATCGTAATACTCCGCGACGTTGGCGACGACCTCCTGGTAGGGAATGCCCGTCAGTAGCAGGTCGGCGCCGGCTGCCAACGACGTCAACGCCGCGCTGACCTCTTGCCAAGGCTTGGTAACAGGCTCGATAGCCTTGCGCAGCAACGTGATTGGATTCTGGACCTGCCACGCCTTGCGGAACAAGTCCGGCTCCATGAGTTCCACGAAGTTCGGCCCGTAAGGGACCGCCGCGAGCCCTGCCGACTCCACGAAGCCGACCAGGTTGCTCGGGACGGCCATGCGCACTTCATGCCCGCGGCGCAGCAGCTCCAGTCCGACAGCAGCGCAAGGCTCGATATCGCCGCGAGTTCCGTAGCTCGCCAAGGCAAACTTCATCGACGGAATCTAGCCTTTCCCTTCCGCCGGCCCCGGGTCCGCATCAATCCTTGGCGAAGCAGTACACCCGGTAGGAAAACCCCCCGGCGCGCCGCAAATCCCAGTCCAACACGCCCACACCGTAACGGATCAACGAGTTCATTACCGTCGGCAAGCGGCCACTGATCCGCTCCTGCGTCCGCTGCGTGTTGGCCGCCAGCCCGCGCTTGGCCTCCTCGTCGATGGACCTCTCTGAGATCTTTCGCAACGGGGCGTCGGCCAGCGCCGCTTCCCACTCTGCGACGACGGGAGCACGGCGGGAATCCGTGTACAGAAAATGTCCGCCCGGGCGAAGCACGCGGGCCACTTCACCCAGGAAACGCGGAAAATCCGGGTACTGGTGGGAGGCTTCGACATTGATCACCGCTTCGAAGGACTGGTCGGGGAAAGGCAGGTTCTCGGCATCGCCCTGCACGAAATCCAGTCGCTGCAGCTTGTGCCTTTCGCGGCACTTGTCGATGCTGGCCGGGTTCAAGTCCAGCCCGGTATAGGAGGCCGGGCCCAAGTTCCGCATGATGTACGACGCTCCCCCGCCCGCGCCACAACTCACCTCGAGCACCTTTTTACCGGTGAGATCGACCTGCGTGGCCGTCACGTGGTAGAGCTGGATGCAGTATCGGTTGGGCTCATCGGACGCCGTCAACGTCAAGCCCATCGGCGGGTCCTCTTCGTAACCGAAGTTGAAGAACACGACGTCGTCGCCGACCTGGCGAGTGCCCAAGGGCAACAGATACTTCGTGGTGAGCTTTCCGACGAGCGGGTTGGATTGCAGGCGGTATCCCAGGGCCATGGGGAGAGTCTCGCACGGATCCGGGGCGCCACATCCGGAATCGGCGACCCGCCTGCCGCAGAACGAATCCGCGAGGTCGAGATACCTGCGCCGCGGTGTACAAAATGCGCTTTTCTCAGCGCTTTATCAGCTTGGCGGAGAAGCTCTCGGATCGGGCGAGGGACATGGCTTGACCAGCGAATTCGTTGTCAAGATCACAGCCGCATCACGGTATATATCAGGATTGTGATTAACCCACGCGAATGGGCGCTTGATTGTACGGTTGATGGGTGTCAAGCCGGACCGGCGCCGGTGAGGTGGCGAAACCTGGGGGGATCTTCGACCGCATCGGCGATGTCGTCGTGCGGTGGCCTCTGTTGGTCATCGCGTGCTGGATCGCGCTCGCGGCCGCCCTGGCGCTGACGCTTCCGCCGCTTCCGGCACAGGCCGCAAAACGGGAGCAAAAGCCCCTTCCGGACGACGCGCCCACGATGGTCCTCGCCAAACAGATGGCCGAGGCCTGGCAGCAACCACCTGCCGACGCGGTCCCCACCGCCGGCGGGGACGCCAAACCCGGCGGGGACGCCAAACCCGCCGGGGAGGCCAAAGGTCCGATCCCCAAAGCCGGCGGGGGCTCCCAAGGGTTCATCATCCTGATCGATGAAAATGGGCTGACACCCGCCGACGAGGACGTCTATCGGAAAGTGGTCCAAGGCCTGCAGCAGGACACGCAGGACAAGCTGGGGGTGCAGGACATCCTCAGCACCCCGCAAATGCGGGACATCCTCGCCAGCAAGGACGGCAAGGCGATCACCTTGCCGATTAGCTTCCCCGATGCGGCCGTCTCACCCACGACGGTTGCAGCGTTTCATCGGGTCAAAGACATCATCAAACAGGTCACCGCGGGAACCACGCTGACCGCCTACGCCAGCGGACCCGCGGCCACCGTGGTCGACGCCACCGCCATGGCCGAGGAAGACGCGCATTTCATCGAGATCGCCACCGTGATCAGCGTGCTGATCATTCTGATCATCATCTACCGAAACGTCGTCACCATGTTCGTACCGTTGCTCAATATCGGTGCGTCCCTGGCGACCTCGCAGGGCGTGTTGTCCGGGGCATCCGAACTGGGCTTGCCCGTCAACATGCAGACCCTCGTCCTGATGAGCGCAGTGATGATCGGGGCGGGAACCGATTACGCGGTCTTTCTGATCAGTCGCTATCACGATTATGTGCGGCACGGCCAGGATTCGGATCAAGCGGTCAGGAACGCCTTGATGTCGATCGGCAAGGTGATCACCGCGTCGGCGGCCACCGTCTCGGTCACATTTCTCGCGATGGTCTTCACCAAACTGGAAGTATTTTCAGCCGTCGGTCCGGCGATGTCTATCGCGGTCCTCGTGGCGTTGCTGTCCGCGCTGACGCTGCTGCCCGCCTTGCTGGTGCTCACCGGACGACGTGGCTGGATCAAGCCCCGACGCGACCTGACCACTCGTATGTGGCGCCGCGTGGGAACGCGCGTGGTGCGCCGGCCACGCATGCACCTCATTGGCAGCCTGATCCTCCTTGGCAGCCTGGCCGCTTGCACGAGCGTAATGCGCTTCAACTACGACGATCTCAAGACGATGCCAGATTCCGTCGATAGCTCCAAGGGATATGACGCGATGAATCGCCATTTCCCGATGAACGCGCTGACCCCGATGATCCTTTTCGTCAAGTCATCCCACGACTTGCGCACGTCGACCGCCCTGGCCGACCTCGAGCAGTTGGCCAGCCGAGTGAGCCAAGTGCCTGGTATCACGATGGTGCGGGGCTTGACTCGGCCCAATGGCGAGCCGCTGGAACAGATGAAGCTGTCGTGGCAAGCCGGTCAGGTCGGGGACAAACTCGACGAAGCATCCAACGAGATCACGCACCACGGGGACGACCTCGACAAGCTGGTCAACGGTTCCAACCAGTTGGCTGACGCCCTAGCCCAACTCCGGGATCAGGTCGCCTCGGCTGTTTCCAGCCTCGAGGGGGTTGTGGGGCCGCTGACGGCAATGGAGCAAATGGTGGGCGGCGATAAGACCATCGCCGCCCTCGACTCGGGCGCCGCAATCACCGGGCAGATCAAGCAGCTCAGCGACAACCTCAACACCTCCACTGTTAATGCGTCAAACATTGCCGTGTGGGCCGCTCCAATGGTGACGGCCCTGAACGCCAGCCCGGAGTGCAATGCCGATCCGGAATGTGTGACCTCCCGTTCCGGGTTGGCGGCGATGGTGGCGGCAAACAACAACGGCACCCTGAACTCGATCAAGATAATGGCCAAGAACCTCGGGGCGGCCCAGCAAGCGCAGACCGTCGGCCAGACGCTGGACAAGATCCAGCAAACACTGACCCAAGCCTCCACCGCCATGACAACCATCAAGAACCTTCAATCCACGATGGACCACGCGCGCGAAGGCACCCAGGCCTTGGCGGACGGCAGCCGCTTACTGGCCGGTGGCGTCAAGCAACTGGTCGATCAGACCAGATTGTTGGGCGGCGGCCTCAATGACGCGTCGACATTCCTTTTGGGGATGAAGCGCGACGCCGAGAAGCCCTCCATGTCGGGCTTCAACCTTCCCCCAGAGATCACGACGAGGGACGAGTACAAGCAGGGCGCGAAGATCTTCCTATCACCGGACGGGCACGCGGCACAGTACTTCGTCCAGAGCTCATTGAACCAATTCACGACCGACGCCATGGATCAGATCGACAAGATCATCAAGGCGGCATATTCGGCGGAACCGAATACCGAACTCGCGGACGCCAGCGTAGCGGTCGCGGGAATTCCGTCCGCGCTCAAGGACACTCGCGACTTTTACAACGATGACATCAACTTCATCGTGGTCGCGACCATCCTCATTGTGTTCCTGATTCTGGTCGCTCTGTTACGAGCGGTCGTCGCGCCGCTGTACCTCATCGGTTCGGTGCTGCTTTCGTACTTGTCAGCCATGGGCCTCGGCGTCCTGGTGTTCCAAATAATCCTCGGCCAGAACCTGCACTGGAGCCTTCCCGGACTGTCCTTCATCCTGCTGGTCGCCGTCGGCGCGGATTACAACATGCTGCTCATCTCCCGCATCCGCGACGAATCACCGCACGGTGTGCGTGTCGGCGTCATCCGCACCGTGGGTACGACGGGTGGCGTGATCACATCAGCGGGTCTCATCTTCGCCGCATCGATGTTCGGCCTGATGACGGCCAGCATTTACACCATGGCCGAGGCCGGTTTCATCCTCGGGATGGGCATTCTGATCGACACGTTCGTGGTACGCACCATCACGGTGCCCGCCCTGGCCGCGATGATCCGCCAGAAAAACTGGTGGCCCTCGCACCTGGGGCAAAGCGCAGCACAGGTTTACGCGGCCCACCGCAGGAAGCAGCAGCAACTAGACCAGTTAGCTGACCAGTTGGTACGGATGAAAGTCATCCCGGACGTGAGGCGTCAGAGCTTGCCGACGGACTCGGCAACGCCCGGCGGCACAGCCGACGACTTACTGGTCCGGCTGAAACTCGTCCCTCCCCGCAAAAAGCAGACCTCGATCTCCGCAGCGACGTCCGACTCCCGGCCGATCGCGAAGGGCAAATCATCAGTCGACCGTGTTCGCGCGCACTCGCTGCCCCTGTTCGACCTCAGCGGCGTGCAACATCCCCTGACCAAAGAGCTCAGCGAATCGGCGATGGATTCGTCCAGTTCGGGCAACGGCAACGGCAAGCGGAAAAGCGACCGCGATCTCGGCCACTCGTTGCCGCTGTTCGGGCACGACGTTCTGTCATCTCGGCCCATCCTCGTCGGAGCCAACGGCGACGGTCATTCCAACGGGAATGGGCACCGTGAGCAATCGGCCGAGGATGACTTCAGCAATCCGCTTCCGCTGTTCGGTACCAACAACGTCGTGTCGTCTCAGGCCACCAACGGCAACACCAACGGCAACCACTAAGTCACGGTGCTAGGCGTCAAGCCGGACGAACTCGTCCTGCCGGTACAGCTCGACACACTGCGACCGCCGGATCTTGCCGCTCGTGGTGATGGGAATCGAACCAGGCGACACCAGAACCAGATCCGCCACACTCAGCCCGTGCGACTTTGAAATGGCCGACGTGACTTCACGTTTGACCATGCGCAGTCTGTCAGTCACCTCTTCATCCGAGTCACCGCGCTTCTTCAGTTCGATGATCGCGACCAGCTTTTCAACGCCCCTGTCCGGAACCGCTATCGCCGCGCACCGGCCCGCCGTGATTTCCTGGATCGTCGCCTCGATGTCGTCGGGAGCGTGGTTGCGCCCGTAGACAATCAAGAGGTCCTTGATGCGGCCGATTATGAACAGCTCTCCTTTGGAGAAAAATCCCGAGTCGCCAGTTCTCAGCCAGGGACCTTCCGGCGTGCCCTGCGACGGGTCGAGAAGCCTTGCACCGAAGTGGTTCTGAGTCTCTTCGGGTTTTTGCCAATAGCCGACGGCGACGTTGTCCCCATGCACCCAGATTTCGCCGACCGTCCCTTCCGGACACTCGCGATTGGTCTCGGTGTCGACGATGCGCACAGCCACGGATTTCGTGTCACCGTAACTGACCAGCGCTGTACCGCTGCCGGTTGCGCACCGCTCCGCTTGACCGAGTGGCAACTTCTCGGAGTCGAAGTGGTAGACCTCCGGCGGATTGCCTAAACTGCGGCTCGCTATGTACACCGTTGCTTCGGCCATGCCGTAGGACGGCCGTATCGCCCTGGGGTCAAAGTTGAAGGGGGCGAACCGATCAGTGAACCGCTTAAGGGTCGCGGGCTGCACTCGCTCGCTACCGTTGAGGATCGTGTGCACACCCCCCAGATCGAGCCCGGCCATGTCGTCGTCGGACGTCTTGCGCACCGTCAGCTCGTAAGCGAAGTTCGGTCCTGCCGAAACAGTGCAGACGTTGCGTGCCAACATTTGCATCCATCGGGCCGGCCGCTGCAGGAATCCGACGGGGCTCGACAGGACCGTGGGTACGCCCGCCAGAATCGGCATGAGGACTCCGATCAGAAGACCCATGTCGTGGTAGAGCGGCAGCCAAGACACCACAGCGGTGCCGGCAGGGGGAATCCCGCCCTCGGCCGTGAAGAAGTCGCTCATGATCTGCTCGAAATTGGCGAAGACGTTCTTGTTGTTGACCATGACACCGGCCGGCGTGCGCGTGGACCCGGAAGTGTATTGCAAATAAAGGAAATCGGGGCGGTCGTTGCCCGTTACGCGAGGGCGCGGCCCGGCCGGCCTCTGTCGGGAATCGAGATCCAGCAGATCGACTTCGACGATTGATGGTGTGGATTGTCCGAGCCGTGACTGCACGGCCCCGTTGACGTTGTCGATGACGGCCGATGTCGTCAGGACGACGGCAGGCGAGGTATCGGCCAGCACGGCGATGGTGCGGTCGTCGTGGGCGCCGCCGTAGGGCACCGAAAGCGGAACCGCGACGAGTCCGGCCTGGAGTGCGCCGAGAAAGCCAACGACATAATCGAGTCCCTGGGGCGCAAGCATCAGTGCCCGGTCACCGGTCGACCCGCGGAGCCGGAGCTGCTCGCCGAGGTTCACCACTCGCCGATACAACTGCGACCACGTCAGGGTGGTGGCAACACCGTCCCACTCTTGCTCGTAATCAAGGTATGTGAATGCCGGGTCGTTGGGCTGCAGGCTAGCGCGTTCGCCCAGCAGAGCGGGAATTGAGGACTCAACCACGGACATAGGTTACCTTCGTCGGGAGCGCCGCCGACCGGAAATGTCAAGGTTGCAACCCTGCCAATCAGCCGTCGCGCCCGCGCGGGCTGCCTCGCGCAAAGCGCCGCGCCACGCAGCGCAAATAAACTACCGTGTACGCCGTGGACAATCGACTCGCACACATGGACCAAGCGTCATTTCTGGGTCTGCGGGCGCTTGGTTACGGCGCGCTCGTGCAGGTCTACTGGATATACGACCGGCCGGTAAACGTTGACGGATTGCGCCGGTACCACCGCAGTCTTGGATTCGGGTTGTTGGGACGACGGGTCGAACGGTCTCCGTTACCTTTCGCGCGTGACCGTTGGGTCGTCTCCCGGGGGCCCGAGGACGTTGACATCGCGGATACTCCGCGTCCGCGCGCGGAGATAAGCGCATGGCTTCTTGAACGAGCTTGCCTATCCCTGGATCCCGAGTACGGACCCAGCTGGCACCTTGGAGTACTTCCGCTAGACGACGGCGGGACCGCGGTCAGCCTGGTGACTTCGCATACCATCGTGGACGGGCTTGGGGTCATCCAGGCGATGTCCGACGCGGCCAACGGGAGGACCCGCTATCTGGGTTATCCATATCCTGGTTCACGCACAACTGGGCGGGCTCTGCTTCAGGATGGCCGACAAACCATCGCGTCGGCACCGGAGCTGGCGCGGGCGCTGGCAGCAACAATGCGCATCGCTCGGCGCAGGCGTAAGGACGTCGCCGCCTCGATCGCATCGGCACCACCTGCCCCACGGGTAGTTGGCGACGATCAGCAAGTAGTGATGCCTTCTCTGACCGCTTATGTCGATCTGGCGGAGTGGGATGCGCGCGCGAAAAGCATTGGCGGAAACAGCTTTACCCTGCTCGCAGGATTCGCAGGCAGACTCGGCGCGAGAATGGGGCGTGTTTGCGACGACGGATCGGTCACCATATCGTTCCCGATAAGCGACCGCACCGAAAACGATCCGCGTGGCAACGCATTGGTGTTTCCCGTCGTTTCGGTCGACCCGACGCACTTGTCGTCGGACCTCGGGGAGGTTCGCGTCAAGATCAAGCAAGCACTTGCCGACCTGATGGAGACCTCCGAAGAGTTGTTGGCACCGCTTCCACTGACGTCGATGACCCCGAAGTGGGTGGCGCGGAGGGCAGCAGGAGTAGGCCTGGGTGCCGCCGGCCTTCCCATCGGTTGCTCCAATTATGGAGACCTGAACCCGGCGGCGAACCGCCCGGATGGCAGCGATGCCGACTATATGTCCGGGCGATTAATCGAACCCGGTATGACCAAGCGCACCCTCGAACGCATGGGTGGCCAGCTTTGGGTGGGGTCGGGGCGGGTCCACGGAAAAATCTTCATTGCGGTCAACGCCTACCTTCTCGGCCGGACAAACTCGCTGGACGCGTTGCACGAGGACACGGTGCGCACGCTGGCCGAATTCGATCTATCTGCCGAAATTTGCGGCTAGCGCGCTGGCGAGCAACAATCGCCGCCGGTCCCAGGAACGCCTGCCCACCAATTCGTCAGTAGCAGCACGGGATCGACCGCAAGAAGGTAACCTTCCAGCCATGTTGGGCGCCATCCTGATGGTGACGTTCGTTGCTGCAGTCGACCCGGTCCGTTTGGCCGTCACCCTCCTGTTGATCTCCCGGCCCCGGCCAATCTCCGGCCTGCTGGCCTACTGGGTCGGCTGCGTGCTAGCGAGTGTTCCCAGCGTCCTGGTTCCGGTGCTTGTGCTGCACTACGTACCGATGTTCAGGCCGTTTACCCAGGGTTTGGCCAATACGATCATGAGCGCACTTTCCAGCACCACCGGCCGGCACGTCCAGCTCGGCATGGGTGCGCTTGCGCTCGTGGTCGCCGCGCTGCTGGCAGTGCGTTACGCCGCGCGTCAGCGAGCGCAGCTGCCGATAACCGTCAGTCCGTCGGCCGTGCTGACGCAGCCGCGCCACCCGGTGTTTTATTTGCTGGGGCGTGCCGCAGACCCGTCGCGGCGGAACGAGTCAGCAATCTGGCGGCTGCTGCGCCGCGCCCACGCAGCATGGGAAAGCGGGTCCTCCCGGATGGCGTTCGTGATCGGCTTTTTCTCGGGGCCGCCACCACTCGAGCTGCTAGTCCTGGTCACCGCCGTCGTGGCGTCGGGGGCAGCACTCGGCATGCAGGTCACCGCCGCCGTCGGCTTCGTCATCGGGATGCTTGCGGTAGTCGAGTTCATTCTGATCAGCCATCTGGTGGCGCCCGCGAGAACCGAAGCGACGATGCAACGGCTGCATGAAGCGGTCCGGGCTAACCAACGGTGGGTCTTCGTAGCCCTCTCCGCGGGGATGGGGTCCTGGATGGTGGTCGGCAACATATGAGACGGTCGGCGACGGCGTTGCCTGATCTGACGTCTAGTCGATCGGGTTCATGACGCGCTTACCGGATCCATTGGTCGCCTACCTCGGCTGGCACGGCAGGAGCAATCTCGGCGATGACGCGATCTACGACGCGGTCCGGTCCCAGCTTCCCGGAGCGACGTTCGTCGATATGCCTTGCCTTCCACACGAGATGATCCGTGCCGTTGCAACGGGTTTGAATCGGTCGCTGCGGCGCAGCACGCAGGTGGTGGGCGGCGGCACGCTGATTGGAAGGCGCTTCTGGAGGCGATTGGTTACCCGGGGCATGGCGCTCACAAGACGCGAAGGAAGCTACGCGATTGGTGTTGGCGTTGAAGACCCCGTCTTCCTCGGACGCAACAGCGGCTCTGAGAAAGACGAGCTGAAACGGTGGGCGCCAATACTTTCAGAGTTTTGCACTGTTTCTGTGCGCGGTCCCCGCAGCGCCGAACTGCTGTCGGGCATCGGTCTGAGTGCGGAGGTATCCGGCGACCCGGCACTCCTCCTCCCCCGGCCCGACGTGGTTCCAGAAGATGGCTTGGTGGGGGTGAATCTCGGTTTCGGCGACGATCTTTGGGGACACGATCCGGCGAGGCTGGCCGGCGAGATGTCGGTCGCGGTGAAGCAACTGTCGTCACAGGGCTGTCGGTTCGTTGGGATACTGATGAATCCGGAAGACAAACAGTGGACCGAAGTGGCGCTTAAGGATGTCGCCGCGGACATCGTGCTTCCGGTCGACGCCGCGGGCGCGGCGCGCGAGCTGGCTCGTTGTTCTGTCGCCGTCGTCAGCAGGCTGCACGCGGGGATCTTGGCAGCCGTGTCCGACACACCAGTCATTTCGCTCGAGTATCAACCGAAATGCCGAGACTTCGCGCTGTCCATCGACGATGAACGCTCCCTTATCCGTACTGACAAGCTGAGCAGCGTCGTCCTAGTCGACCGAGTCGCGGAGGCGCTTGCGGACTCATCGAATATCAGGATTAGGACGCATGCCGCCGTCGCACGTCTCCAGCAACGGCTCCACGCGGAGTACGCCGATCTTGGACGTCACTTGGGACTTATGCCATGTTGAGGATAATCGCCACCTTCTTTAAGAAGACGGACCGCAGGCGGTGGGCCGATCCCCGAAATATCTACGCGTCTTGGGAATCCCGGAACAAAGAGCTCGCGGCGCTGGTGCCGAGCAATAGTCGTGTCATCGAGTTCGGGGCCGGCAAGCGGACCCTCGAGCGGTATCTCGACCCATCGTGCAGCTACGTGCCGTCTGACATCATCGATCGCGGGCCGGGAACGATCGTTTTCGACCTGAATCAGAGACCGCTGCCGGACCTCGGTCCAGATGCGTATGACGTCGCCGTGTTCAGCGGGGTTCTCGAATATGTCCGCGAGGTCCCGGCCGTGCTCGATTGGTTGACCAAATATGTCACGGTCTGCGTGCTGACGTATGCGCCCGCAAAAGCCAGGGGCCACTCGCCCCGAGGTCTCCTCGAGACGATCGGCCGCCTGAGGCACGGCTGGATGAACAACTACCGTGAGGAGGAGCTTCGATCACTCTTTTACGAACGGGACTTCGAACTGGTGCAAGGGAAGGACTGGGAAGACCAACGCTTGTTTGTCTTTTCGCGCCGCCCTTCAGTCACATGACCGCCGGCGTTCGCCAAAATGGTCCCGTTCAGGCGCCGGTCAACTAGGCTACATCGTCGTCTAGCCGGTTAGCGAGGAGCACACGAGATGCTGGCGTTCATCACGACCCTGCGTCACCCGCAGAACGCCGCAGACTACGGCCGCGTCGAAGCGCTGCTGCAAGACACCCTGGCTTCGCTGACCCAACAATCGTGCGACGACTACGTGGTGATCATCGTCGGCGTTCGCCGGCCGGCGTTCCCGCTGCCCGAGCGCGTCGTCTTCGTCGAAGTAAACTTCCCGCCCCCCTCCGACCTCAAAGGTCCCCGCACCGGCCCGGCGTCGGCGATCTGGGACAAGGGCACCAAGAACGGTGTCGGCCTCATCGCCGCCCGCGACTTCGGGCCGGAATACGTGATGTTCGTGGACGCCGACGACTTCGTCCATCGGGAGCTTGCGGCGTTTGTGCACGCCCGCCCCGGCCACGCCGGGTGGATGGTCAAACGTGGGTTGATGTACTCGCGCAGAAGGAACGCATACAAGCGGCTGCGGCAGTTCTACCGCTTCTGTGGGACATCGTTCATCATCCCGTTCGAGGCGTATGAAGTTGCGGCCCATCTGACCGTTTCGTCCACGCAGCAGGAGATTGCCGAGGCCTTCGGCGAGCGGCTCGAACACGTGCTGGAACACGGGTGGGCCTTTGACTGGTGGCGGAAACACGGGCACATTCTCGAGTCGCTGCCGTTCCCGGGCGCCGTCTATCAGGTCGAGAACGGTGAAAATCATTCCGATAACCGGCTTTCCGGGCCGGCATTGCCGTACCGCTCTCACCTGTACCGCGACTTCGCCATACGCCCGTCGAAGACCCCGGCCTCGACTCTCTGGTCATCCTTCGGGCCCGCCGCTCTCAAGCCGGACCTCAGAGTTCCCCGGCCGGCGTTTCTGCAACCCAAATCGTACCTGCAGGACTACCGGCCGCCCGGGGATCCGGTAGCCCCCTTGCAATGAGCTGATCAGGTTGTCGCAGTGAAGGATTCGAACATCGAGACGAGACGTCACAGAAACCAGTTCCCAGCATCCGGCGCCAGACCTGACGTCGGCCTTTAATGTAGGCTCTGCCTGCCACTTCAATACCCGGCGAGGATCATGCCCAAGGAATTACCGGTCGTTGCGGCCATTCCGAACTACAACATGGGCGAGAACTTGCGCAGGTTGCTCCCACAAGTACTGGCGCAGCATTACGATGCGGTCTTCGTGCTCGATGACGCCTCGACCGACGACAGCGCGGACGTGGTAGGTGAGTTCGGCGCCGACGTGACACTCGCACGGAGCCCGCAGAATCGCGGCGCGGGAGCCAATCGCAATCAGATCATCGACCACGTGGCAGACGGGGCGCTGATCCACTTCATCGACGCCGACATGGACTTGGAGACCGCCGAGACTCCCGCCGTTGCGCGGGAGGTTGCCGGACGCTACGCCGATCGAGGCGTCGGCATGATCGGCGGGTTAGTCACCCTGGCCGACGGCCGTCAGGAATGGTGTAACCACGGTGCTGTGCTCTCAGTGTGGGGGAATGGCACGGGGTTCTTGCAGTGGTCAATCGAGCGATTGAGGGAGAAGCCGCGGCTCGCCGGCGCTATTCGGCGAGCGGTTGCGCCCGCCATCAGGGATTGGCCCAACACACTGGAGCCTCCGGCTCCCGCACCGGCTTACTGGGTGCACGAAGGAAATATGCTCGTTTACTCCACGATATTCAGGTCGATCGGCGGGTTTGACCCCGCGCTACGGGCCCAAGAGATTCAGGACCTGTCAATCCGCTTAGAAAAGCGGGGCATCAAGCGACAGTTCGATCCCAGCATCAGGGTGGTTCATCA
>Ga0306922_10001507_pt1 | contig 20883 bp, 17 predicted proteins | sample sta12Cox44000082_FD_203758 | JGI IMG/M metagenome (GOLD analysis project Ga0306922, IMG submission 203758) | Lab enrichment of tropical soil microbial communities from Luquillo Experimental Forest, Puerto Rico - statoxic.12C.oxic.44.000.082 (v2)... | ecosystem: Environmental > Terrestrial >... | reverse complement strand
TGGCATGGCTGTTCGCGGCCTATGTCGCGCAGGCCTATGTCGAGCTTGCCGTGGGCGTAACGGGGATCTGCTTCGTCATCTACACATTCCTGGCCCACGTGCCGATGCAGCCACAGCGTCCGAGCGCGGCCGCAGGCATGTTCTGGGGCTCGCTCGCGGGCTTCACCTCGACCATCATCCAGGTCGGCGGCCCGCCCTACAATGTGCACATCCTGCCGCAACGGCTCGACAAATTCACTCTGATCGGCACCACGATCATATTCTTCGCGCTCGTGAACGTGATGAAGATTGCTCCCTATACCGCGCTCGGCCAGTTCTCGACCCGAACGCTCGGGACCTCGCTCATCCTGCTGCCGCTCGCCATTGCCAGCAACCTGCTCGGGCTCTGGCTCGCGCGCCGCGCCCCGACCGAGCTCTTCTATAGACTCACCTATGTGCTCATGCTGCTGATCTCGCTCGCGCTGTGCTGGCGCGGCGCGAGCGCGATATTTTTTTCTTACTGATGTCCTCGCAAGTTTGAGATCAACCCTGTGCTGTTGCGGCGTTCAGGACCTGTGCCATGGCGCCGCAGGCGCAAATCATGTGCATTGATCGCAGGGCGTCCGCTTCGCTAGGCTCAAGCACAGCATCAGGTTCCGATAATCCCATGACGCCTTACGACATCGATCTCGATCGCAACCCTGCGAACTTCCAGCCCCTCACGCCGCTGTCGTTCCTGGAGCGGGCGGCGCTCGTATTCCCGGACCGGACCGCCATCATCCATGGCGGACTCCGCCGCAGCTATGCCGAATTCTACGCGCGTGCGCGCCGGCTTGCCTCGGCGCTGGCGCGGCGCGGCATTGGCCGCGGCGATACCGTCTCAGTGCTGCTTGCCAACACGCCTGCCATGCTGGAATGCCACTATGGCGTGCCCATGTGCGGCGCGGTGCTCAATACCATCAATACGCGCCTGGATGGCGCGATCATTGCCTTTCAACTCGATCACGGCGAGGCGAAGGCGCTCATCGTCGACCGAGAATTCGCAAGGCTAGCGGAGGATGCGCTGGCGCTCGCCAAGGCGAAGCCGCTGGTGATCGACTATGACGATCCCGAATATTCTGGCGCCGGCGAGAGGATCGGATCGGCCGAGTACGAGGAATTGGTTGCGGGAGGCGACCCTGGCTTTGCCTGGATCATGCCGACTGACGAGTGGGACGCCATTTCGCTCAACTACACGTCTGGCACCACTGGCGACCCGAAAGGGGTCGTGTACCACCATCGCGGCGCCTATCTCCTGGCCATCGGCAACGTGCTCACCGGCAACATGGGCCGGCACTGCGTCTATCTCTGGACCCTGCCGATGTTCCACTGCAATGGCTGGTGCTTCCCATGGACCCTCTCGGTGGTGGCAGGCACGCATATCTGCCTGCGCCAGGTGCGCGCGCGTGCCATGTACCATGCCATCGCGGACCACAAGGTGACGCATCTGTGCGGCGCGCCCATTGTGATGGCGACGCTACTGAACGCCGGCGCGGGGGAGAAAAAGCCGCTGCCGCATGTCGTCGAGTTCTTCACCGCTGCCGCGCCGCCGCCAGAGGCGGTTCTGGCAGCGATGAAGGCAGCCGGTTTCAACGTCACGCATCTCTACGGTCTCACCGAGACCTACGGCCCGGCCGCCGTCAACGAGTGGCAGGATGCCTGGGATGCACTCTCGCCTGCCGAGCAGGCTGCCAGAAAGGCGCGCCAGGGCGTGCGCTATGTCCCGCTCGATGCGCTCGATGTGCTTGATCCCGACAGCATGCAGCCGGTCGCGTGGGACGGGAAGACCATGGGCGAGGTCATGTTCCGGGGGAACGTGGTGATGAAGGGTTATCTCAAGAATAGGTCGGCCACGGCGGCTGCCTTCGCGGGCGGCTGGTTCCATTCCGGCGATCTCGGCGTCATGCATCCTGACGGCTATATCCAGCTCAAGGACCGTTCCAAGGACATCATCATTTCCGGCGGCGAGAACATCTCCTCGATTGAGGTCGAGGAGGCGCTTTACAAGCATCCCGCGGTCGCGGCCGTCGCCGTGGTGGCAAAGCCCGATGAGAAATGGGGCGAGACGCCGTGCGCGTTTGTCGAGATCAAGCCTGGCCAGGCGGTCACGACGGACGACCTCGTCGCCTGGTGCCGCAAGCATCTCGCGAGCTACAAATGCCCGCGCTTCGTCGTGTTCACCGAGCTGCCGAAGACCTCGACCGGCAAGATCCAGAAATTCCGGCTGCGCGAGATGGCCAAGGAGGTGTGATTGCCTCGCGTGCCGCACATGAGATCCACTTATCCCGTCGTGGGAAGGGGTCGCGAGCGAAGCGAGTGGGTGAGAGGCACCGTGCGGACGCAGGACAGGTCGCCTCTGCATGCGGCGCTCGCGCTCGCCGTCGCGCTCGCGCTGATGCCGACGCGAGGCTGTGCCGGCGAGCTCTTTGCCGGCAGGAGCATCGACCTCATCATCGGCACCCCACCCGGCGGGGGTTACGACATCTATGCGCGCGCGCTCGCCCGCCATCTTGGGCGCCACATTCCGGGGCAGCCGGCCATTGTGGCGAAGAACATGCCCGGCGCGGGCAGCGCGCGTGCGGCGGGTTTTATCAGCGCGGTCGCGCCCCGCGACGGCAGCGCCATCGCCGCCATCACTCCGGGCGCAGTGATGGGCCCACTCTTGGACGAGAGGACCGATGCGCTGTTCGATCCGACCAAGGTGCTCTACCTCGGAACCGCCAATAACGGAACGCGGGTGTGCATCTCGCGCAGGGATTCCAGGATCAAGACCTTCGACGACGCGCTCACCCAAAAGGCGTCTTTCGGCGGCATCTCGTCAAATGAGTCCACGCGCGAATATGGCTACATGCACAAGAAAACCTCAGGGGCGCAGTACGACGTCGTCTCCGGCTACAGCGGCACCGCCGAGATTGCGCTCGCCATGGAGCGCGGCGAGATCGACGGCGCCTGCGGCTGGGACTGGTCGAGCCTCAAATCGCAGCGCCCGGACTGGATCCGCAACAGGACGGTCAATTTGCTCCTGCAAGCCGGCCTCGAGCCGAACCCGGAGCTTGCGCGCATGGGCGTTCCCTCGGTGTTTCAATACGTCAAGCAGGAGGCAGACCGCAGGGCGGTGGAGCTGATCGTCAGCCAGCAGGCATTCCTTCGCTCCTACATTGCCCCTCCGCAAGTGCCGGCACAAACGCTTGCCATCCTGCGCGCGGGGTTCGAAGCCACCATGAGCGATGCGCAATTCCTGGATGACGCTGAGAAGCTTCGCATCGACATCTCACCGCTCGCGGGCGCCAAGGTGCAGGAGCTGGTGCAAAAGATCTATGCAACTCCCAGAGAGGTGGTCGCGCACGCGCAGGGCCTGATCGCGCCATGAGCGGCTGTCATTGCCGAGGGGCGTGCGGTCCCCATGGTCCCGGCTCATCCCGCTCCGACGCGCCAAGCTCAATGGGCGGCCGCTCCGGCAGGAACCGCTTGCCCTCCGCGGCTGTCTCCGGCGCAGGCGGCTGCTCGCCAGCAGGGAGAGGCTCCGGCATCGTCTCTTCCGCCGCAGGAAGCGCGAGCGGGCCCGGATCATGGCCGCCCGCGAATTGAACAAGCGCGGCAACGCGAGCCTCGATAGGCGGGTGGGTGTCGAAGATGTTGGAAAAACCCTGGCGCGGATTGTCGATGCACATCTCCATGACAGCAGAGGTTGCGCCGGCCAGCTCGCCGCGGCCTTCGATCTTTCGCAGCGCGGAGATCATGGCGTCCGGATTCTTCGTGAGCTCGACCGAGCCGGCATCGGCGAGATATTCGCGTTTGCGGGAGAGCGCGAAGCGGATGACGATCGAGAGCACCCAAGCGACTAAAATGAGCGCAAGCCCGACAAGCAGCGCTACTCCCACCCCTCTGCGGTCGCCGTCGCCGCGTCCCCTCCAGCGCAGGCCGCCCTGAAACAGCAGCCGGTAGAGCAGCTCGGCGAAGAACGAGATCACGCCGGCGATAATGACGGCAATCACCAGAAGCCGGACATCGCCGTTGCGGATATGGGTCAGCTCATGGCCAAGCACCGACTCGATCTCGGCATTGTCGAGCTTGTGGACCAGGCCCGACGTGACCGTGATCGAATACTGGCGCTCATTCATCCCGGTCGCGAACGCATTCAGGCTCTCATTTTCGATCAGCCTCAATCTCGGCATGCTGATCCCGCGTGAGATGCAGAGATTCTCCAGCAGGTTGTAAAGTCCTGGCGCTTGCTGGCGCGTCACTTCGCGCCCGCCGGTTACTGCATCGATCATGCTCTGGTGAAACTTGTAGGCGATCAGGATCCACAGCGCTGTACCCGCTGTCGCGAACGGACTCGCATAAAGCGCATCGGCCAGCGCGCGCCGCATCAGCGCGTTGACCGGCTCGGCCGAGCCTACTGCCTCGCCGACGAGAGCACCGGCATAGACCAGGAGATACACGAGAAAGAACAGCCCGATGAGAAGCGCGATCGATCGGCGCTGGTTCGTGCGGATGTGCGTGTAAAGCCCGTAGGCGGCCATTGAGAGTCTCGCTGCCGCGTCAGAACTTCACCTGTGGCGCCTGCTCGAGGTCCTTGCGCTGCTCGACGCCGACGTCGAAGAAATCCTTGGGCGCAAATCCGAGCTTGTTCGCGAGCAGCACGGCCGGGAACTGCTGGATTCCCGTGTTGTATTCCTGTACAGCGCTGTTGAAAAAACGCCGCGCCGCGGCGATCTTGTTCTCGAGGTCGGAAAGCTCGCTCTGGAGCTGCTGAAAGTTCTGGCTGGCCTTGAGGTCGGGGTAGGACTCGCTCAACGCGAAGAGCTGGCGCAGCACACCACTGAGGGCATTCTCGGCTGCCGCCTGAGCAGCGACACCGCCTCCCTGCGCGGTGACCGCGGCATTGCGCGCCCGCACGACCGCCTCCAGCGTGCCGCGCTCGTGACCTGCATAGCCCTTTACTGTCTCGACCAGGTTGGGAATGAGTCGTGCCGTTGCTTCGTTTGCACGTCGATATCGGAAAAGGCCTGATTGACGCGCTGGCGCATCGCGACAAGCCCGTTATAGACCGTCATGATCCAGATCACGAGCAGGACGAGAACGCCGATGACAAGCCAGCTAAAGAGGGTCGTAGACATGCAGGGCTCCTGGACTCGAATTGGCTCGAAAACGCAATCTATGGCCCGCCAAGGTGATAGGGAAGCGGGCGGAATGGCGGTCGACGGTTGGCAACCATGACCGGCGCGTACTCCACATGAGGTCAGATCTCCTGCCCCTCTCGCCGCGCAAGCAGCAAATACGCCACCTGGCCGACGCCAGCGCGCCACAGCGGCGGGAATGGCTTGCGCGCGCGGCCTTCTTTCACGCTGAGGATCTTCTCTATCTCAAGTTTCTGATCGGCGAAGGGGCTCGCGTGCTCGAGCTTGGATGCGGCAGCGGCGACCTGCTGGCGGAGCTGCGTCCATCTTATGGCGTGGGTGTCGATTTCAGCGAGGGCATGATCGCCCAAGCACGCCAGGCACATCCGGAGCTCACATTCGTCGTCGGCGACATCGAGGACCGCTCGTTGGTGAGTGAATTGCGCGGGCCGTTCGATGTCATCCTGATGGTCGACGCCATCGGCGCCCTCGACGACTGCCAGGGCGCGTTCGAGCACCTGCATGGATTATGCACGCGTGAGACGCGGCTCATCATCGGATATTTCTCGCATCTGTGGTATCCCGCGTTGAAAATCGCGGAAGCTGTCGGACTCAAGATGCCGCAGCCACCACAGAATGTGCTGGCGCCGGCCGACGTGGGCGCGTTGGTCGCGCTTGCAGATTTTGAGGCGGTCAAGAGCGAGCCGCGATTGCTGCTTCCCATCCGTTTGCTTGGGCTGGGGCGGATCGTCAATCGCTTCCTGGCCCCATTGCCGCTTGTCCGGGGCCTTTGCTTGCGGCACTACACGGTCTGCCGCTCGTTGCGGCAGCATGCGCCCGTGCCAGTCTCGGCAAGCGTCGTGATCCCAACGCGCAACGAGCACGGCAATATCGAGGCGGCGGTGAGGCGCGTGCCGCGTTTTGCCGAGGAGCTCGAGATCATCTTCGTAGAAGGACACTCCGTCGACCGCACCTGGGAGGAGATCGAGCGCGTGATCGCAGCTTATCCGCAGTACGACATCAAGGCCATGCGGCAGCCGGGCAACGGCAAGGCCAATGCCGTGTTTGCCGGGTTCGATGTCGCGCGAGGTGATGCGCTGATCATTCTCGATGGCGATCTGACGGTTCCCCCCGAGCAATTGCCGAAATTCTGGGAGGCAATCCGAACCGGGAAAGGCGAGTTCATCAATGGCTCCCGTCTTGTCTATCCGATGGACAAACAAGCGATGCGATTTCTCAATCTCGTTGCAAACAAGATCTTTTCGCTGCTCTTCAGCTGGCTGTTGTCACAACGGTTTACCGACACGCTATGCGGCACAAAAGCGATACGCCGGAGCGACTACGCACGACTCAAGTGCGGCCGCAGCTATTTCGGTGAGTTCGATCCGTTCGGCGATTTCGATCTCATTTTCGGCGCATCGAAGCTCGGCCTCAAGGCGGTCGAGATTCCAATTCGTTATGCCAGCCGCAGCTACGGCGAGACGCAGATCTCGCGTTTCCGGCACGGCCTCATGCTGCTGCGGATGGTGCTCTTCGCCTTCATGCGCATCAAGGCAATGTGATGAAAGCGCCAGCAGCCGAACCGCTTCACGATTATCGGAAAATCTGGAATGACAAGCCCGCGCTGCGGATCGTCTATGACGATTTCTACGACCGCATTGCGGCGGCGTGTCGTCCTGGATTGACGATCGAGCTCGGCGGCGGCATCGGCAATCTGAAGCACAGTTTGCCTGATGTGATCACGACCGATATCCAGCAGGCGGACTGGCTCGACTGCGTCGCCGATGCCCAGCGGCTTCCCTTCGCAACCGGCTCGGCGAGCAATATCGTCATGGTCGACGTGCTGCATCATCTCGAATTTCCGACCATGTTTTTCCGCGAGGCCGCCCGCATTCTGCGCACGGGCGGCTGCGCAGTGATGGTGGAGCCGGCGATCAGCTGGGGCAGCAGCGCGCTCTACCGTCTGTTCCACCAGGAGCCGGTGCGCACCTCGGCCGAAGCGCTGGCCGAGGGAGTGCCAAATCCAGGTCGCAGCCCCTATGAATCCAACCAGGCGATCCCGACCGTGCTCGTCACCCGCGAGCGGGACAAGTTTCACAGGCTGTTTCCTGCGCTTCGCATTACACGGGTGGAATGGTTCTCGCTCGCGGCCTATCCGCTGAGCGGCGGCTTCAGGCGCTGGAGTCTCATCAGCGCCGGCATGGCACGGAGAATGCTGCGCATCGAGCGGGCGGTCGAGCCCACGCTCGGTCGTTTCATGGCGTTTCGAATGATGTTAGTTGTCGAGAAGCTGGCGGAGGCGGGCTCATAAACCGCGATGTCGCTTCTCACTTTCGGGGGGCGGTCTGTGGTGCGGGGGGTTCGGAAGCGGACGCGATGGCCGACAGGATTTTCGAGCTCTCCGGCAGGCGCATCTACGTTGCCGGCCATCGCGGCATGGTCGGTTCGGCGATCGCTCGGCGTCTCGCCGGCATTCCCTGCGAGATCATCACTGCGGATCGCAGTATGCTCGACCTCGAACGTCAGGAGCAGGTCGAAACATTCCTGGCCGCGCGCAGGCCCGATGTCGTGATTGTTGCGGCCGCCAAGGTCGGCGGCATTCATGCCAACGACGCCTACCCTGCCGAGTTCATTTCCGACAATCTTGCGATTGCGCGCAACACGATTCACACCAGCTATAAGATTGGCGTGCGCAAGCTCCTGTTCCTGGGCTCCTCCTGCATTTATCCGAAGCTGGCACACCAGCCCATGCGCGAGGACGAGCTGCTCACCGGCCCGCTCGAGCCGACCAATCAGTGGTATGCGGTCGCCAAGATCGCAGGAGTCAAATTGTGCCAGGCCTATCGCCGGCAATACGGCGCCGATTTCATCTCCGCGATGCCGACCAACCTCTATGGTCCGGGCGACAACTACCATCCGGAGAACAGCCACGTGGTTGCGGCCCTGATCCGGCGCTTTCATAGTGCGAAGCTCGAGCGCACCCCCGCAGTGTCGGTATGGGGCAGCGGCACTCCGCTGCGCGAGTTCCTCTTTGTCGATGACCTCGCCGATGCCTGCGTATTCCTGCTCGAGCACTATTCGGATGAGCAGCATGTCAATGTCGGCAGCGGACAGGAAGTCAGCGTTGCGCAATTTGCCGGAATCGTCGCCGAGATCGTCGGCTATGAGGGACAGCTTGTCTTCGACAGCTCCCGGCCGGACGGAGTGCCGCGCAAGCTTCTCGACAGCGGAAAGCTTACCGCCTTGGGCTGGCGGGCGGCGACCCCGCTGCGCGCAGGCCTAGCGCGCGCCTACGCGGCATTTCTCGCAGGCGACCTCCGCATCAACTAAAGCAGGCGCTGCTTGAGCATCACCCTTTCGCTGGCATTTTGCTGCGCTTCGCTTAAGATCGATGCACGTTTCACCGGGCCCGGTGCTTGCAAGCCGTGTCTAGGCTCGTAACGCAAGCGTCAACCTGCAAGTGGGGACAACATGCTCGACCGCAGACGCCTCATCCACGGCGGCCTCGCGACCGCCGGGTTGCTTACGGCCGCTGCTCCGCTTCGAGCGCGCGCGCAGCGTGCAAAAGTCCGCTACAGCGAGGTAGTGCGGTCGGTGTTGTATGTGCCGGCCTATGTGGCGATCACCAAGGGCTATTTCGAGGAGCAGGGCATCGAGCAGACGATGAGCACCGCGCAGGGCGGCGACAAATGCATGGCGGCGCTTCTCTCCAATGCCGCCGACGTCGCTCTGATCGGGCCGGAGACCGCGATTTACGTTCTCACCAGCGACTCGCCGAGCAAGGCACGCATCTTCTGCGGACTGACCACCACCGATGGTTTCATGCTGCTCGGCCGGGAGAAGGTCGACCGGTTCGAGTGGAACATGCTGAGGGGAAAGGAGATCCTCGGCTTCCGCCCGGGCAGCACGCCTCTGCTGTTCCTGGAAGCGGCGCTGCGGAAAAACGGCATCGACCCGCAGAAGGACGTGAAGCTCATGAACAACGTCGCCATCCCTGCGCGCGTGGGCTCATGGCTATCCGGGCAGAACCAGTTCGGCATCTTCACCGAGCCCGATCCCTCGCAGCTCGAGCTCGACGGCAAGGGGTACTTCATGGCTTCGATCGGGCAGACCGTGGGCCCGGCCGATTACACGGCGTTCATGGCGACCGACCAGTATATCCGCGATCATCCGGACATCATCCAGGGCTGGACCAATGCGATCTATAAGGCGCAACGATGGACCCAGACGGCGCCGACCGCCGAAATTGTCGAGGCCATCCAGCCATTTTTCCCGGGCGTCAATCCGCAGGCCTTGGCTGCCGCCACCGACCGCTACCGCAGGATAAAGATCTGGAAAGAGACGCCCTCCATTGAGCCGAGCGCGATCGAACGGTTCCAGGATATCCTGGTGGAAGGCGACGTGCTTACGACCGCCAAGCGCGTCAAATACAAGGATCTGGTCCTTACCGAGTTCGCCGCCAAGGCGAAGTGATCCGTGGGCAGCTCGGCCACTGGCGGCGCTGCCTCGCCGAAGGTCGAGCTGCGCAAGCTCCACATGCGTTATTTTAGTCTGGAGGGCGAGACCGAGGCACTCAGGGACATCAGCTTCTCCGTTGCGCCCGGCGAGTTTGTTGCCATCATCGGCCAGAGCGGATGCGGCAAGAGCACGCTGCTGTCGCTGATCTCGGGCATCCTCAAGCCTACGGCCGGAGCGGTTCTCGTCGACGGCAAGCCGGTCAGCGGCCCGAACCGCAACGTCGGCTACATGCTCCAGCAGGACTATCTGTTCGAGTGGCGAACCATCCTGGACAACACCGTGCTGGGAGCGGAAATTCAGGGCGCTGACATCAACAAAGCGCGCGTACGCGCGAAGGAGCTCTTGACCCGATACGGACTCGGGCAGTTTCTGCACCATCTGCCGCGGCAGCTTTCGGGCGGAATGCGCCAGCGCGTCGCGCTTGCGCGCACGCTCTGCACCGAGCCGGATGTCGTGCTGCTCGATGAGCCGTTCTCGGCGCTCGATTCGCAGACCCGGCTCGCGCTTGCGGATGAGGTCACCGAGATTTTGCGGCGTGAGGGCAAGACCGCGATTCTGGTGACGCACGATATCGGTGAAGCCATCAGCATGTCCGAGCGCGTCATTGTGCTCTCGCGCCGTCCCGGGCAAATAAAGTCGGACCATGCCATCCGCTTCGCGTCGAGCGGCGGTCGTCTCACCCCTTTCCAGGCGCGCAATGCGCCTGAATTCAACGGCTACTTCAATACTCTCTGGCAGGAGCTCGAAGTGCATGTCGAGGGTTGAATGGATGGCGCCCGCGCCGCATGGGAGCCTGCAATACCGGCAATGGCTCGCCCACGAGCGGCGGGCGCGGCTGACCGTGCGCACGGCACAGCTCGCCATCCTGGTCGTGTTCCTCGTGCTCTGGGAGGTGCTGCCCAAGGCGCAGATCGTCAACCCGCTGTTCACCAGCTATCCGTCCGCGCTCTGGTCCACTTTTCTGGAGCTCTTAAAGGAGACGCCGCGTCAGGCCAGCATTCTCACGCATACCTGGTTCACTGTGTTCGCGACCATCATCGGGTTCTCCGCCGCGATGGCGCTGGGAATCGCAATCGCCGCTGCGCTGTGGTGGTGGAACGACCTCTACAAGGTGCTCGACCCCTATCTGGTGGTCGCCAACGCCATGCCGAAGACCGCGTTCGTGCCGATCTTCTACATCTGGCTCGGCGCCACGCTCTCGATCTACGGGATGTCGCTCGCCATCTCGCTGTTCATCGCCATTCTAATGATCTATAACGGCTTTCAGGGGATCGATCCCAACAAGATCAAGCTTGCGCAGACCTTCGGCGCGACCAGGCGCCAGCTTCTCACCAAGGTGGTTCTGCCGGGGAGCATTCCGACGCTGATCGCCGCGCTCAAGGTGAATGTGGGATTGTCGCTGGTGGGAGTGGTCGTGGGCGAGTTTCAGTCCGCAAATATCGGGCTCGGATACCTGATCCAGTACGGCAGCCAGATCTTCAAGCTCAACATCGTGATGACCGCCATCACCATCCTGGCGATCGTCTCATCAGCGATGTATCTCGCAATCTCGTGGCTGGAGGCAGCCGTCATGCGGAGGCGCTGAACGCGCTGCACACCCGAATTAGCGCTGCAATATCTCCCGCACCGCCCGCTGCGCCTGGTCGATGGCAAGATGGGCGTAGGCGTCCCCGCCGGAATCGGAATTCGCAATTGCGATGCGGCCGAACGGTCGCCGCGCAAGCGCGATGGTCTCCTCATAATCCTCGCCGTCGAACAGCGAATTGCCGGCATAGCCGTACCCGTGCGGCCAGCGGTTGACGGTGATCGCGGCGATATCGCGGCTGCTGGAAAATCCACCCGGGCCGAGCATGCGATCGAGCTCGTCCCGGATTCTTTCCTCGAAGTCGAAGAACGTCATATCGAGCAGCTTGGCGGCTCCAACACGAAACTGGGAGCGGGCATCAAGCCCGGAATTGGGCGCTCCTGGCACGTGCTGGAGATGCAGCAGAATCGGTTTGCCTGGCTCGCGCGGGTGCAGGTAGCCGCCGAGGCTGACCGGAAAATCCAATGCCACCCGGCTGTGGAACGACATCGGTGCCGAGATATCGTGCACCTTCAGCCTCGTCCACGGCTCCCAGTTGCGAGCAAGCACATTGGTGTAAACGAGCGGCGTTTTGACGTTTTGTGACAGGGCCAGCCGTTGCGCCTGCGGCAGTTGCGGCATGATGTGCGGGATGATCATGTGAAAGCATGCGAGTACGACATGCCTGGCGGCGACTCGGTGCGCTGCTCCGGCGCGAACATAGCCCACCAGGATCTGCTCTCCCGTGTCGCGCACGTCGACGCAGGTGGAATCGAGGCGGAGGCGCGTGGGCTGGCGAGGACGGTCAAGCGCCTCGTAATCGAACCGGGCGAGCACGATATCGTCCATGGTGCTGCCGGGCGCGGCGCCCGGCACCAGCGCGCGCACCAGCAGCCGCGCAAGCGACGCATTGCCATCCGGAAAATGATAGATGTAGGGCTCGCTCCATTGCGGCGGGGCCTCGTCCGGCAGACCAAGCCCGGCAAAGCCGGGATAGCCGAGGTCGCGGACCTCGGCCGCGGCCACTGCGTCGCATCCAAGGCCGAAAAAGCCGAGCGTGCGTCCCTGAAAACAGTTCGCGACTTCCTCGCTGCAGCCGCATAATCTGATCAGATAGTCTCGATAGCTGGTGCTCCTCAACAGCTTGAGCTTCTCCGCAAAGGACTTTCCCGCAAGCGGATCGCGGGCGGCATCCTGGAGGGCCAAGAGCTGTGACTTGCTTGCCGGCGTGATCGGAAATGCGGCTATGGATTCCTCTTCGATCCGGCGCGCGGGTTCGGCAGACCTTGTCAGGGGATCATCGGGCACCAGGACGTCGCGCCCGAATGCCTCGCGGGCGAAGAACACTCCGCGCGAAAGGCCGCGCGAGGAATAGAAGCCGCGGTCGAACGCGCTCTCGAATCGTGTGACGTCCACGCCGAGGTCGCGCAGAAGGCCTTTGGCGACCGTGCTGTAGAGAGTCTTTGGCGACTGAATGGATTGGCTGCCGCCGTAGCCGATGATCAGGCGCCCATCGAGCGTGAACTCGTTGCGCTTGGCGTGACCGCCGAAATCGTCATGATTGTCCAGAACGAGAATGCGCGCATTGGCGCCCGCTGCGCTACGATAGAAATGCGCAGCCGCAAGCCCACTGATACCGCCCCCGACGACCACAAGATCATAGCTTTCCTCGATGGCGAGATCATCGAGGGCAAAGCGCCGGCCGGAACGCCCAATCGCGTGTGCAACCTCGAATGATCCGGGATGCTGCCCGCGCAAGCCGGTCAGCGCAGGGGGGTAGCGCGCAGGATCCGCGGCGATCTGCGCGGCGGCGCTCAGCCCGGACGCAATTGTCAGGGCCGTGCCATTGAGAAAATCGCGACGGGAAATCTGGCGCATGACGCAAATGTAGCAGGCCGCGCAGGCCCAGTCGCCGGCAGCGTTGCACCTTCCTCGCCGACGCTCTCGTCGGAAGAGCGATCGCAAACGGGTGCGTGCCCCTTGCGCGAGCTTGTCGCGCTAGATCACACCGCCTCGCGCAGCTTCACTGCACCTTCGAGATCGACGGAGACGAGCTGGGATACTCCGCGCTCGGCCATGGTGACCCCGTAAAGACGGTTCATCCGCGCCATGGTGATGGGATTGTGCGTGATGATGACGAAACGGGTATCGGTCGAGCCGGTCATCTCGTCGAGCAGGTCACAGAACCGCTCGATGTTATGATCGTCGAGCGGAGCATCGACCTCATCAAGCACGCAGATCGGCGCCGGATTGGTGAGAAACACCGCAAAGATCAGGGCCAGCGCGGTAAGCGCCTGCTCGCCACCCGAAAGCAGCGAAAGGGTCGCGGGCTTCTTGCCCGGCGGCTTGGCGACAATCTCCAGCCCGGCTTCCAGCGGATCGTCGCTTTCGACCAGCTGGAGCTCGGCATTTCCGCCTCCGAACAGCTCGGTGAACAGATGCTTGAAATGCGTGTTGACAAGGTCGAACGATGATAGCAGCCGCTCGCGGGCCTCGCGGTTGAGGTTCTGGATGCCCTGGCGCAGGCGTTTGATGGCCTCGACCAAATCGTCGCGCTCGGTCGTGAGCGAGCTGTGCTGGCTCTCCACCTCGCGCAGCTCTTCCTCGGCACGCAGATTCACGGCTCCCAGCCGCTCCCGCTCGCGCCGCAGTCGCTCCAGATTGGCCTCAATATCGGCGACCTGTGGCAGCTCCTTGCCGGACGCGATGCCGGCAAGCGCAGCAACCTCCGCCGGCTCGACTTCCAGCATCTCGTGGATCTCATGCGTGATATCGGCGAGACGCCGCGTGGCGCCTTCGCAACGTTCCTCGGCACGCGCTGACTGCTCGCGCGCGGCCGACATTGCTTCGAGGGCCGCGCGCGCGTCGCGGTCGGCGGCGGCGAGCCCGTTCTCGCCCTCTGCAAGCCGATCCGCAGCGGTACGGCGCACCGCCTCCGCAGCCTCGATCTCGTCGAGCAATCGCCGCCGTTTCTCCTCGAAAAGCTGCGGGGCATTTTCCAGGCCGGCCCGCTCGGTTTTCGCCTCATCGGCGCGTGCAGTCAGGGTCTTGATCTGCGCGGCAGTGCCGTCATGGCGCTCGCTCCAGCGCTCGCGGTCGGACCGGATCACAGCGAGCCGCTCCCTCGCAATGTCGGCCTGGCGCGCCAGGGCCTGCGATTTTGCGCGCGCTTCGGCAAGCTCTGTCCGCTCTCGGTCAACCGCGGCGCGCACCGTCGCAAGCTGAGCTTCGGCATCGGCGGAGGCGGGCAGCGATATCAGCGCACGCTCCACTTCGGTGCGTGCGGCGGCCAACTCGTCCCGGCTGGCTGTCAAACGCGCCACTGCCTCAGTCAGCGCAGAAAGGCGCGCTGCCTTCCGGCTCGCCTCGCGTTCCGCCTCGGCGCATCGATTGCGCGCCGAATCGGCCTCGCGCTGCAGCATCCTCCAGTTGCTTCGCGCAGCGGTGTCGGCCTCCGCGCTCGATGCCAGCTCTGCCTCGGCAGCTGCCACCACCAGCTGTCGCTCCCCAATCTCGCGCCGCGCCCCCTCAAGCTCCGCCTCGATGTCGGAGAGCCGATTCTTGCCGGCGAGGCGACGCGCGGCACCGGTGGGAGCATTGGCCGCTACCGAGAAACCGTCCCAGCGCCAGAGATCCCCCTCGCGCGAGACCAGTCTCTGGCCCGCTCGCAGCATGGGCAGGAGAAGGGGCGCCTGCTCGCGCGCGACGAGGCCGATCTGCCTGAGACGCCGAATGAGCTCCGGAGGCGCCTGCACGTGATCGGCCAGCGCTTCGACCCCAGCCGGCAAGGCCGGATCGGCAGGGTCGACTTCTGCCCCTGCCCAACGCATGGGCGCAGAGGGGTCCACTGGGGCTTCGAGATCGTCGCCAAGCGCGGCACCAAGCGCCGCCTCGAAGCCTTTCTCCACCGTGAGATCGTCAATGACCGCGGGCCACAGATTCTTCGTATCGATGTGAAGGAGCCTGGCGAGCGTCCTCGCTTCCGTCTCGAGACGCTGCGCCCGCTTTTCGGCATCGGCAAGCGGCGCGCGCGCCACTTCCAGCGCCTGTCGTGCACCGGAATGCGCTGCTTCAGCACGCATGGCAGCAGCCTCCGCGTCCGCCAGCGAGGCCTGCGCCGATGCCGCCGCGGCGGCCAGCATCCCGAGATCCGCGTGTTGCGCCGCTGAAGCTTCCCTGAGCTCACGCTCAACGCGGACAATCTCCGCACCAATTCGGTCGAGCCGATCAGTGTGCTCGCGCATGGCGCTCTCCGACGCATTTCGCCGGGCCGCGAGATCCGCAAGCGCGCTAGTAAGGGCATCGAGAGCTCTTTCAGAGCCCGATAGAGCCCCCTCGACCTCCACCACACGCGCCGCCGCGCTCCCCCGCTGCGCCTCCATCGCACCGGTCTCCTGCAGCAAGGACGTCTCTTCCGCAGCGAAACGCGCCAGCGCGGATGCGGCATCATCAGCGAGCCGCCGCTCGCGATCTATATCCTCGGCGATCTGTTGCAGGCGGCGATCGAGCTCCGCCATCCGACCCAGCGCACGAGCCTCCTCGCGTTCAAGCGCGTCGCGCGCCAGCACCAGCCGTTGCAGCGCGGCCGCAGCGGATGCCTCGGCCTCGCGCAAGGCGGGCAGTCCGGCAGCCGCGATCGCCTGGCGTTTGGAAGCGTCGGCCTGTGCTCCGGTACGTTCGGCGACCAGCTGCATGGTTGAGTGGCGGGCACGCTCCGCCTCGGCACGCTCGGCATTGGCCGCTACCCAGCGCAAATGGAAAAGCGTGGCCTCCGCCTTTCGCACCTGCTCGGCAATGTTCCGATAGCGGACGGCCTGCCGAGACTGGCGCTTGAGGGATTCGATCTGGACCACCAGCTGATTGATCACTTCTTCGAGGCGATCGAGGTTGTGCTCCGCGGCGCGCAACCGCAGATCCGCCTCATGCCGCCGCGCGTGCAAGCCGGATATGCCGGCTGCCTCCTCCAGAACGCGTCGGCGCTGCTCGGGCTTGGCCTGAATGATCTCACCAATGCGTCCCTGGTGCACCAGCGCGGGCGAACGCGCTCCAGTCGAGGCATCGGCAAACAGGATGTACACATCGCGCGCTCGGACCTCACGGCCGTTGATCCGGTACGTCGACCCGTGATCACGCTCGATGCGGCGCGACACATCCAACGCTTCATGCGCATTGAACTCAGCCGGCGCCTTGCGCGCGCTGTTGTCGATATGGATCGCAACCTCGGCATGGTTGCGGCTTGGCCGACTCCCGGTGCCGGAGAAGATCACGTCATCCATGTCGGCGGCGCGCAGCGACTTGTGCGACGTCTCGCCCATCACCCAGCGCAGCGCCTCCACCAGATTCGACTTGCCGCAGCCGTTCGGGCCCACCACGCCAGTGAGGCCTGGCTCGATGAGAAAATCAGTCGGCTCAACGAAGGATTTGAAGCCGAGCAGGCGCAGTCGCGTAAGCTTCATGCCGGCGCTGTTCCGGAATTGCCGAGCCCGGCCCGAGCGAATCGCTCAGGGCTCAGGCCCATGGTGTGGGTCGAGGAATGCCGCATCGAATCGGAGAATGAATCGGCAGCCGCGATTACGCAACAGAAAGAATGAGTTGTGTATCTGCGGAAGCGGGTTGCAAGGCGCGGACGGGCTTCCCCGGACCCAAATCCGCAGCACCGAAGAAAGCGAAAAACCCTTATCAGCCCTTGAGATAGGGGGCGAGCTGCTTGTCCAGCTCCTCAGCGGAGAGCCCGCCGCGGACGATCTTGCCGTTGATGAAAAAAGTGGGCGTCGAATTCACTCCGAACTTTGTCGTCGCTCGATCGCGGCCTGCTTCAATGCCGGAAAGTATCTCCTGATTCGCGAGACATTCCTCAAAGCTCTGCTGGGTAAACCCTGCCTGCTTCGCGATCGCCAGCATCGGCTCCAATGGCTTATGCACCACCCAGTCCCGTTGCTGCGCGAACAGCGTTTCAATCAAGGGGAAGTACCTGTCCTTGCCGGCACATCTGGCCAGCATGGAACCGGCTGCGGCGAGCTGGTCGAGCGGGAACTCGCGGAAGATGAAGCGAACCTTGCCGGTATCGATGTACTTGGCCTTCAACTGCGGATAGGTCGTCTCGTGGAAATGGGCGCAGTGCGGGCAGGTCATGGATGCATACTCGATGATCGTCACCGGGGCATCCGGGGAGCCGAGAACGTTGTCACCGAGCGGACCAGGCGCCATGAGTTCCGCTATCGGCACATCACCCCCGGCATTCGCCTCGGGGGCGGCTTGCCCGGGCTGACTGAGGCCCGGCCGGGACCACAAATAGTAGGCTCCGCCACCCGCCACCGCCACGAATGCAACTGCCGCGCCCCCCATGAGCACCCGCCGACGGGAGGCGACCGGCGGGGCCGCTGCCTCGATGGTCTTGTTCATGCTTATGGTACCTACGCTATTTGTGAGGACATCTCGTCCTCATGGATAGTCTAGAAGCCCCAAATGTGGCAACGGGAAGCCGCGCACCAATGGTGTCGCGCCGGGTCACGACGGTTTGATGGCAGCGCCCAGCCTTGCAAGCGCGTCGCGCAGCTTCTCGTCCTGGATGGCGCCGAGAGTAGACCTCACGCGCGATGCGGCTTCTTTATCCGGAGCAGGTGGAGCGTTGTTCGCCCTCCGGCGCAACGGTGCCTGCCGCAGCCGGATCGATCCCACCGCCTGCCAGCCCAGAAAACGATTGACGCGCTCCAGAATGGGACCGGAGAGGTGTTGAATTTCAAGCGCGGCCGGCCCCTCGGCGCGCAGGACGAGCGTGCCGGGCTCCGGGAGCTGGCCGTCGCGAGTGCGCGTCCATTGAATCTTTTCCGGTCGCGCGTGCGTCGCAATCTCGATCCCGACGATCTCAGTCCAGCGGGTGACGAGCTCGGTGGATGCGAACCCCTGCTTGGCGAACGCCTCGGTAAGAGTGGCGTGCAGAAGGTCCGAAAGGGGGCGCAAGCGCGATTTGCGAGGCTGGTTCATGGCGATCGGCCCTGCCCTGTCGGCTGTCGCTCATGCTAGCAGCGCACGCCGTGCGGGGAAAGAACGCGCCCTGGCCGGGCCAGGCAGCAGCGCTGCTGAGCTGGTATGACCGCCATCGCCGTAACCTTCCCTGGCGCGCCTTGCCTGGCAAGAAGCCAGATCCCTATCGGGTATGGCTCTCGGAGGTGATGCTGCAGCAGACCACCGTGAAGGCGGTCGCCCCCTATTTCGTGCGCTTCACCAGCCGCTGGCCGCATGTGCGCGCCCTCGCACAGGCGCCGCTCGAAGAAGTGCTGCGCACGTGGGCAGGGCTCGGCTACTACGCCCGGGCGCGAAATCTTCACGCCTGCGCCAAGCAGGTTGTCGAGCGCCACAGCGGGCATTTTCCTCAAAACGAAACCGAGCTGATCGCGCTGCCCGGCATCGGTCGCTACAGCGCCGCGGCAATCGCCGCGATTGCGTTCGGAAGACGCGCGGCGGCGATCGACGGCAATGGCGAGCGGGTCCTTGCCCGCTTCTTTGCCGTCGAGACGACCTTGCCCGCGGCCAGGCCGCAGATACGCCTGATCGCGGAAGGCCTCGTGCCAGCAAGGCGAGCCGGGGATTTTGCCCAGGCGCTGATGGACCTCGGGGCAGCCATCTGCACGCCGAAAAACCCGGCCTGCATGCACTGCCCATGGATGAAACACTGCCGGGCGTCCCTGCGCGGCGATCCGGGATCGTTTCCCCGCCGAGCTCCGAAGTGCCAAGGCCAGGTGCGGCGGGGCGCAGCGTTCGTGCTTCGGCGGGCCGATGATGCGATCCTTCTGCGCCGACGCGCAAGCAATGGACTGCTCGGCGGCATGATGGAGGTGCCGACCAGCCCATGGACGGCGGATTTTGATGCGAGCAATGCGCTTGCGCATGCGCCGCGTGTGCAAGGTATCAGGCCGAGCTGGCAGCGCGTCTCGGGCCTTGTCGCTCACACCTTCACGCACTTTCCCCTGGAGCTGTTTGTCTACAGAGCAACCGTCGGCGCCAGGACTCCCGCCCCTTCAGGCACGCGCTGGGTTGTCATGGACGAGATTGCCGGCGAAGCACTCCCGAGTGTCATGCGCAAGGTCCTCGCCCACGCAGAGTGATTGCTCTTGCGATTGCCAACGGCGCGGCAGCCGTTTTAATGAAAGTTTCAGGCTAAGACAGAGGAGGGCAAATTGAGCGTTCAGCGAATCGACGGCAATCCCCGCATGAGCAAGGTGGTCGTGCACGGCGACACCGTCTATCTCGCCGGACTGACCGCCGACAAGACGGTGGGGCAGAACCTTGCCGAACAGACGCGCGAAGTGCTGTCGCTGATAGATGGCTTTCTCGCCAAGGCAGGAACCGACAAGTCAAAACTCCTGACCGCCACGATCTGGCTTTCCGACATCCGCACCGTCGATGAAATGAACAAGGTATGGGATGCCTGGGTCGCCCCAGGTCATACCCCTGCGCGCGCCTGCATTGAGGCGCTGCTGCAAGGACCGGAGAAGAAAATCGAGATCCAGGTCACCGCAGCGCGCTAGCTCTCGGGCCACACGTGCTGCTGCGCCTGCGCCCGGAATTCCGTGCGCAAAACATCGATCGGCACGAGGCCGTGCGGCGTCTCCAGGTGCCAGAATGTCCAACCGTTGCAGGCGTCCAGTCCCTGGGCGAGGGCACCGATGCGATGAATTGAGCCGACGCTTTCCCCCAGCGCAATGGCGCCGTCGGCACGCACCAGCGCCTTCACCTTTCGTTTTGAGTCACAAAGGTGCGCCCCGGGGAGGATCATTCCACGCTCGATCAGGGCTGCGAACGGCACGCGCGGCGCTTCGCGCGCGGTGGCGAAAGGAGCCAGCGTCGCTGCCGGCAGCGGCTCAACCCGGGCGAGGCGTCTGCGGGCGGCGAGCACGTAGGTGGCATCTCGCTCGACCCCGATGAACCGTCGTCCAAGGCGCTTGGCCACGGCGCCCGTGGTGCCGGTGCCGCAGAAGGGATCGAGCACAAGATCGTCGGGCCGCGAGGAAGCGAGAATGACGCGCGCGAGCAAAGCCTCCGGCTTCTGGGTGGGGTGCAGCTTCCTGCCGCTCTCGTCCTTCAGCCGCTCCTCGCCGGTGCACAGCGCGATGGTCCAGTCCGAGCGCATCTGGACGCCATCGTTGCCTGCCTTCAACGCCTCGTAGTTGAAGGTGTAGCCTTTGCTGTCGGGCCCGTGCGCCGCCCAGATCAAGGTCTCGTGCGCATTGGTGAAGCGTCGCCCGCGAAAGTTCGGCATCGGATTGGATTTGCGCCATATGATGTCGTTCAGAATCCAGAATCCGAGATCCTGCAGAACCGTCCCCACGCGAAAGATGTTGTGGTAGGAGCCGATGACCCACAGCGTAGCAGCTGGCTTCATCACGCGGCGACATGCGAGCAGCCAGGCGCGCGTGAATTCGTCATAGGCGGCGAAGCTCGAGAAGCGGTCCCAATCATCGTTAACCGCATCGACCAGCGAATCGTCGGGACGTCTGAGATCACCCTGCAGCTGCAGATTGTAGGGCGGATCGGCAAAGACCACATCGATGCTGGCGGCGGGGAGCTTATCGAGCTCGGCGATGCAGTCGCCGAGCATGATTGTGGTGGATGCCTTGGGCGTCAAACTGACGCGGGGCGTCCTAACGGACGCCCCGCGACGCG
>Ga0306922_10001506_pt1 | contig 20896 bp, 21 predicted proteins | sample sta12Cox44000082_FD_203758 | JGI IMG/M metagenome (GOLD analysis project Ga0306922, IMG submission 203758) | Lab enrichment of tropical soil microbial communities from Luquillo Experimental Forest, Puerto Rico - statoxic.12C.oxic.44.000.082 (v2)... | ecosystem: Environmental > Terrestrial >... | reverse complement strand
CGGAGTCGCGGTATAGTGTCCGATGACCTTTCGCTTTAACAAATGCACGCCAGACGCGGGCGGGCGACATGAAAAGACCGACTATCACTCCGGCTATATCGAGGCCATAGACGTCCAATGTCCTGCAACCTGCCCTAAGTTCCCAAGCGGCAGTTTCCGCCTCACCTGTCCAGTCTGTTCCGTAGCCGGTGAGGATGTGATGCAAATCGTGGAGCGGGGTAGCCCATTGATGAGCCTTTGAATTGGGCAATCTTAAGGACAATCGACAAAGCCTCAGCGTGTAAGTAGGAGCAGAGTAGTCCTCCACGCGGAACCCGTTGCTGCTGAGAAAGCGGTCGCGTGCTTCACGCAAGGTGAGGGCGTCGGAATAGGCAGAACTAGCCACAGGGCGTCTTCGATGCCTTTGAGTTTAGCCGCAAAGCCCCGACAGCCCCAAGCTCGACACGTTGAAGGAAACTTCACAGATGCAGCTAGTATGTCCGTCGAATCTCAGAACATAGGATCCAGAGGTGATCCATCCACTCGCCATTCTTGACCTGGAAACCGACCATCGCGTAACCCGCGGGACACGCGACTTCCGTCGGCTTTCCCCCCGGCCTCGGTCTGGCAATGGCAGCCGTGGGTTCGGTACCGGGGCTTTCAAATCGGTCGCCAATATCCTTGACAGAACTACATTCGCCTGCCGCTTCGTCTATCGACTCACCGGTTCGTCCTGTGATACCACGCAGCACTCGACCATAGGAACATCGCGCGTAATGCTCGGTATTGCCACCGGGGCTGCCTATCCGGGCCGTCGTCCTTAGCTCTTCGCCCAGCGTCCCATCCGACCGTATGGGCAGACAGTCCAGCCAGGCCTGGTTGAAGTATTCGCCAGTCCTCACGTGAAAGCCGACCGCCAAGAAACCGGACTCGCACGCGGCCTCGGTTAGGTACCTTCCTCCCGTGCCGCCGCCAAAGTCACGCGACATTCGATCACTGGCAATCAGGTAGATGTAGTTACGGTACTGCGCCGTTCCAATCGCAACCAGAAATACCAGGCTTCCCAAGACTGCCATGGTTCGTTTCCACGCCGCCTCTTGCAACCCGTACTTCCCAGGCATCGCATCCCCTCTTTGTGACATCGTCATCGAGCACCGCTCTGTCGAATTACTCTTTCACCTTTCTGTTTTTTGACCAGCGGGCTTTGACAGCGTTTCGATCAGCATCTCAATCGCGACTCGGCTGATGGCGGTTAGTCGCGGTCTCCATGGTCGTGGTCGTCGTGATCACGATGGCCACGCCCATGATCGTGGGCGCGCCAATGGCCGTTGTCATGATCTTCGTGGTCCCAGTGTCCTTCGTGCCATTCCCACCCTTGCTGGTAGTGGTCGTAATGGGGATGCGTCCAGCATGCTCCTTCAAACGGAGGACGCTCCCAATGTCCGCGCACCCACTTGTAATGATGACCCACCGGTGCCCAATATCCCTCAATCCAAACGAACTCAGCCTCGGGAGGCGGCCCGGGTTCTTCATAGACAACCGCTGGCGGGGGCGCCCCGATGTACACCGAAATTTGCGCCGAACTCGGAGAGGCGATTGCGACTGCGAGCAGTGCGCCAGACATCCAGTTCCATTTCATTCTTGGGCCTCCTTCTCGGGCCTCACAGTCCCATGCTCCGACGGGTTCACCGGGGAGTCAATGAAATGTCCTCTGCGGCTCGCACGCTGAGGTACATGGCCTAGGGTCACTGAGAGACCTAGGGCCTCCAGCGGATCATGAAGAAGAAGGTGCGACTTTGGCTGTCGCTACTGGGGCGTCGCGGTCGGCAAAGGCAGTTGTCGACAGGACCAGATGAGAACGTTCCTTGCTCAGAAGGCTCGGATGGTACCCGGATCTCCGAGCCTGTGGGACAACGGATTCGGCGTCAATCTCGCCGTTGGCATCCAGTCGTAGTCCGGTCCAGCAACCGCAAAGCACCGCTCGAAGCGAAAGTAGGAAACCCTCCGGCATCAGTCGCAACGTCGGGAGGTCGCTGGGACCTGATGTCTACAGGCCTGTCCCGTAGGTTGCGAGCTGTAATTAGGCCACCCAATGGCCACGAACATCGGATCAATGACGCTAATGGCAAGTTCAAATCAACTACGAAAAGACCCCCAGGTTGCGGATTGCCGACGACTGGGCGAAATTGACCTGCTGTTGTGCTCGGAGAGAGACTCAGACGCTGTTATTTATGCTAGGATTCGGCGCATTATGCCACGCTCACAACCATCGAACCTGCCCGGATGTGCTTCTGAGGAACCTTGGTGTTGACGCCCGCCCTTGACCAGGCTATCCAAGCAAGATGCCATCATCGTGGAGGAAGAGATTAGTTCGTCGGCAGGCTCTATCCTCCCACTGCCTGATCTGCCGAGCCAAGCCGGGGGAAAGATGCACGCTTACAACCGGGCAACCTCGTAGAGAACCTCATCGGCAACGACGCGGGGCCGTGTCCTGTACAATTGCACGTCATGACCAATCTCACCTCGGTTTTCAGACAGCTCAAACAAGAGCGCGACCGTCTCGAATCTCGCCTTCAACAACTCAACCAAGCCATCGCAGCCCTGAATGGCGCAGGGACGGGCTTGGGGCGAAGAATCTCAGCCGCCGGTCGTGCCCGCATCGCAGCGGCACAGCGCGCAAGGTGGGCCAAAGCGAAAGGGAAGGTCGTCTCCATCGCCAGCCGGGGAAGACGCAAGATGCCCTCAGCGGCCATCGCTAAGATTCGAGCCGCGCAAAAAGCACGATGGGCAAAGTGGAGAAAGCAGCAAAAGGGCGCGTAAGTGAACTCCCAAGCTCAGCCCTGCCATCACCAGCTCGACCGCCCGCCAGAACTCATAGCGGACGTTGAGGGGGGTTCATACTTGCTCTTCGAGTGCGTGCTGTGCGGATGTGGGATCGCCCTGAGGCTCAACGCTGAAGGCGAGATCAATGGCGAGTTCGTGATCCCGCCTGCTCGAAAAAGCGCCTAAAGGCTACAGTGCTCTTGCGGCGACTCTGGATGGTCTCAGATGCGCTCCCGGCGCGGAGGGTCGTGTTCTCCATCCAGGAGGAGTTGTTTGTCCGTTTGTCCCGCATTGTCGAAGTGGGCGTAGATTCTCGTGAAATCGTTTGAAATCGCGCCTCTTCCGTGGGAAGTTTCGACCGTCAGGAACACTCCGGCACCTGGCGAGTCGATCCTCACTACCCGACTTGGCTTGCTACATGCCGTCAGGAGGAGGGCCTGTGCGAGCAGTGTTGCAAGAGAAGCACTGGCTTTCATGGCCTCTACCGCGGGCGGAGTGTACAACGAAAGGGCGCTCCGATCGGAGACAAAACTCAAGCGAAAGCCCCCATTCTTTCAGCCAATCCTTCGGTGTTCGGGGGCCGGACGTGATGTAGATCACAGACTCCCAAGCCTAGTTTCGCTAGCCTTGCTGAAGCTATAGGGTGGGATATGGGCACGCCGTCGCTTCAATGCAGCATAGCCAAGCTCGCTATTGCAGGAGAACAGGCCGGATTCACCGTCGAGCAGATGATTTGGCTGCTCAACTCCGGGGTAACAGTCGAGGGGCTGCTTCGGCTCATCGAGTGTCGGTTGACACCGATCATGGAAGGACCTCGCTCCAGCCGCTGGGTCGTGTAGCAGGCTTCCTGTTTTTGTAACAAGAAACATATCGTAAGCGGAGTAATTCCCCGACACCCATAGAATCCGCCTTAGCCAAGTTTGCCTCCAAGTAAGACGAACTGGTCAGGGCGGGGCAGGTGCGGCAACACTTGCTCCGGTCCGCTAAACGAAGCACCAAATTCTATGGCTCAGCCGAATCGCTGGGCGCATATCGCCCGAATGCAAATCCTGCGCAGCTACGATCCCAAGTTGAGCGACGTGTTGGCGAGGACAACCGCGTCCATCCGGATGAGTGAGGACCTTGTCAGGCGCACGAAGGAGCTGTTGGAGCAAAGCAGGATGCTACAAGAAACCAGCGCTGAAATTGCCATGGAAACCGGACTGTGGCGCGACCTAGCCACCGAGCTTGCGAGGGTGAAGTTGCGGCCAGTTAGCTCGCGGTAGTTCGCGAAGAGAACCGCATCGATGACCTACCGGCAGAGGTGCCGACATGCGTTCATCTCGTCGAGGTTCAAACATCGCTGCGATCCGTCAGGCCGGTGTTTAAAGTCACAATACCGAACGCATCGATTCCAGTGGTCCGAATTGCAGCTACACAGTATGCAAGGCTGTGCATCACGCCCGTCGCCGACCGCGACAGTTAGCAAGAAGAGCATCAAAACCAGTCTCAACGCTACCCCCAGGGGCATTGATTCCGGGGGAGTGAAGCTTGAGGCATTGATCAAGCAATCTGAAGGCCGCACCGCTGGTCCAGCGAAATCAAAGAAATGACAGTCATGCGACTGGGGGGCGTCCCCGCACCACGGAACTCGTGTACCGATACCGTGAATGTTTTTTCATCCCTGCAGTCCCCTCAGGCGGACAGTCGGCGCACGTTCCCCAGTCCCTACTCGGCTAGACCTCCGTAACACCACGTCAGAGCCATTGTCGAGATGCGGGCTTTTGTCTCAAACTCATCGGTAATTGGGGAGCGAGACATGAGAGCAAGCAGGCGAAGAGTGATGGCTGATCCGAGTAGCGACTGGTATACCTGGTTGCTGCCAATCCTGTGCCTAATCCTGCTCGCTGGTCTCTTGTTGAGCCGGTTAAGCTAGACCGATGCATTTCCCGCTCCGCCACATTCCCATTTCGTAAGCTGGAGATGTTCTAATGACCTCTGCCTGCAAGGGCGGTGGCAAGTTCGTGGGCAAGTGGAGCGTCAGCGTACGCAACACCACCCCATGCCCAGTCTGCCGCTCGTCTCAACCGGTAAGACCGTATGGCGATCGCTATAAGATCGCTGACCACCGAGAGCCGGAGCTTGATGCCGGAACATCACAGGCAGTTCAGAGTTAGTACGGTCTGTGGATGATAATGCCGATCGGGGCGCGGGGGATTTGCGCCTGCTATAGGTTCATCATGTCGCTGATGGCGTGGAGAGTTCTCCGGGTCCGGGAACCGAGGTAAAAATTACTCGTGGAGAGTATTCCCCCTTGCGACGACCCGCCCGCCAGTCCACAACGCGACCACAATCAGCAAAATAGTGAGCAGACCGATCAAGTAGGCGATCTTAGCCTCTCAAACGGCTCTGTCCAACTGACAGAGCCGTTTACTCACAAGGACATGGCCCGCACCCGCTTGAATCACCTGACTCCGCCGTCTCCGACGAGCCCGGGCAGCCCTTCGAGATCTTATTCCGGGTCCATCAGCCAGCCTCACTTTCGCCAGACCCGCTCGCCGCGTGTTACTTCCGTTTCGTCCCGCCTGGCTATTCTCTAAACAGAAAGTGGAGGAGTCCTCACTTTGGTGAGTGAGGAATCAGAGTTGCTGATCCCGAGCAATGAATGTAAGCGCGCCTGTGCAGCAGGACCGCACTAGTCTCGGATTGAAAGTATCCTCACTCCGGAACGCGCGTCTGTCGCGCTATTTAAGCCATTTGATTTTTTCCGTTTCATCTTGACAGGCCGTCGAGAGGAGGCCAAAATCCTTCGCAAAGTAGTCGGCTCGGGTTTCCTTTTTTCCCCTCGCAACTAGGCCCCTTTTTGAAAATAAAAAAATATGGAGGGTTCTATGCGACACCTCGTTGTGGCAATCTGTGTGGGGATTCTGGCTGGGTCACTCACTTATGCCAATGCTCAAGCGACAAAAACAATCATCATGCGGGACGCCTGTGATCCGAAGAGCTTCAACGCTGCTGTCGGAGCGGGAACCTGCATATCTGGGAACCATGGGAACACGCCGTTCGGTCTTTTCATTGCAGAATTGCAAAGCGACCACATCGCCGGAGCCTGGCGGTTCAATCCGCTGTTGAATGCGAATGAGGGACACTTCAGCTTGGCACGGTTAGATCTTACGCAAGGCGATCCGACCACCATCCAGAATGCGGGCGGAGAAGAGCACACCTTCACCCGGGTGGACAAATTCGCTGGCGGTTTTATACCCCCGCTCAACGGGCTCAGCGGAAATCCTGATTCGGCTCCGGAATGCGCTCAGGTGGTCAACGGAACGCTGGTCCCTCAGCCGGAGAGCGCTGCCAACCAAGTTGTCGAAGCCGGAAAGACTGAGTCTGGACCAACGGCTGGAAGTGCGGCGTTGCCGAATGGGGTATCCAAGTGGCAGTGCTGCATCCATCCCTGGATGCGAATGATGGTCGTGGTGCATGAGAAAGAGAACTGATTCACGACAAAAATGAGATCGGCCACTGCCGGCCCAGGCACCCGGCGGTGGCCGACTCTCAATAACAACGGCGGGGAAAACAGTTTGCGCTTCTCGTGGTTGACCTGATATCGCTCTTACACCAGTCTATGGTCACAGCCGCAAGCAGCATCGCCCAAGGCAGTTCGCCGCCCTTCGGCAACATGGTGCGGAGCGTACTTCGGAAATATTTCTACTTCTTGATGTCGCTACTGATTATCGCGGCGATCGTGTATGGCTTTAGCTTCACGATCGAGAAGAATCTTATCCATCCCGCGGTGCCGCGGCCGTGGATTCTTTATGTGCATGCGACAATCTTCACCGCTTGGCTGGCACTCTTTCTTCTTCAAACCATTTTGGTCCGCTCCCGTAGGGTGACATGGCATCGTCGTGTGGGCGGGCTTGGGGTAGTGCTGGGCGCACTGATTCCAATCGTCGGCGTCTCCACGGCCATCGTGATGGGGCGGTTCGATATGGGCGTGCTTCACCTGCCAGATGTGGAGAACTTCCTCATCGTTCCCTTGTTTGATATGGTTTGCTTCACCTCTACGTTCCCGCTGGCCGTCTACTGGCGCAAGCAGCCGGAGTTGCACCGGCGGCTGATGCTAGTGGCGAGTTGCGCACTCACCGCCGCAGGATTCGGGCGTTTCGTTCATCCCGACTACCTATTCTATGGTGGCGTCGATTTGCTGATTCTTCTTGGCGTGGTGCGAGACCTGATTTTGGATCGCAGGATCCATCGCATCTACCTCATCGTGCTCCCCCTGTTCCTTGTGGGGCAGGTGACTACGACTTATGTCGCCTGGCACGGCGTACCGTTCTGGGTGAGGATCGCGCACCGCTTGCTCGAGTAGCCGCTTGCCCGCATGGCCTTTTCATCGGTCGAGGGATACCCGCCCAGTCCCGTTCCGCCCGATTCCTGCACACGTCGTGACAGTGACTTGTGCGATCTCCGAGCACGTACTTCCCGGCAACGGCGCGCTTGAAAACACAGGAGACCGGCTGGACTATGCGGTTTGGGAACTGGGTGGCTTCTTCGCTGCGGACCGAGCCTGCTTGCCTTCGATCACGGCCCAAGCCTTGCGGACATTCATGCTCAGCTGGTCCTGGCGAGCTTTGACCCAGGGCGCGTAATGCTTTTCGGTGATCTTGACGCTCTTGTGGCCGAGTAACATCGACACCTGCTCCAGAGGAACGCCGGCCAGAAGCATCTCCACGGCAAAGGTGTCGCGGAACATGTGGGGGTGACAGCGCTTGGGGGTGCTGTCTTCGAGGCGTAGATCTGAGATTTTGAAGAGCCGACGATAGCTGCGCTGCCAATCTCCAACCAGGGTCTTCGGAGACCCATTGCCGGACCAGAAAAAATAACGCGGATTGGGTTTGGGTCCGGGAGGGATGCTGCGCAGTGCATCGGCTACGTGGGGCGGGAGCGGCACATACACGGGCGTGCCCGTCTTGGCACGATACAATAGCAGCTCATCCCGATCGCTCAGCCGTGAGCGCTCGAGCGTTACAGCGTCCCGGATGGCGAGGCCACTCCAGCGCATGAGCCAGGTCAGAATGCGCAGCCGAGTGGCTTGGTGTCGGCACTCCTTCCACCCCTTCGGTTGATACACATACGTCGCGTCAATGATTGCGGCGAACTCGGCCTTGGGAAAGTAGTCCGTGGGTGGACCTTCGGCTCGGATTCGACCCAGCATGACGGCAGGATTCTGTTTCACCCAGCCCATGCGCATGCAGTAATAGAAGAAACCGACGAGTCGCTCCTGCTTTTTCTTCTTGGCCAGTGCACGATCCTTCCACGTGTCACGGAACAGCTCCAGATCAGCCACGGTAATTTCGGCGAGGTAGGCAAAGGCCTCCGACCTTGCCCATTGCACGAAGTGCTTCTCAAAAATGGTTTTGAGTTTTTCCAGGGTGGACTCGGCCAGGTTCTCGTTCTTCTTGCTCAACAGAAATCGCGCGACCGCCGCTTCGACCGTGATCGGTGCCCGCTCCACGGGAGCCGCTTCGCCGAAGGCGGCGGCTTGTGCCCTTTGCTCGGCCTGCAGTTCCAGGCGGCGGCACCTTGCCTCGGCTCGTTCCCAACTCCGCGTGGCCGCGCTCTTGCGAAAGGGGCGGCCGTTCAGGACACCGCGAAGCCACTTGGGGCAGTGGCAGCGCCTCCAAAAACGATCGGATTTTTTGGGACAGTCGGCGACATGCCGGGTGTAAACGAACAAGGCCAAGTTTCTGTACCTCCACAAACTTTGCCGGATCGGCGGTACAAAAACGGTACAAAATTATTTGTGTCTTTGCAAGTTATTAATTTATAAGCAGTTAAGTGCTGGTGGAGGCGGCGGGAGTCGAACCCGCGTCCGAAAATGTCACTGGTCAAGAGCCTACATGCTTATTCGCGTTCATGCCCTGGCTATTACCCCAGGACGTTCGCGGTCCCCGCTCAGAACGGACAAGAAACGGAAAGCGCTAGCCTGTAGGTCTCGTCCCCTCGGCCCAGACGTAGCCGAGCGAACCAGCCCGCTGTGCGACGCCCACCGGAGGCCCACGGGCGAAGCCTCCTAGGACGGCTGCCTAAACTAGTTAGGCTGCGTATGCCATCTGTTGATTGGCAATTGTCATTTTGCCCACGATTACGGGTGTGTGCACCCCGGCATGCCTCCTGGCCGCAAGCATCTCCGTCGAAGCCGTGACGCCCCCACTGGTGGGATTGGCCTGTAAAGATCCACTTCCAGCCTAGGTGGGAACCCGGGGAAAGTCAAACACCTATTAGATGCTGGCCAAATGCCAAACGCTCCGCGCCTTGCGACCAGCGCTGCCTCCCGGGCATCCATTCGGAGTCACCGGCAAGGAGGGAGACCATGCCACTGGTCAGAATCTCGCTGCAGTCCGGAAAACCCGACGCGTATCGCGCCGACATCGGCAACCAGGTGTACGAAGCCATGCGCGAAACCCTCCACATTCCCGCCGGCGACCGCTTCCAGATCATCAGCGAGCATGACGCAACCACGCTCATCGCCGACCCGGATTTCATGGGCGTGCAAAGGTCAGGCGGCTTCCTGACGATCCAGATCTTCCTCTCCCGCGGGCGCAACACCGAAACGAAGCAAGCGCTCTATCGCACCATTGTCCAGCGTCTGGCAGAAAGGCCGGGCGTTCGCCCCGACGACGTCTTTATCTTGCTGACTGAAGTCGGCCTCGACGACTGGTCCTTCGGGCGAGGGGAAGCGCAATACGTTCTGAATCCACCCCAGTGGGCGAAGAATAAAGAGAAGGTCTCCGCCTGAGGGACCGGGCAGTCGCGGATTGTCTAAGCGACCTTGCGGCGCACATTGTCCATCGCGTCGGTGATAAACGGTGTGCGCCCGATGGTCCAGATCGTAAAGCGATTGAGCACCGAAACAGGAAATGGCAGCGGGCGAATGAAATCGACGAACAGGATCACGCGGTAGAAATCGGAGTTGTTCCACACCAGGTGCCAGTGACTGTCGTCAAAGATCAGGCTCTTTCCTTCCTCCCAGTAGCGGAAGTCGGCGCCCACATTGATTTTGCACAGAGTCTTCGGTGTCGGAACGATCAGGCCCTGATGGTAACGGAGAACCCCTTTGTAGGGGCCCCGGTGGCCGGGAATGTGCTTGTGGGGTGCCAGAATGGAAAACATGGCAGTTTTCATCCCGGGGATTGCCTTGAGCAGGCGCACGGTTTCCGGGCATCTCCGGCAATTGTCTTCGCTCTCGTGACCGTACAGATAAAGGAAAAAAGTCTTCCAATCTTCGCCCTGGGTCAAGCGTGCTTGCGGGGTCGACACGTCCTGGAAGTTGGGGATCTGGCTGCGATTCACGAGAATCGCATCCAACTCGGAACGGATCGTCCTCCACCCTGTCTCCAACTGCGCGACCCAGGGAAAATTGCTGGTTTCGAAAAACGTACGCTTGCCCTCGGGGCACTTGGCAATCTTCCGTTCTGCGAACTCTTTCAGCAATTTCTCGCCTCCGCACCCGGCTGAGCGCCGGCGATTATATTCCAACTACCGGGAATTCATGCGCTTGCATCTCTGAACTAACTTGCATCCTCCCCGTTCGTCTAACATCTCATTACCGTGCCGTTTTCGCGCATATGGGGCCAATCCTCTCTGATGATGACGCGGAATGTCTGCCACCCGGGGTGTTGCCGGTGAAGACCCAGTGTCTGCCTTACTCGGAAATTCCGCACACCACTCGGCTTTTCGCCGACTTCCTTGCATATTCTCCCAAAATCCAGCAGTTCTACCCCCGCTCCCCTAATTCTTCTGAATGGCTGAAGGGGGAAACACCGGGGCAGCGTTATGACGCCCGGCGCCGCGCGCAGGTCAGCGAGATTCTGGAGCGGCAGAATCGCGGCTGGAGCGCATCCGAGAAGACGATTGCGAACATCGCACGACTGCGTACAAGCGCCTCGGCCGCAGTGACCGGGCAGCAGGTCGGACTTTTTGGCGGCCCGGCATTTTCGATCTACAAAGCCTTGAGTGCAGTCAAGCTCGCCGATGAAGCGACCGCGGCGGGTGTTGATACTGTGCCGGTTTTCTGGCTCGCCACCAACGACCACGATCTTGCTGAAGTCAACCACACTGCTCTTCCGGGACCGAACGCCACTCTTCAAACTCTGACCTCGGCCAGTCATGGGGTGGATGATGCGCCGGTCGGCACCATTCATTTCAGCGACGAAATTATCGCGGCGGTGAATTCGGCGACAGAGATCCTGGGAGATTCTCTGGCCACCGGTTTTCTCCGCGAGGCGTACCGTCCGGGAGAAACCTTGGGCAGTGCCTTCGCGCGGCTGTTCGCGCGACTGTTTGCGGACTGGGGCGTCGTGCTGCTTGATCCTTGTGATCCCGAGTTGCAGAAGATCGCCTCGCCTATTTATGCAGCGGCCATCGAACGTGCCGCCAAGATTGATGAAGCTCTGCTCGCGCGTGGCAAGGAACTCGAAGCGGCGGGTTATCACCAGCAAGTGAAGGTGACGCCGTCGTCGACTCTCTTGTTCACCATGAGAGACGGAGCGCGCATCCCGATTCATCGCCGCCTAAACGGGAATTCCACTGAATTTCTGGTTCGCGAAGAAAAGATCTCGCAGGAGGAATTGCTGGCCCAGATTACTGCAGGGCCGCAGAATTTCACGCCCAATGTTTTATTGCGACCGATCTTGCAGGACCACCTGTTACCGACTCTCGCATATACCGGTGGTGCGGCTGAGGTTGCTTATTTTGCCCAAGTGGCAGTGGTCTACCAGGAACTGCTCGGCCACGTGACTCCGATCTTGCCGCGCTTTTCCGCCACCCTGGTCGAACCTAAGACGCAGTCTTTGCTCGAGCGCTATCACTTGACCGTGCAGGACCTGTTCCAGGGGGAAGAGAAGTTGCGCGAGAAGATTGCTGCCGAAATCCTGCCAGCAGACCTACAGGAAGCTTTTGATCAGGCGAGAAAAACCCTCGAACAATGTTTCGCGTCAGTACGCAGCGCGTTGGTGAGTCTGGACAAGACCCTGGCCGAGGCCGCGGATAACGCGAAGTCCAAAATCCAGCATCAACTCGAGACCCTGCGCGGCCGCGCCGGTCGCGCCGAGCTTCGCCAGACCGAACTGGCTGCGCGTCATGCCCAGCAGCTCAGTACCGCGCTCTATCCCAACAAGACTCTTCAGGAGCGCGAGCTCGCCGCGATCTACTACCTTGCGCGTCACGGGACGGATCTTCTGCACGAAATCTACGCCTGCCTTCACACCGACTGCCACGACCACCAGTTGATCACGCTGTCCTGACGATCGAGGGGCGGGCGTCCTGGCCCGTCGGAGCGCAGAGCGCCCGCGGTTGGTCTTCTTATTCCGCCCTGCTGACTGCCAGATAAGTGCCCAGCCCGATCATGATCGTGCCGGTAGCGGTCTGCTGCGTCTTGCGGAATCGCACCGACGACCGGATCCGGCTCCCTAATGGCCCGGCAAACCAGGTCACGACCAGGTCTGCTGATGTATTCAGGGTCACCGAGATCGCTCCCAGCATCACGAATTGCCAGAAAACATGTCCAATTTCGCGGTTCACGAACTGCGGGATGAACGACAGGAAAAATAACGCCGTCTTTGGATTCAACACTTCTGTCGCGATCCCTTGCCAAAACGGATTGCGCGTCCGAGAGAAAGCCTCCGCGGGCAATTCTTCTCTGTCGCGCCGTACCGCCAGGATCATGCGTACGCCGAGAAAGCAGAGGTACGCCGCGCCTGCGTACTTGACCGTGGCAAAGGCCACCGCCGATCGCGCCAGAACCACCGACACACCTGCTGCTGCCGCAAGCACATGCACCATGCCCCCGGCAAACGTCCCCAACGAAGAGAGCACGCCTTCGCGACGTCCTCCGGCGAGGCTCCTCGCCAGCACGTACAACATGCCGGGGCCGGGAGCGATCGCCAGCAATACCGCTGCCGTCAGGAAAAGAAAAAGTCTTGAATCCGCCATCATTGCCTCCGTCAGCCCTTAACCGAGCACTGCTACCAGTTCTGCCAACGACTCGACCCGAGGCAGCCCTTTTTCGCGATAGGCCCCGCACACGTCGAACAGGACCGCGTCCATTCCGGCACCCTTAGCCCCGCGGTAATCCACCGAGTAGACGTCGCCCACGTAGAGGCTTTCTGCCGGAAGCGCCTGCATGCTTGCGAGCGCCGTCTGGAAGATCAAGGGATGCGGCTTCTCTTGGCCGACGATGCCGCTGTCCGTAATGGTCTGGAAGCAGTCCGCGATTCCGCAGCGCCCTAGTAACTCGGCGATTCTCCCGTCGGCATTCGAAATTACTGCCAGCCGAGAGTTCTCGCCGATCTGCTGCAGAGTTTCCCGTGTGCCGGGACGCATCTGGTTCCAATTCATGGAATCCCGGGTATTAGCGATGACCTGCTGCCGGAGTACCTCATCCTGCAGTCCAAGTTCATGGAACAGGCGTTTGTAGAAGAGGTTCCAGAAGCCGTGATCCGGCTTGCCGCCGTGCTCCATGATGGCATCGAACTCATTCTTGATTTGGGCTTCCAGTGTGCGAAGCCGGGCCTCCGGCGGCTGGAATCCGCGCTTATGCAGCGGTGCCAGCATCCGATCACGATTGGCGAACAGTAGGGTGCTGCCAACGTCGAAGAAGATGTACTTGTGTTTCGGCGGCATTCGGAAATTCTAAAGGACAACTCCCTTCTCTCCGTGACCTCGTCACGAAAACAAGGTAAGATTTTGTTGAACTCGGGGCCGCGTTACTTGTTGTTCTCGGCCTGGCTGCAAGGGCGACCGATTGCACTTCCTTACCCTCCTCAATCAATTCAACCGTGTCCGCGCCAGCGCCGTAGTCCTGGGAAGCGATGCGTGGCATTCTTCGCTGCTGTTTCTGGGTACCGCCCTGGCTTTCGAGAGTTACGAAAAAAAGGGCGACGTTTACAACATGTTGTGGGCGGTGGTTTTCGGGTTCGCCACCCTCAACATTCTCAGCCTGGTCGTCAAACGCTTCGAGCCACGCCAAAATCGCATGAGTTTCGGAGAACTGATGGCCGTTGCGACAGTCCTCATCTCCGTCTTCCTGTTGGGCTGGGAACTACTCCACCTTTTCAAGATTCTCCCCATCCGCCTGTCCGCACGCTAGCAGCTCTTTGGAGTATCATTCAGCTTGAAATGGCTAAGGGTTCCAATCCGTTTGAAGTGACCTGCCCGTGTTGCAACGGGGTGCTGAAGATCGATCCGGCGACCAAGTCCGTCATCGCCCATACGGCCGCTGCGAAGCCCAAAATGTTCGCCGATATGGAGGAAGCGGCGCGCGCTATGAAAGAACAGGACAGCCGGCGTGACTCCATCTTCCGCCAGTCTCTCGAAGCTCAGAAGCACGCCTCCGATCTGCTGGAAAAGAAATTTCAGGAAGCTGTGCGCAAAGCCAAGGAAACCCCCGACACCGGCAAGCCCATCCGGGACTTCGATCTCGACTAGAGGGACTCCCTTCACAATCCCTGAATTCATGGAAGCCAGATTCTTGCGTCCTTTACACCTCCCGGTTCCGATCCAGCATCTGTAAAATTCGAGTCAAGCATCGGGGCGTCTCAACGGCCGTAAGAACTTTAAGGAACTGTTTTATGCAAGCCAGCTTCCCCCGATGTTCCCGGATCGCCGTAGCCTTGGCCTTGTATCTGACCGCCACCGTTTCACCTGGGCCCAGGCGGGGGCTTCGCTGTCTGGCACTGTCACGACTGCCTCGGGCGAGGCCATTCCCGGTGCCGGAGTCTCCGCCAAGAATTTGAACACCGGTCAGACCAGTGAGACGAAAGCTGACTCCGCGGGGCATTTCGATTTCAGCGCACCACCCCCAGCGAGTTTCGAAATCACTATTTCCGCCTATGGATACTCACCCAGGGTCGTGCAGGTTACGTTTGCGCCGGGTACGGTGCAAAGCATGACCTTGTCCATGACTGCGATCCCGGGCTGGGCGCCACCGCCAAGTCTGCCGAACGCCCCTCATCCAGACAGAACCCGCCTTCGCTTTCGGAACTCGGATTTCCCGCCGAACAGACGCAAGGCAACGCGAGGGTGCAGGCGCTTCTTGACAAGCGCACGCGGATGCTCAAGATTCACCAGAAACTGGGTCTGATCACAGCCGCCACTGCCGCCGAGTCAAACACCATCCACGCTGACCTGGAGGTTCAGTTCGCCGGACAGACAGCCCAGTACAAGCAAGTCACACTGCAACTGACGCGGCAGGGGACGGAGATGCACATCGCAGCGACTGTTCCAGCTACGCTCTCGGATTTCAAGATCGACCCAGCAACCCTGCTCCCCGCCGCCCGTGAAGAATGAGATACCTGTACGCGTGGAAATGACCTGGCGTACTCAGTAGAGCTGCCGATGCAAGGCGGAACTTTCGCCTTAGGGCCTCTTGCTCGCGCTGAACTGCTTCGGGTCAAACAGCGTCGCATCCAGCGGAACACCCACCTTGATATCGGAATAGTCTTCCGTGAAAACGATCTTGTCCTCTACGCGCATCTCTACCCGCGCGGCCACCCAGCCACCCGACATCTCACGATAATCGACGAACCGGATCTCCTCCATCTTGTTCGGGTCCGTCCGGTCTGGTTGGTACAGTCGGAAGAAAAGCAATCGCTCTTTGTCGATCCAGAATTGCCGCGACTTCAAGTCGCCCTTCTCGGCTCCGACCACATACATGGGCCGGCCCTCGAAGTTGTCCTCGTGAAACTTGCTTACGTCGTATTTTTCTCCCGAGATGATCTGGAGCGTTTTCTCGGTCGGCTGACCGTAGACGTCGAAGCCCAGAACCAGCAGCATGTTCTGCTGCGGACGTGAGCGGACCTCCTTGCCTTTGTCAAAGACTGTCACATTTCCATCGGCGAGGATGTAGGCTTTGCCATCCGCAGTCGGTCCGACATCGATTCGTAGCTTCCCCGGCAGCAAGGCGGCCTCATACCAGGTCTCGAATTTGGTGGTACCGTCGGCGTTGTGCGTGGTGCTCGTCTGCGTGAAGGTCAGCGTCGAGTACCAGGACTTTGCGTAGCGATCGTGCATGGCACGCACGAGCGCGTCGGCGCTAGTGATTTGCGCGCTGGTCGACACGGGGAACATCAGGAGGAGCAGGGAAAGTCTGGTCCAGAGTTTTGCCATGGGTTTGCTTTCTTCCAGTATCGAGTTCTGATTTAAGCAGAGGTTAGACGGGGTAGAGTGTAAATGGGTGGGGGATTGCAGCGGGTTCCGAGAGAAACCCTAAGACGCAGAAATCGCCGAGGAAACGCTGAGGGCCCCGAGAGAACTGGCAAGTAGCGGTTCTCGGCTGGTCCGAGGTGCCGAACCGGTGAGCCGCTGGGATGGTGCCGCCAATGTTGTTGGGTCAGGGCCGGCCGGTTCTGATGCCTAGTTCGTCGAGATGGTTCATTAGGTCGAGCGGATCGTCATATGTCCTGTAGGCTCCGGCACGCTCGAGTTCTTCGCGCCCATAGCCGCCCGAAGCAAGCCCCACTCCCAGAGCACGCGCGCGTTGCGCAGCCAGGAGGTCCCAAACGCTGTCGCCAACGACGATGGAGTTGTGAATGGAGACGCCCAGACTGTTTGCCGCCGCCAGGAAGAGATCCGGGTCAGGCTTGGCGTGCTGCACCTGGTCGCGGGTGATGACCGGGACGTTCTCACCGATACCAAGTGCCTTGAGGGAAGGGCGCGCACCCGCGAGCCTGCCGCTGGTTGCGATGGCAAACTTCACCTTCTCCGCCGCCAAGCGAGCCAACAAATCCACGGCGCCCGGCAAGGGGTGCACCTGCGACACAACATTGGCGTAGGCCCCCGCATGCCATTTCTGCAGGCTCTGTGCTTCGCTTGGCGAGATTTCCCGCCCCGTTTCTCGTGACAGCGCTTTCAAGAACAGCCCTCCGCTCATTCCAATACGCCGGTGGATGCGCCAGACGGCAAGTTGAATTCCGGCCTGCTCCAATGCCTCCCGCCAGGCTAAGACGTGCTGATAAACGCTATCGATGAGGGTTCCGTCGAGATCAAACAGGATCGCTGGTCGGGCCGAGTGGCCCTTTACCGGTTGTCTTTTCATCGAACCCCCGTTTTCTGCCTGGTTCTGTAACGGCCGACTTGGCGCTCAGTTTACCGCCGGTAGAATCGTCCCGAGTCTAGGCCGAATAAACCGTACAAGAACCGTGCGCGCCGGCATGGCAAGCCTTCATTTTCAATATCTTACCCAGAGAATGTAACCCCACTCAATGCACCATCCCCCCGCTTAACCCCGATTTTCGCCGTTTCATTGGGGAAACGGTGCCAAGTGCCAGCCCCCTCAATAGGATAAATGTCGAAGTGGTGTAGGCCGGTATGAGTCCCGGCGATGGCTCCTAAGGTTCAACCCAGGGATCTCGACGCGAGAAAAAATCATGGCGTCCGATCCAAGCTAAGTCCGAAGGCTTAGGAACAAAAACCCGCAAGCGTAGGAAAGGAAAGCGGTAGCTCACCTCCGAGAGACCGCACCGAAAGCGAGAGGATGATGCATAAACCTGTTAAGTACGTGGAAAAAGCTGTCACCGTCGCCGCAACAGGAGTCTGGGCCGTATTCCAACGGCTGAATCGCATCAAGCCCAATCCGTCGCCCACGCCGAAGTGGTCCGACAAGCCGCTGCTTAAGTCCTACGAAAAATCGAAGCCGCCGCTCGGCTGGCCGCGGACGACCGATTCACTCTGTCCGGGGTGTGTGCCTGAGATCCGCCAGCAGATTCTCGACGGCGAGCTACCTCACGAAATCCTGCTTAACGAAAAAGTCGGTGAGATCAAGGCCACTATCGTCGAGCGCGACGGCAAGATCCTCATGGTCAAGGACTGCCCCAAGCACGGTCACTTCGAAGACGTGATGTCGATTGACCCCGAGTTCTCGCGCCATCTCGAAGACGTCTTCCCGGGCCGCGACATCATGGCCCACAACGACGAGAAGCTGCACCACCACGGCTCATCCACCGTGAAGTACGGCCGCGGTTCGGTGCTCACTGTCGACCTTACCAATCGCTGCAACATGATGTGCGACCCCTGTTTCATGGACGCGAACCAGGTTGGCTTCGTCCATGAGCTGAGCTGGGAAGACATCAAGACCGTTCTCGACAATGCCATCACCATCAAACCGCGTCGCCAGATGTCGGTGCAATTCTCCGGTGGCGAACCCACGCTTTCGCCCTACTTCCTGGACGCGATTCGCTATGCCCGCAAGGTCGGCTACAACTCGGTGCAGGCGGCAACCAACGGCATCGAATTCGCCAAGAGCTTCGAGTTTGCCCAGCAGGCTGTCGAAGCCGGGTTGCGTTACGCCTACCTCCAGTTCGACGGTATCGGCAACGCCGCTAACTCTCACCGCGCTGTCGGCAACCTGTTCGACGTGAAGCTGAAGGCGATCGAGAACCTGCACAAGGCCGGATGCGAAATCGTCCCTGTTATTACGATCATCAACGGCATCAACAACGAACAGGTCGGACGCATCATCCAGTTCGCGCTCGATAACCCGAAGACGATCAGCTTCCTCAGCTTCCAGCCGGTGAGCTTCACGGGCCGTGACGAAGCCATTACCGACGAGCGCCGCGTCGCGCAGCGATACACGCTCGCGCACCTGGCGCATGACGTAAAGAATCAGACCGGTCTCGGCGAGCCCGCCCGCGACTGGTTCCCCATCAGCTTCATGGGCACCTTCAGCGACTGGGCCGATCTGTTGCACGCGCAGGACGCGAACAACAACTGGGGACAACTCTCCTGTGGATGCCATCCCAACTGCGGCACTGGCATGGCCGTCATGATCGACAAAGAGACGAAGGAGGCCGTACCTGTCACCGCGTTTCTGAAGGGCGACCAACTCGGCAAGGATATTGCTAAGGTTAACGATGCGGCCCGCGGAAAATTCCTGACCGGCTTGGGGATGGCGTTGTTGCTGATGAAGAACTACGACCCATTCAAGGCGCCGAAGCACTTCAAGCTGTACGATCTGCTGAAAAAGTTCGACAAGAACTACAACATCTCCGGACGCAACTACGGCAAAGTCGGTCCCGATCGCACCCTGGACGACGTCATGAAGCGCCGCACCGCCGACCGCTGGAACTTCTTGTTCATCGCCGGTATGTGGTTCCAGGATCTGTTCAACTACGACTTCCGCCGCACCGAGCAATGCATCATTCCATATGCCACGCAGGAAGGCGAAATCAGCTTCTGCGCGTACAACACCGGCGTAGGTTGGCGGAACATCATCGAAAAGATGCACATGACCGCCACCCTCACGAAGTGGTACGAGGAGCATGGACGTCACGAAATCTTCGCCGGCGGTAAGAAGGTCAAGGTGCCCAGCAAGGAAGAAGGCACCTACGTTTCCCTTCGCAACGAAATCGTCACCAACGAGGTGCAACACGATCTCGATAAGCTGGGCATCGCCAAGACCGCGCGCGAAGAGAAAATCCGTGCCCGCGACCAGAAACAGAAGAGCGACCCCGCTTACAACGCCCGCATGGCCGCGCTGTACCGCGAAGTCGTCCTGAAGGAGAAGACGCCGACTTCGGAAGGCGGATTCATCCCGCTAGCCGCGCTGAACAACGGCAAGAACGAAGGCATTGCCCCCGCTGCGAAGCGGAAAGTCAGCGAGCCGGTGCTGGGAGACTAGAGAGATTCTTCACTCAAGCTTGTAAGTCAGGGAAAGGCCGCCGGAAGGCGGCCTGTTTTCTTGCCCTGCAGGGCAGCGATCCTGCATCAATTCCACAGGGAAAGCCGAGTCTATGCTCAAGTTCATGGTCGTCCTTTACCGCAGGTCCGACTTCAGTGACACCGAGTTTCACCGGTTTCTGCGCGAGGTGCATGGGCCCCTAGCCCTGGCGATCCCAGGGCTGCGCCGCTACGTGCAGAATCACGTCGTACCAGACTCGACGCGAAAGCACCCAGGGTGGGACGCGATCGTGGAGCTTTACTTTGACAACTGGGACGCGATGCAGGCTGCCTGGGCAACGCCGGAAGGGAAGGCCGCGACCGTCGATGTTGGCGAGTTCACCGATCTGTCTCGAACCACGTGGTCGGTGGTGGAGGCCGAAGAGAAGGCCATTCGGCGAGATCCGCGTTAGCTAAGGTCGTTTGCCGGGGTCACGCTCGAATTGCGTGATTTCCTCGAGCAACAGCCTACGTCCGCGCTCTGACCGATCCAGATGCACGAAGTGGGTTGCCCCGGGGATGACCACGACCCGCACCGGTGCGTGCACGAGGTCATGCTGCAGCTTCTCCCGGTCCGCCGGACGCGACCAGAAATCGCGTTCCGACGCCAGCACCAGGGTCGGAACATAGATGAACGAGGCATCCCACAACTGCCGCCCCGTGGCCAGGAAAAAACTGTCCTCCATCGCGCCATTGGGCGACCGGAAGCAGGGCGGCGAATGTTTGCTGCTTTCCGGGTCGCTCGCCAGCGCATCTCGAACAAAAGCCTCGGAAACTGTGGGATCGCGCCAGCTGGCCTTATCCTCAAGCGGAATGGTCCGATCCCATACCCCTGTCAAAGATGCCGCCGTGTTGCAGCGGTAAGCCCCAATTGCAGGATTCAGCTGCCCTGCATGGGCAGGATCCTCCATGTCCGAGCCATGTCCCATAAGCGGATGCGGCGCATCCGCACCATACAACGCGTTTAGCAAAATCAAATGGCTCAGCTTCTCGGAATGTTGCGTTGCGTAATAACCGGCCCACTGCCCGCCGGTAGCCCAGCCAAACAGCGAGATGCGCTCTTTTCCGGTTCGTCGGCGGATCAGGTCGATCGCCGCGTCGATATCTTCTGCCGCCTCCACGGTTCGCACTAGAGGTTCATGATTCTCCGCAGGCTCCACCATCTCCTTGGGTCGAGTCGATTCACCATATCCCCGGATGTCTAGGGCGTAGACGCACAGACCTTTTCCGGCGAGGTCCGCCGCCAGCGAACCGCCTGCCACCGCCAAATCAAAGGATGCGACCCCCGGCACACGCGCTCCGTGCACCAGCAGGATCGGTTCACAAAGGCGTTGGTTGGTGGCGCGAACTTCGCGAATATGAATGTGAATTCCGGCGGTGCCGGTGGCAAAAAGATCTTCCC
>Ga0306922_10001505_pt1 | contig 20904 bp, 20 predicted proteins | sample sta12Cox44000082_FD_203758 | JGI IMG/M metagenome (GOLD analysis project Ga0306922, IMG submission 203758) | Lab enrichment of tropical soil microbial communities from Luquillo Experimental Forest, Puerto Rico - statoxic.12C.oxic.44.000.082 (v2)... | ecosystem: Environmental > Terrestrial >... | reverse complement strand
CAGTGCTGGTATCAATCCAAAAACAACACCTGCTAAGAGTGAAATGACCAAGGTAAAGACGAGCACCGTCCAATCCGGTGTGCTGGCAAGCGAGAGCGGAGTGTGTCCGGAAGGCAGAAAATCAATCATTGCCCGGTCAATCATGATCGCCAGTCCAACCCCCAGGGATCCACCCGCGGTCGTGAGTACGAGGCTCTCTAGAAGCAGTTGCCGGATGAGCCTGCCCCGACGCGCGCCCAGCGCTAGGCGCACTGCGATCTCTTTCTGCCGCGCCGCAGCACGCGCGATCAGCAGGTTCGCCAGATTAGAGCAGGCAATTAGGAGCACTAGCCCCACAATGCCCATGAGCGCGAACAGCGGCCTGGAGTACGTTCTACGTAGGTTGGAGCGACCCTTCGACCCGGGCATTACCTCCATCCACATCTTAAGGAATTCCTGTTTGACGAACGGCGAGGCCTTGGCGAAGGGCTTCTCGGTCACTTCGCGGTTCAGGATTTGGTGAAACAACAGCTGCAACCCCGCCTGCGCCTTCCTCATCGTCATGCCGGGCTTGAGCCGGCCGAAGACCTCCGTCCACCGAAAACGGTTGTTATTCAAACGCGGGAAATCCGTCCCGGGCAGACTGTCTTTCATAGTTATCGGAATACGAATCTGCGGAGCTCGGCCTGGCTCTACTCCGTCGAAACCCGCCCGGCTCACACCGATGATTGTTAACTCCCGGCCGTTCACCACGATCTGCTTTCCGACAATGTCCGAGTCCGCTCCGAATCGCACCCGCCAATAGCCATAACTGAGAACGGCGAGAGGATGCCCACCCTGAACCAAATCGTCAGAAGCGTTGAACACGCGGCCCACTGCCGCACCTATGCCGAGAACTGGAAAGTAGTTGCCCGAAACATAATCGGCCCCGATCAGCTCCGTGCGCCCTAGAAACGTCGCACTGACAGTGCTCGGATAGGTGCAGAACATGCCGCTGAAGATCTGATTCTTATCGCGGATTTCCTGGTACATCGGATAAGAGATTCGATCGATTCCGTTATTGCCGCCGTAATGTCTACCACGTCCCGCCAGCATAACGAGCTGTTCCGGATCTCTCACTGGAAGCGGTTGCAAAATGAGTTGGTTAATGAGTGTAAAAATGGCGGTATTGGCGCCGATGCCCAAAGAAAGTGAAAGCACTGCCACAGCTAGAAAAACAGGTGACCTGCGCAGTGTGCGCAGCGAATACAGGAGGTCTCGCTGTATGGCTCTCATTAACGATAATACGGCGGATCGTAGAAAAAGTTAGCAGGCCCGATCACGAAAAGTAGAAGGAGGCACGCTCATAAACAACCACTCGGCCTCGCCGGGGCCGATGCGAGGCGATCACATTCAACAAACAGCCATGTTCAGCTACTTGTCCCCGGAGCAACGGGTGCCGGTAGACCATCCGCTGCGTGCGATCCGCGAGTTTGCCGACGGGATACTCGATGAGCTGTCGGACATGTTGGACAAGATGTACTCACCCACTGGCCGTCGCTCGATTGCACCGGAGAAGTTGTTGCGGGCACTGCTGCTGCAAGTCCTTTATTCGGTGCGCAGCGAGCGCTTGCTGATGGAGGAGTTGAATTACAACCTGCTGTTCCGTTGGTTCGTGGGTTTGAACATGGACGACGCCGTCTGGCACCCGACCGTCTACAGCAAGAATCGCGATCGTCTACTGGAGGCAGAGGTGGCGAGGAAGTTCTTGGATGGCGTGGTGACCGAGGCGACGCAGTTGGGGTTGATGTCGGATGAACACTTCACAGTAGACGGCACCTTGCTCGAGGCGTGCGCGAGCTTGAAAAGGCACATGGGCCGCCAGGAAATCTGGGATGGGTTTTGGCGCGGCAGCAAAAGTCTGATCCGGACGCTCTGGAAATGGTTGACACGCCATCGCACGCCGGGCGTCCTGCGCGAGACCATCAGGATTGTACAGGATCTTGTCCCCCTTCAGTGCTTTTGGAACAATGCGCGGATGGGAGACAAGTCGGCAACGCGAATTGAGGCGCGGTTCTACGCCACGAACATAACTGATAAGCCAGTCTCGATTCCCCAGGCCCGGCTCAAGTCCCCACCTGCGCAGGCCGTTGTTCTGGTGCGCCACCCGGATCCCGAGTACAACGTTTATGGTGAATATCCCCTTGAACCTGGGCGCGCGACGCCAGGGAGTGCGAGCTTTTTTATTGAGCCTCCGATTTGCGCCAAGAAGGGCGAAGACTTCAAGGCCACCCTAGTGCTGATCGACAGCTTTGGCAATGAACACAAGAAGGAAATGGTGTTCAAAAATATTCCTACGCCGGAGCAATGACTTCGATCGACGACGTTAATCTGTCTAAGACTGCCAAAGCCAAACCAGGCCACCAACAAGGGATTGGTGTTCTCGACGGCTCGCGCCGGAGCTGAAGTCGGCATCATAGTCCATGGACTTGCTAGATGCCCAACTCCAGGATGCGAGAGCGAGGATACGACTTTTGCGGTGGGAGTCCGGGTGGAGTCCGGACGGTCAAAAACCGCGCCGTGGAGTCCACTGGCGTCCAAACGGCGCACTGCTAAGTCCTTTATTTTGGCCCAAAATGTCTGCAACTTGTTGATATCTCTTAAATGGCATGGAAGAGGTCGTGAGTTCGAATCTCACCAGGTCCACCAAGTTCCTCAAAGACTTACAAAAACAGAACGGGCCGAATGCGTTTTTTGGACTCCGGGAGTCCAAAAATGGACGCCAGCAACGAAGGTGCCGCAAACGTTGATCGCGGGGTCAATCCTGCTTAAGACCGCGAAATTTCTCCGCGGCCCTCTCCTCCCTAGAAAAACCCGACAGACCCGACAAATCGGGCTTAACTTATTGATTACGTTGACCAAGTTGATGTCGGGTTGTTCCAAAAAACCCGACAAATCCTCGCGTTGTCACTTCTCGCGCTGCTGCGCCCTTTTTTGAGACAATCCTGGATTTTGGCACCACTGTACCCGCTGTCATTTATGGAGAACGTACATATCCACCGCCTCGTACACCGGACCCGTTCTCGATGCTGTTTCGCAGTGCTTGCGCAGTGCGACCATGCCGCGTGCAAAGGCCGAGTCTGGGATTGCCTGAAGACTGGAGAGGGCGCGTTGCGAAATCCGTTCACAGTAGTCGCGGAGATCGTTAGCGAAAAGCTGTACTACGGCGAGCTCAGCGTCGAGTGTGAAACCGCTAACGCTTAGCAGATGCCGAATTGCTGCCCGCGACAAAACGCGAGAGGCTTCGATGCGGGCACCTTCAGGGAAGAAGGAAGCCCAGAGGTAGGAGTGCATAGTCTCGAGGCTGGCGGTTCGGATCATCAGCGTTCCGCCCGGCTTGATCACCCGCCGAACTTCGTCGATGGCGCTCGGGCTGGAACGAATGTGGTGGAGAACCATAGAGACGAAGACAACATCAAAGGACCGGTCCGAAAACGGCATCGTCTCGGCTGCGCCCTGGACCAGCACCGCGCCGGAGTCTCCCAGTGTACGAGCCGCGAGGGCCAGCATTCTCTTGGACAAGTCCAATCCAATAACCCTGGCGGCGAAGCGGCGCGCAAGTGGGGCGGTGAAGCGGCCAGTCCCGCATCCAAGGTCGAGAATGCTGAGGTCCGCCGTTGGTGGGAGGTATTTGGCGATTTCCCCCAGCCACTGGCTGATCGTTTCAGTTGGAAGGTTCCTGCCGCGGTCGTAGCGCTCGGCAATATCCCCGCGGTCGAAGTCAAATTCTAGCATGGAGGGACGTGAACCCCGTGGCCAAACGGCCGTACTAAATGATCACCTCAATTACAACGCATTCGCGCGCCCCAAGACTTCGGGGCTCTCTGGTTCGGCAGGATGCAAGAATCTTCGAAGAATCAATCGCGCTTTTCAGGTGGTTTCGACGCTGGCAACCCATTCGTTGAGTCTTGCTGGTCCCCTTAGAATCTTACAATCAGACAGGTCGGGAAGTCGCCACGTGGCGTGCTAACACATGCATTCTTTAGCGATGTTGTTTTTGGAGGGGAATTTATGCGAGATGACGTTCGAGTGGATTTCACTCTACAATCGGATGCAGAGCACCGGGTCCTGCTGGTCACTCTGGGAAAGATAGTCACGGAAGCGTCGGCCCTGGCAGGCTATACTGCGGTTGAGCTGTTCATTGCCGCCCAAGGCCCGCACTCCGGAATCACGGATCTCTCCGGCGTCGAGAAACTCAACGTTTCATCGGACTTCATACGGTTTCTCGCTGCGAAGCCGCCCATGATCCCAGACGGAATGTCCCGCATAGCTGTGGCTTCCCGGGCAGACATTTACGGTGTAAGCCGGATGTTCCAGCTGCTGCGCGACTGCAGAGGTAGCTACCTCGAAGTCATCCATACACTCAAGGAGGCATTCGAGCTACTCGGCCTGGAGTCACCGCATTTCAGCACCGTCGTTTGGCCTCCGGCGCCGGCGCCCATTAGCATCTCCGTCCAATCAGGTTGCTAACCGCCGTTTACATGTCGGTAACGCTCTCTGTGGACGACTGAAATCCAGAATTGCTATTCAGGGAGCGTAATGACGGGTCCGCCTCGCTTCAGATCCAGATCTGGCTCATCGACAGGCTGGTCTTCTACGCCCGTAATCCCCGCAAGAACGACGCTGCCGTGGATCGCATGGTGGCCTCCATCAGAGAATTCGGGTTCAAGATTCCGGTCCTGGTCCGCAGGGACGCAGAAGTGGTCGACGGCCATCTGCGCTTTAAGGCCGCGCGCAAGCTGGGCATCAACAAAATACCCGTCCTGCTCTGCGACGAATGGACTCCGCAGCAAGTCAAAGCCTTCCGCCTAATGGTGAACCGCTCAGTCACCTGGGCAGACTGGGATGAAGATTTGCTCTCGCTGGAAGTGCAAGAACTCAATGCTGCCGACTTCGATCTCAGCCTCACGGGCTTCGACCCCGGTGAGATAGATGGACTTTTGGTAATTCCTGATGAATAGAGAGCCAATGCCGCGCCGCCGCTTCCCGAACCCGGTCTGCCGAGTCGGTGACTTGTGGATCTGCGGGAAGCATCGAGTGCCTCGCGGCGACGCCCTTCGAGCGGAAGATGTCTCCCATCCCGTATCACACTCCTTGCGACTCCCAATTTCTGCGGCCACGGTGAGCTTCGGCAGCCCCCACCGCACCGCCACGGGATCTGAACCTTCGCTCCTGGAAGGGAACCCTGTGAGAAAGCGGGAAGTAGGTAATGAGATTACGTCCCAGCCTGACCGGTACCTAATATGAGAGTGATACCTAGATAGCCTGGCCACCGACTCGGCCTTTCCCGCCATCACGCCAAATGTTCGGTTAAGGCCCTCCCACGGCTAGGTGAAACCCTAATCGCCCTATGATCCAGGATCAAGCGCCTTCGCTACATTCTGGCGCGTGATACCGTGATCCAGCAGCAGTGAGCGAACCGGCTGTTGCGGTTCTCCACGATTCCCGCTAGAAGATCCACCCGTTCACCTCAGCCATTCCAAGCGTCTAGGCGCGAAACCCAGCTCCCGCTTGGCCTTCGCATTCGACGCGCCGCGCAGTCGGGTCGCATAGTAAACGACGTCTGGCCCTACAGTCTCAAGCGCTTCCTGCTCGCTGATCCGCGGCGGTTCCGGCGCTCCCACAGTAGCCGCGAACGAAGGCAGCCAGACGGAAATCGCTGAGGGGTTGTCATCCACGATGTTGTAGACGCCCGGCGGGCGTTCAAGCGCGGCAACCGTCGCTGCGGCCGCATCCTCGATATGGACCCATGACCAGACACCCTGTCCGGCGCCAGCGATCGGGTATTGGCGTAGCCTCAGCTGTTCGGCGATGTCGCCGTCTGCGTGGAACCAAGTGCCGGGCCCATAGAAAAAGCCGTAGCGCAGAGCGACACCTTCCAGACGCCTCGCGCCGAGCACGCGTTCTTCGATCTGCATGTATGTCCGGACGCTGCCAGCCACGTTGGGTGAAGCCTGAAGCGCCAGTGGCTCCGATTCCACGGCGAGTCCGGGGCCGGGCGCGTAGAAGAAACCAGTAGACTGCACGATGTATTTGCGTGCACCTGCAGCTTGCGCAGCGCTCTGAAGGTTTCGTCCGCCTTCGAGCCGGATACGGCGATCGCGCTCCGTGGCGGCTCGCATTTCCGCCTGTGTATAGTGCTTCGGCAGGGAAGTAAGCTCGTCGATGACTGCTTCGGGCTTCACCTGTCTGACGACTGCGCCCACAGCGTGGGAGTCGAGCGCATTTGCGATGACGCCCTCGGCTCCCGCCTGGTTGAGAGCCGCGAGGCCCGACTCGGAGCCGGCGATTCCCACTACCTCATGACCTGCAGTCAGTAACGCAGGGATCAAAGGATTCCCGATTGCGCCGGTTGCTCCTGCAACCAATACCTTCATTCGTACCCCTTCTCACATTCGCACGTTTGGCCGAGGTAGATTTTTCCGGAGAGCCTCGGCGGCGCTGGCCAAGGCCGCCGTTTTCCCCGAACGAACTGGCAATTGTATAGCGCCACTCATCACCCGCTCTTATCGCCCTCCAGGCTGATGTCGAGGATCGTTCCGGCTTATTCTCCACTGCCAAATGAGCGTGGCTGGGCCGTTATTGAATCGGGCGCTCGATGCTGACGCCTTCTCCGCATTCTCGACAAACTAAGGCTACAATAGCGCTAAAGCCAGGAACGTATTCACCGCTCCGCCGCGCGGACCCCGTATTTGAATTAACTCCCTGCGCAGAGTGTCGATCGTCGCGATGGCAAACTATCGCACCATCGCGCGCGATCAGAAATCGACCAGAGCGTTTTTGAATCTGCGTGTCGACCTGAGCATCACCGTTTGTGACAGCCGTCGAGATGCTGGCTCTATCGGGCCCCTCTTGCGGTAGTTGACGAGATATCACCGTGTCAATAAGCGATGGGTTGTTCGGTCCTATCGAAAAGCCCGCAATTTAGAATTGTCAGGGTTAGGTACGAAAGGACAATCATGAAAATCGTAGTAGTTGGCGGTACCGGGCTCATTGGATCGAAGCTGGTCAAAAAGCTTGGTGAGCATGGGCACGAAGCGGTAGCCGCGGCGCCCAGTTCGGGTGTTAACAGCATTACCGGCGGGGGACTCGCTGATGCGTTGAAGAGGGCCGCGGCGGTGGTCGATGTAACGAACTCCCCTTCCTGGGAGGACGCGGCCGTGCTGAAGTTCTTTGAGACATCAACCCGTAACCTCCTCGCCTATGGAGCGGCCGCGGGCGTCGGACATCACGTTGCTTTGTCGGTTGTAGGAACGGAACGTCTGGTTGAAAGCGCGTTCTTCCGCGCAAAGCTCGCTCAGGAGAACTTGATCAAGGCCTCGTCGATTCCTTACACAATCGTCCGCGCGACGCAGTTCTTCGAGTTTGTCAAAAAGATCGCCGATTTTTCCACCGAGGGCAACCAGGTACGCCTGCCTCCTGCGCTCATCCAGCCGATGGCCGGCGATGATGTAGCCAGTGCACTCAGCAGAATCGCAACGAGCCCACCCCTGAATCGCACCATTGAAATCGGGGGGCCGGAAAGGTTTCTTCTGGATGAACTCGCCCGACGGGCCCTGGCGGCGTTTCGCGAACCCCTCGAGGTGATCTCGGACCCACAAGCGCGCTACTACGGCATCCAGGTGAGCGAGAGGTCGCTGGTTCCTGACAATGACGCGCGACTCGGCGGGACGCGTTTCGAAGACTGGCTCACTGAGGCTACAAAACCAGTCGCAAATGCGGGTCTGCGGCGGGCATAAGGGCAGAGGAGGCGTATTATGAGGAGGAGTTCACGATTCCTGTTGGTGCCGGCATTTCTCATCGGCGGCGCCCTCATGGCGCAGGACGCTCAGGTCACACCTCTCATGTCGAAAGATCTTGCAGATTTCCCGGGCAAGGAAGGTTTGATGATCACTGTCGTGTATCCTCCCGGCGCTTCGGATCCGATTCACCGGCACAATGCGCACGCATTCGTTTATGTGCTGGAAGGCTCCGTTGTGATGCAGGTGAAAGGCGGGAAAGAAGTCACGCTCACGCCAGGCCAGACTTTTTATGAAGGTCCCAATGATATTCATATGGTTGGCCGCAATGCAAGCACCACGAAACCCGCCAAGTTCCTCGTGTTCTTAGTGAAGAACAAGAACGCCCCGGTGCTGTTACCAGTCAAGTGAAAGCAACCACTCTATCCAGGTGCGACTCCCGGCCTCACAGCAACCCAACTGGATCGAGCCAATGCTGGCCAGAGTCGGCCCACCCCGCACATGACACGGAAGGGCGGCGTGCTACGCATCGGCTAATCACGCAGGAGTGAGTAGAACGACTTCGATGAGATGGCCACTGGCTGACCCCGTAACCCGTCCGCCATCGGGCCTCGGCGAAGAGCGTCCCTCAGAGTGACTCTCCCCGTGCTACACCGAATACGGCGTTGAATCGTTCGCAATAGATGACCACCGCGTTGTACTTCTGCAGATCGACCGCTGCCGGGACATCGTAGTTCTGATCACCCTCATTGCCCTTCAGCTTCCCGAGTTCCACGTAGTCCAGATTACCTTTCACGATCTTCTGGTCGAGGGCCGGGTCCTCCGCCCGCGCAAGTACAACATGCACGTCGGGGCCGTTTGAAGTCGCGAAATCGGTCAGACGCAGATACCGTTTGCCGCCAAGGCTCTCATAAATGGTGGCGCGCCCGCTCGTTGGGTGCGCCTTTCCCTCCAGCTGCCCAGCAAAGATCGGCCAGGCCTCGGACCTCGACGCGAACGGGGCAGGCTCGTTCACTCTCTGGTTGATCCAGAGCTTCTCGGGGCGAAAAGCCAACCAGGCGACAATGAGGATCGGAAGTCCGAACCCAATCCAGACCCACTTTCGACGTAACAATCCCATATCGTGCTCCATACGAGATTTGATTCACGATTGGCGTTAGGGTTCTATTTTCGGCCGTTGCCGCCCCGCCGCATTGCCAGCGCTAGCCAACGGGTAAGCGGGCAGATTTCACCAGTAAGGCTCGGGCCTCCGAACCCGCCAGCGGTTCGCTCCCCGGAACACTGTTCGAGGTGGGCTTCCTGGTGGGCGGTTGCTGACAGCACGCTCCCTTGCCAAGAAAGCGCATCTGATCCAATTCGAGAGTGGGCAAAGAAAAGCCGCCGAGGATGGCCCGGCGGCTCTGTGCTTGGACGGATTGTGCGAGCCTACCTTCGGATGGTATAGCGGCGCTCCCCTCTTCGCTCTTCGTGGACACGAGCTTGAGCTTCATCCACTGGCTGACCGTGCCGCTAAGATACCCACGGACAGAATGCGCTAACCAGCCCGTGGCTTTCATAAGCTCTTTCAGTGAAGCACCATCCGGTCGCCTCAGAAGGCCTAACACCTTCGCTACATTGCTGCCCTCGCGGGCACCGGTTGCGGGTTTGTCCTGCTTGGCGGCCTCTTGGCTTTTGGGCCGCCGTTCGGCCGAACTGTTAAGGATGGCCTTGGCGACCATCAAGCCTGCTACGATCACTATGAAAATCATGACTCGCCAGCCCGCCCGAGGCTCTAACGATCCATCAAACAGGCTGTGGAGATGGCTTGAAGAGTGGGCCCTCGCGGGTGCGTCCAGTCGCTAGACGATCGCCTTCGAGCATTGTATGCCGGGACTCCCGGCGAATAAGTCCCAAGTGACGGGCTATCTGGAAACGACCTCCCGATTGATCCCGCTACCACCGTTCCCTGAAACTGATCGCCTTGCGCGGCGTTGTAGCGAACCCCGGTTACCGATAATAGCTGAAATTGGGGCGTGCGAGTCACAAGCGCGGTTCGGCGTCAAGCTAGCCAAAATGGGTTTCGATATTCTGGGGTAGCGTCTCTGCCCTAATCGCCGACGGTTTCTCAACGTGGTCAATAATAATCAGATCGACAGGTCCCGTGGTTGATTCCAATCTGAGTCGGAGTTGCTCTTGAATGGCACTGAATATAGACGGACCGGTAGCGTTAGCCGGCGGCAACGGATTGCCGCCAGGGTCTAACGCCACCTCTCCGACATCGGGAGTCCAGTAGAGTCGGATATCAAAGCGGCCGTCAAGATTTGTCTTGTCCACGACCGTCCGGTCCAGTCGTTGCGACAGAAGCCGGGTGAAAAGAGATAGCGTGACCGCACTGCCCACCAGGCTGCCGCCGCCGATTCGCATGGCTCCGCGATTTGGACTAGCCCCCTGCTGGGCCGGTCCGTTAACAGGTAGTGAAGTCTGATCCGGAGCTAGCTTAATTTTGCGGCCATCTTTTGCGACGACAAGCGCATAAATGGGAGCTTGCTCGTTCCCGCGGTGAAGCTCCAGTTGAAATCGATCCTCTAGAAGCGATTGCAGCATGAGCCGCAATTGGTCGGGATCTGCTCTTGGATTTTCCGCCTTTTTTTCAACATCGAAACGGTCAGAGCCAATCCGTCTGGGTCCGCCGCCGATTTGGAATTCTTTAACGCGATACGCAGCAGCTATAAGCATTTTCAGCGTTATGTTCCTGCCACCGCCTTGGCCATTACCGACTCCTGCCGTAACCCCGCTATTGGTCTTGCTGGGTTTGATTGAAGCTACCTCAAATGAGGGTCGAAGTCCGGAGCGGCTTTGCCCAAATGAAGCAGCCCCAATGGTCTACCGTGTGGTCCGAGGTCTTTGTTGCCACTCGGTGACGGGGCGTGCCGTGGCAGCGTGACGCCCGACGCACGGATGTGCGCGATTCTTCCCGAGCCGCGGAACAGAAATGGGGCGTGCCGCTTCGCTCCAGGCCTCTTCCGATATGTTGGGTTAACGCTCGCCAAAGCTGTCGCGGCTCCCGTTTGGGGGCTAGAGCACGGGGCGCGAATTCATCAAGCACGCAATCGGCCCTCGCGGCGGTTGCGCGTAATGAAGAGGCGCTCATAGGCTCAATCGCTCCTTCAGGGCTCGCACGCGGTCTCGCGCAACGGTCAGCTCGGTTCGCTTTTCATCCTTCAACCGCACGGCGAGCCGCCCGGCGAACCACGGAGAGAGTTCGTCCAGCCACTCGAGATTGAGGAGCGTGGCTCGGTGGATGCGCATGAATTTGCCAGGGTCGAGCCGTTTTTCCAATTCTGAAATAGTCGCGTTGATGCAAACGCTTTTGCCGTCGATGGCCGCGAATGACAAACCTTCGCGCGCGAAAAAGTGCGTGATGCGCGCGACGCTCAGAAACTGCGTGCGTTCCCCGACTTGCACGGGAATTCGGTCCGGGAACACGGGCTGCGGAGCCCGCAGCCCGTGGGACAGCTGTTCCAGAACAGCGCGGAAATCGGGATCGGCGAGCCAGGCGCGTTTCGAATCGCGGCGAAGCCGCGCGAGCTTGTTCAAGGCGCGGTCCAACTGCTCCGGCTCAATAGGCTTCAACAAATAGTCGATCGAGTTGACTTCAAACGCGCGGAGGGCGTACTCGTCGTAAGCGGTCGTGAAGATCACGAACGGCTGGCGATCGAGTTTCGAAAGAAGGTCGAAGCCGTTCATTCCGGGCATTTGAATATCCAGAAACAGAATGTCGGGCTCATTGACGGAGAGAAACCGGACGGCGGCCTCAGGATTGATCGTGCTTCCCAATATTTCGACCCGTCCGGTTTCGAGCAGCAGGCGGGTGAGACGCTTCAGAGCCGGCTGCTCATCGTCGACAAGGTACGCGCGCAAGAGAGAACTCATACGGCGGCCGGAAGGGGCGATCGCGGCAAGCTGAGGCGGACGGCGGTGAAGCCATCGATGCGATCGATTTCGAGTCTCGCGGCGCCACCGAACAGCGCGGCCATGCGGCCTTCCAAGTTCGCCAACCCGTGTCCCGGCCGAATGGCCTGCGGCGTGAAACCGGGGCCATCGTCGGAGACTTCGAGGCGCAGGATCCCGTTTTGCGACCTGGCTGAGACCCGGATGTTCGCGCCGTCGAGATGAGCGGCGACAGCGTACTTGACGCTGTTTTCAACCAGTGTTTGAAGCGAGAGCGCAGGGATTTCGGCTGAGTGCAAGTGGGCCGGCACGTCGATCTCGAAGCGGAGGCGGCCGCCGAAGCGAGCCCGTTCGATCTCAAGATAGTCGCCGACCAGCTTCAGTTCTTTTTCAAGCGGTGCCAGGCTCTGCTGATTGGAATCGAGCGAGAGGCGCAGTATCGCGGCCAGCTTGCCGAGCAGCGTCTCGGCCAGCTTGGGATCTTCGGGGATCAGGGAACTGATTGTATTCAATGCGTTGAACAGGAAATGCGGGCGCACGTGTGATTCGAGCGAAGCCAACTGCGCCTGAACGGCCAGTTTGCGGGCACGCTCCTCGCGCAACTGCCTGGCTTGCAACTCGCGTTCGGCGGTTTCGAGATCCCCACGCATGACTCGAAACAAAAAGACGCCGACGCCAAAGAGCAGCGCGATCATGGCGGAAAATTGGACGCGCTCCCCGAAAACCTCCCAAAACTTCTCGGATCGCAGAGCGCCGATCGCCACAAGAACCAGGTTGGTGGCGATGTTGCCGGTTCCGGCACACGCCAGGATGACCGCGATCAGCAGAGTCCAGGTGAGCGGGGCTCGCATTGACGAGATCCTGGACCAGTAGCGCGAGATCAACACGCACACCGGGGTTGCGATGAAGAAAGCGGTGAGCAACGAATGACCAAGCTGGGCGAAGATCTCCGACCGAGTAGATTGATAGATACTGACTCTCAGCAGCCACCCCACCACGGCCGTGGTGAGATCGACTATGACAATTTTTCTGAGCAGACTCAACGACGCGCTCCCCTGTGTGAATTTTACCCTGTCAACTGCGGCCAAAGATCTTTGACGGGGCACAGATGTGAATTTCACAGCTGAAATTTGAGTCCCAAAGAAGTGAAAGCGTCGTAAGGGATTGCGCCGAATTGCGACTGCGGGGAGCCGCCGGGCAGAAGCACGCGTCCGTAGGCAGTGAAGTAGTGGCCGAGGCGACGGTCGACTTCGCTGACGATGGCCCAACTACCGTCGGCGAACGTGCCCACGATGGATGTAAAGACGTCCCACTCCTTCCATCCGGGGATTTCTCGCAGCCGTGATTTCGCGATGCGGGCGTAGTAGAAGTGACGGCGCGAGGCCGGAGACTGGGCTGGTTTCTGACCAATGGGAATCCAATCGGGACCGGCGCCGGCGGTGTAGTATTCCGCGATCACGCCCCATCCGGACGAATGCGTGTGGTTGATGCCGAACAAAGCGGCGGCGGTGGAGCGGCGGGCGAATTCGCCGTGGACTTCGAGGCCGTCGCCGAAAACCCGGGTAAAGTTCGCGCCCCAGAAGTCGCCTCGGACGTGGTCGTGCGCGTAGATCACGGCACTGTCGAGGCCTTTGTAGAGGACGTTGTAGCGAAGCGCGGCTGTATCGTAGACGCCGAACGTGTGCTTGTCGAGAAGGCCGGCGCTCGACCAGACGGCGGTGATGGCGCTGGAACCCTTGGTCCAGGCGATGGAGCCGAGCTCGCGGCCCTCGTTAAGGCTGAGGTGGTCGGTGGGATCGGTGGGGATGCGCGGCGGGTCGAGAACACCGGTGGGCGTGAAGGCGTAGCCGGTACCCCACTTGAGGATGCGCTTGCCGGAGGTGAAATCGAAATCGCCGAGGGATAAGCCGACGTAGGTTTCGCGGACCAATAGGCGGGAGCTGATTTCCCGATTGTCGGAGAGTTCGCCGGTCAGATTGCTCGAAAGGTGCCACCGTTGGCCGGGTTTGTAAGAGAAAGAAGGTTGGAGCAGCGCGATGTTGGTGGCGTCGGGAATCGGAACGCGCTCGCCGCTGAGAAGCGAGGTTTCGTTTGTGAGGGCTAGCGAGAAGCGGGTTTCGCTGGCGGACTTGGCGGTTGGCAGCTCGTCTGGAATCGGAGCGTCTTCTTGCGCCATCGCGCTGACGCAGACGCAGGTTAGGCCAGCCGCTAAGCTGAGCCAATGCCGAGCCATACGCGTCCTACAGGTCACCCGCGCGGCTTTGATGGAACATTTTGTCCGGCAAGTCGCGCGGCGCGAACTGCAAGTAGTCGATCACACTGTGGGAATTCTTCCGGATGTCGTCGACGATAGTCATCTGCTTGATGACGGTGTGACCGTCGACTTCCTGATATTGATCGAAGCTGGTGGACTTGATCATCTTGCCAGAGATCACGAACAAATCGGCTTTGACGGGCCGGGCATTGTCGGCACGAATCCAGTAGTCGATCTTGTGGTAGGTGGCGCCTTTGCGCTTAGCTTCGAGTTGGAGGACGTGGCACTCGACGCTGTCGACCGTTTCTTTGCGGAGATAAGTGGCGTCGTAGTCGCTGGCGTAGTTGGTACGCGCGACGTCGCCATTCGACGCGTTGCCGGTGAGGCGCTGGAGTGGAGTAATGCGAACAGCGCGGCTGGTGTCGGGCAGATAGATCCACATGTCGTCGCCGAGCATCAGCAAGTGCCGGCCTTTTTCCTGCGGGCTTTGGAAGTCGACGTAGACTCTTTCACTGCCGCGGGAATAGACCAGGTACATGTGCTCTTCGTCCTGTTTGCCGGCTTCGAAGTTCGAGATTTTGATTTTGGTGACGAAGCTGGGCCAGGCGTTTCGGTAGCCGTCGGAGTGTTTGAGCAGTGCCGCGGCGTCGGGGGCTTCAGGGATGGTCGCGGCGAATAGCGCAGTGAGACCGGCGAGAGTAAAGAACACGGTTTTCATGACACTTCTCCTTTAGATGTGAGCCAGAGATTCGACGATGCGGAGTTTGGATGCGCGCATGGCAGGCGTGATGGAAGCGATGGCCAGAGTCGCGATGACCAACAGCGACGCCCCTAGTGTCAGTGCAGGCACTTGCAGGACATGGAAGAGTAGAGGCTGGTTGCTGGTAGGCGGCGGCGGGAGTTTCAGATCGGCGCTGTTGAATAAAGCCGCGGCAATGGCTCCGAAAGCAATGCCCAGCACCGCGCCCAACGCGCCAGTCAAGAGGCCTTCCATGACAAACAGTCCCGTGATCCAGGAGCGCGGCGTGCCCATGGCCAGCATGGTGCCGATTTCGCGAATGCGTTCGAACATCGCCATCATGAGCGTGTTCGCGCTGGACATGACCACCATGAAGAAGACCAGCACGCCAGTGAAGGCGAAGATGCCGCTGAAGAGCGTGTGGACTTGACGGTAGAAGGTGGCGAGTTCGATCCACCTGCGGATGGCGATGTCGCGCTTTTCGGATTGGAATTTGCCGAGCAGGGCGGAGTAGACGGCGTCAGTGTTGTCGGTGGAGTCGAGGCCGACCACGAGCTTGGTGACGCGGTTGCTCTGGAGTAGGCGCTGTGAGTCGGCGAGCGTCATGCGCAATTGACGCTCGTCCTGTTCCTGAATTCCGGTCGTATAAAGGCCAACGATGTTGACGTCGATGCCATTCAGGGCGCCGTCGGCGGTTACGGCGAGCAGCGTCAGTCCGTCACCTGGTTTCACGTGCATGCTTTTCGCGAGGCCTTGGGCGATGAGGGCCTGGTTGGTGGAAGAGCCGGCGGGTTCGGGCTGCAGGTCGCGGCCGGCGGTGATTCGAAGCTGGAAGCCCATGAGTCGCTCGGCGGCGGGATCGACCGCGGTGGCGAGAAACGGGCTGGACTTTTCGCCATTCGAAACCAAGCCGTTGAATTCGATGCGCGCGGCCGTGCCGCGGACGTGGGGCGAGCCTTCGACGGAAGACTGAAGCTGGCGGACGTCGGTGAGGCCGTTGTCGAGGACATGCTTTTCATCGCGCGTGAAATAGGATGCCGTGTAGATCTGTAGGTGGCCGAGGCCATTGCGAATCGTGTTCTCGCGCAGGTTGCGGAACAGGAATGCAAAGAAGCCCCCGGAGAGCAGCAGCGCGGCTACTCCGCCGGCCACGACGATCAGGGTCATCAGCGTACGGCGGCGGTTGCGGAACACATTGCGAAACGCGAGCAGCAGAAGTTTTCTCATTGTGGGCCTCCTCTCAGGAACCGGTTGAACGATTACGATGGGCCGAAGCGGGCGTGGGTGTGATCACGTCCGGAGGCAGGCCCGGCTCCCGTTCGGCTACGGGTGCGTCGGATAGCCGGCCATCGCAGAGACGCACGACGCGATCGGCGCGGTCGAGCAGGCGATGGTCGTGAGTGGCAAACAAGAAGGTGACCTGGAGATCGCGGTTGAGCCGGCGCATGAGTTCGATGAGTTGTGTAGCGTTGTGGGTATCGAGGTTAGCCGTGGCTTCGTCGGCAAGGACGAGCGCGGGGTGGTGCACGATGGCCCGTGCGACGGCCACACGCTGGCGCTCGCCTCCGGAGAGCAAGTCGGGGCGATGATAGGCGCGGTTCGAGAGGCCTACGCTTTCGAGGGCTTCCAGCACGTGGCGTCGGCGTTCCGAGGCTGGCATTTTTCGCAGTAGCAGCGGGTACTCGACGTTCTCGAAGGCGGTGAAGACGGGGATCAGGTTGAAGGTTTGGAAGACAAAGCTGATTTTTTGGCGGCGCAGCTCGGCGAGCGCGGCAGCGTCCATGCGGGTGACGTCGTGACCAGCAATGAGGATGGCGCCGGTAGTTGGCTGGTCGACGCAGCCGATGAGGTGCAGCAGGGTGGATTTGCCGCTGCCGCTGGGGCCGGTGACGGCGAGGAATTCGCCGGGATCGATTTCGAGCGAAACGCCGTCGAGAGCGACGACGCCAGTACGGTCCATGGTGTAGCGGCGGCCAACATTGCGGAGCTGAACGAGTGGTTGCATTGGGTGCCTCTGTTCTGACTTTAGGGGCGGGTGGGAATGGGCGCCATGGTTGTTTGATGAGGGGTGGCAGCCAAGCGGTGAAGGGTTGGCGGAGGGGGTTGATTCGTACGGAGGGCCCGGATGCCGCTGTTTTGTCTGCCCATAAAAAGCGACCAAACCGGCCCAGTCAATATCGCTGACGGATGACTAACGCTTCCGTTTCGGTTCGCCTCAAGCATGACGGCTACTGTGCCAGGGAACCAGGAGCCAGCGTTATCGAGGTGTTGTACTAACTCGGCAGCCGAAGGGGTCTGCTCACGTGAGGGGTTTTGTCTGAGCACCCCAAGTTTTGGCGCTCGTTCCAACTACACCAAATCCAACCGTTTACGGTGTGCACCTGTACCAAACATCTACCTTTCGGTACCGTTTCGATGAAGAACTGCCTCTAATCGCGAGACGGCGAGCCGGTTTTCGCTCGCGCGAATCTCAAGCCGGCCGCCGCAAGATAAAACCCGGTCACTATCGCCCCGAATCTCTTCCCCCAGAAATCTCGCCTGTTTTGGCCGCCGAACCAGGGACAGGGAAAAGCTACCCGACACCCACCAACGCGAGGGAGGGCCGTTTCCGCCCAGGAAGGGGTAACCTACAGAATTTCGCCGAAACAGTTCAGCTCAAGAATGATTTGGCGACAAAAACGCCTCGATCTGCCCGGCCGGGAACATCGATGACTTCCGGGATGTCGCCGCCTGATGAGGACGATCTTCGGGTCGGCATTCGGCAATATCAGGTACTCAAGACTCGAGCGATATCGCCGGAACGCTCGGATCGGCGCTGGCCGTGCTGCGAGACCGGCCCATTCTGGTTGTCATTGCGGAACACGCTTTGCCGTGCGGGGGACTGGAGAGACCTTTTCTCGTCGTCACCTCCCGACTCGCGGACGAGTACCTCTGGGTGGAGGTGCTGAATCTAGGCGAGCATGATGTGCTTGCCAAGCCGTTTAGGGCGCCGGAGGTGCAGTGGGTTCTGGAGAGTGGCTGGCGGATCTGGGCGAACAAGTGTTTCATGGCTCATTCGCCCCGGTCGCTCCCATGCCGGACGGTTTCGAGGGCGCTAGCGACTCATCGTGCCAAGCAACACAATAGCGATTGCAATGATTCTTCTGGCAGTTCGTCCTGGGCTCTGGTTCAAGTGCTCCCCGATTCTCGGTCTTTATCGCAGCTGGAATTCAGGACCTTCGATATAATGGTTTGTTGGAGCGTCCCCTTAGCATCGTACGGCTGAGAGAAGATTCGGTTTTTTGCCAATTCAGCACATGCCCGAATCCGGCCGCGTTTATGGTATGCAACACAACTGGCTCGATGAAGGCGCTTTGTCGAGAGCACCTTATTAGCCTAGGCGTGGCAGAGTCGGAACTCCCAAAACCAGACGGACAGTAGCGATGCGCCCGGTTACAATCGAAGCAGATCACACTTTTTCTTTATGCGCACTAATACGACAGGGCACGCGGGAAGCCTCCGCGGGACTGATGGGTACATGCCTGTGGACGTTAGGCTGAGTTCGCTCGCCGGCGGACGAGAACTGCTCACGGGATTTTTCAGGGACACTGGACCACAACAGCTCCCGGATCGTCCGTTTCGGATTGTCATCCACGATGGCTTCTACCACGCCAAGCTGGGTGTCTATACTTGGCAGGAGCTGAACCTGCAGGTGCGATACACGCTTCGGCACGATACCGGAGAAATCGACATCGTAGTGCCCCGGGGGTAAGCAACGGGATAGGTTCGCTTGTGTCAGGCCGCTGCCCTGTTTTGTCTGGCAGTTGATCAATAATTGGGACTCGGCCTGGCGCACCCGAATTATCAAAACCAACGGACTCAAACCGCGTTCACAGCAACGCTGATGCCCCGGCACAGTTCGCTTCAGAGCACGCTGTGACGCCAAAGGTGCCCTTGGTTCCGACCGGAAACCGCATCAAAGAAAGGCCGCCGGGCATGGCCTCGGCGGCTCTTTGTTGAGATGGCCCTTGTGCGGTTCACCCTTCGACGGAGTAGCGGCGCTCCCTTCGCGGACACGAGCTTGAGCCTCGTCCTCTTGGCGAGCGCGCCGCTGAGGTACCCACGGACGGAATGCGCCAACTAGTCGGTAGCTTTCATTAGCTCTTTCAACGAAGCGTCGTCCGGCCGCCTCAGCAGGCTTAGGACTTTGGCTGCCATGCTGCCCTCGCGGGCACCGGCAGCGGGTTTGGCCTGTTTGGCGGCCTTTTGGCTTTTGGGCCGCCGTTGGACCGGCTGGCCTTCTTTCTCGATTTTGCTTGCCGGGGGCAATACGGCGCTTGTCTGGCGGAACGTGGCCGCGTTTGGTGGCTTTCGGCGGCTGCACAGCGGTGGCCGCTGGCGTGTTGGCTTGTTCTTCTGCGTTCGATGTCATGGTCAACGTCCTGGTACGGCAAAACGCCGAAATCAGGACATCCATCCCTCCGATGTAGCTCGAAGGCAAGCGACATCCGTCGCCCAAACCCGCAAATTCTCGTTGCTTTCACCAGCATCATTCCCTACCATGTGACCCGATGAAAGCCATGGGTTACGTTCGCGTTTCAACAGGCAGGCGGAGCAGGGCGTCTCACTCGAGGCCCAGGAGCCAAGATTCGCGCCATGGCCACCGTGCAGGGAGCCGAGTTGTTAGAGGTCATCGTGGACGGCGGGGAATCGGCCAAGAACCTGAGCCGTCGCGGCCTGCAGCGTTTGGTCGCCCTAGCGGGCAGCGACAAAGTCGAGGCGGTGATTATTGCCAAACTCGACCGGCTCCCGCGCTCCGTCAAGGACGTTTGCAGTTTGCTGGAACTCTTCGAGAAGCGCACCGTCGCGTTGATCTCGACAGCGGAATCGTTGGACACGGGTCGGCCGCCGGCCGGCTGGCGATCACCATCATGGCGGCGGTCTCGCAGTGGGAGCGGGAATTGATTGGTGACCGCACGCGGGATTCGCTGCGGCACAAGCGCACCAGGGGAACGGGCCGGGAAATATCCGGTTTGGATTCCGTCTTAGCCCGGACGGAAAGCATGTGGAGCCAGATCCTGGCGAGCAAGATGTGCTCACCGAAATCCGTCACTTGCGCCAGAGCGGCATCGGATTGAGATGCGCGAGCGACTCGGTGCGCAAAGGGCGCGCTACAGAACGCATCGCGGTAACGGAACTTCAAGGGCAGAGGCGATAGTCACGGTGCGTTGCGAGCATCTTCATCGCTGAATCCCCCCAGTTATGCGGGCGAAGTGCCATTGCGGTTACAGAGCGGTTACAGCCACGTCGCAGAATTTTCATGAGTGACCCCTGTAGCAGAGGCATCGAAGATTCCCAACAACAAGGAAAGTCGCAACAATGGGCGACGGCGCGGTGCTTTCCACCTCTTCCTCGGGTTGGGCACCGCGCCTTTTTTTTGAGAGTCTTCGATATTTTGAGAGTCTTCGATATACGGTTTCGAAGCTGGGACCGCCTGGCTTCAGACTCCGTTGGGCACATGGTGCAGCAAAAGTATCCCGCCTCATCAAGTGTTTTCTCCCACAACCAGGGACGCGAGCGTTCCAAAGGATGAGCGGCGCAGAGTCAGTGCCCAAACTCGCGCTTGCGGTGGCCAATGAGCAGTTATCTAGTCGTGCCCACTTGATTGTTTCAATGGGGAACGAACCGATCGACAGGAGGATCCTGCGGTCGCCAAGGTTCGGATTCACCGCCCCGGCGGTGCACTATCGGACTGCACCGAATACTAATACCTCTCGACCGCGGCTTCTGCCGAAGATTGGCGCCAAGGATAGCCCCGGCGCCCTATTCATGCCTCCAGCGTCTGAACTAGTGACCAGATCCGAAATCGAAAAGATCGAAAAGGTCCCCGATCGCCGGCATGTTCCGTGGCACATAGGCGTGCTCCTCGCCGGACTGGCTGCCGCTCTGATCAGGGTTGGGCAGGTTATCGCGACTGTGGTCGGTTCCTGCGGAGGCGTCACCAGGTGCAATCGCGTGGCACTGACCGCTTCAGTATCAAGGCGGTGTTCGGCGAGCTGGGAATAGTGCAGCTCCGCCGTATCCAGGTGCAGCCTCGATCGTGAGTTTGCGGTGAAGCCAGTCGGAAAGCCGGATGCCTTATGTGGCCTCCAAAATTATGTGGCGCTCAGCGAGGAACTCTCTTGTTTTGAGCGCGCGCTCATAGACAAGCGCCACGTAATCATTTCCCGGATACTGGTTGGACC
>Ga0306922_10001504_pt1 | contig 20907 bp, 18 predicted proteins | sample sta12Cox44000082_FD_203758 | JGI IMG/M metagenome (GOLD analysis project Ga0306922, IMG submission 203758) | Lab enrichment of tropical soil microbial communities from Luquillo Experimental Forest, Puerto Rico - statoxic.12C.oxic.44.000.082 (v2)... | ecosystem: Environmental > Terrestrial >... | reverse complement strand
GGTCCTCGCGCTGTACATTACCAGTGGCGCCGCCAGGGTTCTTTACTCGCGGCATCTGCTCATCTGGTTGGTCTGTCCCCTGCTCCTCTACTGGCTCGGATATCTTTGGCTCATCGCACATCGTGGCAAGATGTTTCACGATCCTCTTGTGTTCGCACTGCGCGACCGTACCAGCCGAATCCTGGTTCTGCTCATGATGACTGCGCTCCTGTTGGCCATATAGATCCTCGAGGAATGATCATCCGCTCTCGTCGCATCCATGATAAACAAGCACTTCCTGCGCTCCTGTTACCCGCTCGCTTTTTTTGTGCTCGGCTTCGTCGGGCTTGCAGTTGCGGAAACCTCCAGCGCCGCAACTTCCATCGTGGAGCTGCAGCCCTCTCGCCAAACCAGTTCGAACAGCATCGAATCCTCTAGCGGCGCTCTGGCAACGGTCACACTCGTCAACCTGAATCCAACGGTCAACGCCTGGTATGTGCTCACGGTTATCCGCAAGGATGGCTCTGAGACTTCCTATCACCTGGAAAACCCGCAGCCGCGTGCGCAAACCTTGATCCTCGATCCGAGCGATCCCCTCGGTGTCGAGCTGGTGGAAGGCAACGCTCGCCGTTCCTGCAAACTGCTGGCGGACGGGGCCAACAACCCGTTGACGGAGGCGAGCAAATCGCACGTGGCCTACGCACCGCTATGCGACGGACGGCTCCTGCTGCGCAACCCGGTCAAGGGCCACCTCACCCGCCTGGAGGCCGAGGCGGAATTCGTTCGCACTCAGTTGTGGGGCGGAGAGAAAGTAACCGTCATCGCGCATCACCTTCTGGAAAACTCCCATCGGGAGACTGCGCAATTGAGCAGCGCCGCAGCTCAGGGCACGGGAGTTGCCGCCGGCGCAGCCATGGAAGATGCACCACTTGCTGCCGTTATCGACGCGAGATACGCGGACCGGGTTCTGACTCCCACCGGGCTCGGGCTGCCCCTCGAGGATGTGCATGGCCCGGTGCGACCCGGGGCCTGGTATACCGCGAGCGGCAATCCCGGTGTCTATGTCAGTGTGATCGAACCGCAGCTGGTTGATGCGGCGATCCTCGAGAGTCACAAAGCGACGGTCAACGCCCTCGACGGGGTCGAGGCCTCATCCCTCTGCTACCTTGTCGCTTTCGACCTCGATCGCTTCGATCTGGGGTATGCGCTCGGCACCGAGCACCCCTCCGTCGAATGGTCCGAGCACATCCAGCCGCAGATGAAGGACCCCAGGCTTCCCGGGCCCGACGGGATTGGAACGATCGCGCCGTTGGTTTCGACCGGTTTGGTCAGCCCGCAATCCGCCAAGATAACCGTGGCGACCTTCGCCGGCGGCTTCAAGCGCCAGCATGGGGCCTTCAAATTCGGGCCGCTGGCAACGGTAAACCACGGCAGCCACTATGGCTTTCTGGAAAACGGTGTCGTGTTCAGCAGGCTGCAGCCGGGCCTGGCGACCGTGTTTGTGCTGGAGGATGGTTCGATCCAGATGAAGACCTGGGACGCGCAGGATGACCCTCTGCTGGCGAAGATCAGGTACGCGCGCCAGAGTGGGGTGCCCCTGGTCGAGTTCGATAACCGCTCCGAATCCACAGTTCCCGGACAATGGGTAAACCAGTGGGGTGCAGGCAACTGGTCAGGTTCTGAGGATATGAAATTGCGCACGATGCGCGCCGGGACCGCGCTTCAACAGAACGGCAAGAAGCGCTTCCTCATCTACGCCGTGTTCTCTGATGCGACACCCTCCGCGATGGCTCGTGTATTTCAGGCTTACCGCTTCCGTTACGGCATGCACCTCGATATGAATGCGCTCGAGCACAGCTATTTCGCGCTCTATCGCCGCAGCGGCTCACAGCTCTTCGTCGATTACCTGATCGCTGGCATGAGTGAAGTGGATGAGACCGCGTCCGGCGGCAAGGTTCCGCGTTTCCTGGGTTATTCAGACAACAGGGATTTCTTTTTCGTAACGCGACGCAGCGAGTGACCGAGGGGAGGAACGATGAGACCGCGCCGTACATCGTCCTTGGGACTATGGATTCTCCTCGGTGTGGCTTTGGCTCCTGCCGGCTCGCTCTGCGGCCCATCGCAGGCGCTGGAACAACAGAATGAAATTCTGTTACAGGCGCTGCAGCGCGAGCAGGGGCTCACGGACGAGCAGATGAATGCCCTCCGCAGGATATTCGCCAACTCCGGCTATATCGGTCAGGGGAATCCGGCGGTGACCCAGCACCCGATGACGCCCGAGCAATGCACGGCGAAACTCGCCGCGGCTGGGGCGCATTACGAGAACCCCGGCTTCGAGAAGATCTGCAAGGGAAAGTACATGGCGCCCTTATACGATCCGTCCAAGGCAAAACCGGAAGAAGCCAAGGCCTGCATCGATCAGTTCGAGTTTCCCGACATTCCCTGCACCTATCCGGTGGTCTGGGTCAAGGCCCGCGAGGCCGCCGAGATTTGCTCGGCGATGGGCAAGCGCCTCTGCGACGCCCACGAATGGGAGGGCGCGTGCGCGGGAGCCCTCGAGCCGCCGGACTATCGCTGGGACCTCGCAAAGGGAGTTGCGCCTGAAGATGCGATCCACCGCATGCGCATCGCACACAACCAGGCTTACAGCGCGACTCAATCGTGGAGTTATGGCCCGGCCTACCGGACCGACGTCTGCGCCACGGGAGGCACGAAAACTTCGGGTTGCAATGGCGGCAGCTGGACGGGGTGCGGCTCGAACACTTACCCGACCGGGAGCTTTCCCGGGTGTCACAGTTCGCTGGACGTCTACGATCTGAACGGCAACGCCGCGGAGCACATGAATCTGCCCCTCAATGAGAGTCAGATGTCAAGTCTCGGCAGCAAGGAGCTCGGTTACACGGAGATGAAAGGCAGCTGGTTCATTTTCAACACGTATCGGGCGCATCCGGACTGGTGTCGCTGGCGCGCGCCCTTCTGGCACGGCACCCGCGTCATGGACGAAAAAAGTCACGCCAACTACCACCTGAGCTTCCGCTGCTGCAAGACCCTGGACTGACTAGAGGATCGATGCCACTTTGGCGCGCAGCAGCGGCCCGACCGCGAGGGTTGTGATCCGGGGATCTGCGATACCCGCGCAGGCGGGTATGGTGTCGGTGCAGAAAATATGCTTCACCGGCAGCGACCAGAGACCGTGCCATCGCTCCCCGGCAAATAAGCCGTGTGTCACGCAAATATGCAGCTCCGCCGCGCCGGCGGTTATCAGTTTCTCGCATGCCGACACCAGCGTCGCTCCGGTGTCGAGCACGTCGTCGACGATCACGGCACAGCGCCCGACTCGGCCGACCGGATTGTGGTGGACGATGCCACTGACAGTCCGCAGCTTCTGGAAGTGAACGATCTCTGCGGAGGTCTGTCCTGCCGCTGACCTCACGGCCTCGCAACGAGCGATCGCACCCTCGTCGGGGGCGACGAAGCTCGCGTCAGTCAGCTCAGCTTTTCTCAGGCATTCACCGAATATCGGGGCTGGCGAGAGCGACTCGAGCGGTAGCGGAAAGAGCTGCTTGTCATGGTCGCTATGCAGATCTACCACCCATATCTCATCAAATGCCGAAGCCTTCAGCAGAGCCCCGACCCAAGCCGTCGCGAGACTCTCGCCTGGCTTGAGCTTGTCCTCGCGCGAGTACGCGAGATACGGCAGCACCCCGGTAATGCGATCGGCGCCTTCCTTCCTCAGTGTGTGGGCCAGCAGCAGGAGCGACGCCATGTGGTCTTCAGGCGGGGCGATACTCCCGAGCACCAGACAATGGTCGCCGGAGACAGCGCTCTGGATGGACGCGTGCAGTTCCTGATTCTGGTAACGCGTGATGGAGAATTGACCCGGCTTCAACCCCGGCAGGTCGGACAGAAGTTTTCCGACGTGCGAATACTCGGGGAAACTGAAGAGCGTAGCCATGGTCGCCGCAACTGTCGGTGGCGCTCGCCCGGTTACAGATCAGTCGTGCTGTGCCGGCGCAAGTGCCGAAGTATCCAGCTGTGCCGCGAGGAGTCTCGAATTCACATCAATCGGACCTTCATCGCTCAGGATCCCTGCTGTCGAAGGATCCCGCAGGAGGTCGCGCACCGATTCCAGCTTGCCGTTGACCAGCGCCCATTCGCTGATCAGCCGGATGCCATGGCTGTAATCCGCATAGTTGGCACCGTGGACGGTGCTCAGAGGTTGGATCGGCTCACCCGCCCCGCGGTGCCAGCCGTAAATAGCAATGCGCCCGAGATGCGTCGCCAGTCGATTGGTCACTACGACGTCTTTCTTGTCGCCGGAGATCAATTCTCCCAACCGCGCGCCGATGGCGTGCACCTGATCCTTTATGAGCTGGTTATGATTCCAGTAGTACTCCGTCGATCGCATCTGAGGGCCCGCCGGCAAAGGCTGCGGAACGAGGTGAAAACGGGACTGCAGATAAATCGCGTCAACCATTTTCCGGGTCGGCAGGACAAATCCGAAGCGCTCGGCGATCGCTGCCGCCGTGTGGAGGTTCATCGGAATCCGCAGGAAGTCGGAGTCCGAGCCGACGGCGAGGTAATCGGGCGTGACAAAGATGATCGCCGCGAGATTCTTGGCGGCACCCGAGTTGGAGCGGAGCTCGACAGGCACCAGCTTCCTCAGGAACTCGGGAAGATTGCCCTTTGAAATCTCTGCCAAAATTGCCTGCTCTCGTTCCGGCGCCGTCATGTTCGAGACGAACCGCACAAACTGCGACCCCGTGAGATCCTGTAGCGACCTCGCCGGAATGTCTCGCGTCAATTCATCGACCAGAGGCGCCGGGCCGCCGGCCGACCCGGAACTCGCGCTCAGAGGCAGAAACACGAGTAACGGCAATACGGCTAACGCAATGCGTCTGAAGCAGCTCTCTCGCAATGGGATGCCCCCCGCTAAAAGAGTAATGCTACTTTGTGCACCCGCATCTGTGCAAATGATTGAATCTGATGTGAAATTGCGCTCATTCCGCGGCAACTCCCGGCAGCTTGAGCGCAGGCAATGAGTGTGCAAAACCCCTCCGCAGACGCTGCGGAACCTGCCGAAACGGTTCTCTCGTGGGGCCGCTACCCGAAGGTCACGCATCGCGATGTGCACAAGCCCGCCTGGGACGACCAGGTCGCGAGAATTCTCGAGGCGGCCGGACCCGGCTGCCTGCTTCCTTTTGGTGCCGGTTGCAGCTACGGCGATTCCTGCCTCAACGCTGGCCGCGACCTCATCGCCTGCCATCGTCTGAACCGCCTTCTTGAATTCGACGAGTCGACGGGAGTGGTTCGCTGCGAAGGCGGTGTCAGCTTGTCGGACATCATCGAGACCTTCCTTCCCAAGGGCTGGTTTGTGCCGGTGACCCCGGGAACGAGCTTTGTGACCGTCGGCGGCGCGATCGCCAACGACGTCCATGGCAAGAACCATCACTGCGCGGGCACCTTTGGTGCTCACGTTCACCGGCTCGCCCTGCACCGTTCGGACAGCGGTCTGATGGTCTGCAGTCCCGCCGAGCACGCAGACATGTTCCACGCCACCGTTGGCGGACTCGGCCTGACAGGGGTGATCGCCTGGGCCGATATCCAGCTCAAACGCGTGGACGGCCCGTGGATGACGACTGAGTCCATCCCTTTCAGCTCTCTGAAATCCTTTCTCGACCTCAGCCACGAGAGTAACGACCGCTTCGAATACACCGTGGCATGGATCGACTGTTTTTCCGGCAAGAACGCCCGCGGCATATTCTTTCGCGGCAATCACGCGGCGAACTACCGCAAGAAATTCCATCCGAAGCGCGGCCCGAAACTTCCGTTTGCGCTGCCGGCCTGGGTGCTGAACCGCTGGTCCGTCCGAGCCTTCAACGCGGCTTACTACGCAGTCCACGCGCTCGGGAAACGAGCGGCCATGGCGCCGTATGATGTGTTCTTCTATCCGCTCGATTCCATCCGGCAATGGAACCTGCTGTATGGCGCACAGGGCTTTCTTCAATATCAGTGCGTCGTTCCGGAGAATCGCCTCGAAGCCTTCGAGGAGCTGCTCGAGCGCATCGCACGATCCGGGATGGGTTCGTTCCTCGGCGTTCTGAAGCAATTCGGCTCGGCGCCGCCGGCCGGTATCCTCTCCTTTCCCCGTCCGGGACTCACCATCGCGCTGGACTTCGCCATGCGAGGCGAACGGACGCTCGAGCTCATGCGGTCATTCGACGAGATCGTCCAGGCGAGCGGCGGCGCGCTGTACCCCGCCAAGGACGCCCGCATGAGTCCGGCCATGTTCCAGACCTCATTCCCAGAGTGGCGCAGCTTGATACCCTACATCGATCCCAAGATGTCCTCCTCGTTCTGGCGACGTGTTACCGCGCTACCACCAGGCTGAGCCAGTCGCATGAGGAAGATCATCGTTCTCGGTGCGACGTCCACGATTGCGCTCGAGGTGCAGCGACAGCTGGCGACACGGGGCTGGGAGTTACTCGTCGTGGGCCGCTCCCTCGGGCGACTGACGGAAATCAAGGCCGACTTACTGGTGCGGGGTGCGACCAGGGTGTTGACGTACCCCGCCGAGTTGTCCTCCATTGCCGAACACAACGGTGTCCTCGAGTTTGCCTCTCGGATGTTTCCTGACTTCGACACCGTGCTGCTCGCCTACGGCTCGATGCACGACCAGAGCCTCGCCGCGACTTCGATTCCGGTTCTGTTGGATGAGCTGCAGGTCGACTTCGTGAGCTCCGCCGCCCTCCTCACTCTGTTCGCCGCCGATTTCGAGCGGCGGCGCATGGGATGCATCGCCGCCATCAGTTCGGTCGCAGGAGATCGGGGGCGGCGCTCCAACTACCCCTATGGCTCTGCCAAAGGCGCTCTCGCCCTCTTCCTCCAGGGCCTGCGAAGTCGTCTTTATCCGGCTGGCGTCCACGTGATCACGATCAAGCCCGGGCCGGTGCGAACGCCCATGACCGATCATCTGCCGAAAGCCTTGCCGCTGGCCGATCCGCAGGAGGTCGCGCACGATATCGTCCGCGCGCTCGAACGCCGCTCGCCTGACATCCTCTACACTCCAATGATCTGGCGCTACATCATGGCCGTGATCGAGCTGATCCCGGAGAGTATCTTCAAGCGCCTGTCGTTCTGATATCAGGACGAGCCCGGAATGAGTTCCCCCACATGCGCGCGGCGCCAATGGCCGGGAGACATGCCCAATCCGCGACGAAAGGACCGATTCAGGTGTGACTGATCGGCGAATCCACAGATCAATGCAATCTCCGCCAGGTGCTCGCGCGTCGATGTCATCAGCACTTTGGCCCGTTCGAGCCGTCGAACATGGACGTATGCCATTGGCGTGACACCGACACTACGCTTGAACGCACGTGAGAAATGACTCTTGCTCAAGGCCAGCAGGTCCGCGAGCTCGCGAACGTCGATTTTTACCGCCAGATTCGTCTCGATGTGTGCGAGAGCTTTCGTGACTTGCCAGCGTCTCAAGCCGCGCGGATGGGACTGCGCTTGACGGTGCTGCGGACTGAAGCTTCGCGCGCCAACGTCGTCGCACGGAGCGCGCTTGCTTTCGACGACAGTATGCATTGATGGGTCCCGGTCGAGCGACGCTCCTTGCTGCAAACGTTGCTCCTCGGCGCGCCGCACCGTCCATCATCCTTTGGTATGCCAACGGCGCCGTCCCGATCCATCGGCCGATACCATGGTCGAATTGATCGACGGAAGTGGAGCTGTTCTGATGTGAACCTTTCGGGCCTACCTGCGGCCCGGATCGGGGCAAGCGCCTGACCCCCTGGCGTCACGCTCCGTGACTTAGCCGGCGGGTCGGAATGCGACCCGCCGGTGCTTTCTGCCAAGCCGTAGATTGACCGGCAACTGCGCCGGGTATGGAATCGAGGCGTGTCAGGTGTGGAGATCTGGCAAGCGTGAGTCGCCCACGTGAGCCGGCGCGCGCTGGCGGCGAAAAACCGCAAACGCCAGCAGCGCGACAGCGATGGAAATGACACTCGTCCAGAACTCCGCTCGGTGGGACGGGGTCAACGCCATCGCAATCAGCACCAACAGCATCCCCGCGATGGCGACGTAGCTCAACCAGGGAAAGAGCCACATTGGCAACGCCGGCGGCGGTGCACCGGCCGCCTCGCGCGCACGTCGCGAGCGCACCTGCGACACCCCGATGGCGAGGTAGATCACCGCAATGATGGCGCCCGATGCATTCACCAGAAAGGCAAACACGACGCTCGGCGAAAGAATTGCGGCGAGTACGCCTGCGAACCCCACCACGCTTGCGAGCAGCACTGCCCGCGCTGGCACGTGTCGGCTGTTCGTGCGTACCAGCCAACGTGGTGCATCGCCGCGGCTGGCGAGAACGAACAGGACGCGGGAAGCGACGTAGAAGGATGAATTGAGACACGAGAGAACTGCGGTGAGGATGACCGCCGACATGAACGTGCTTGCGTAGGGAAACCGGATCTGATCCAACGCCAGCGTGAACGGCGACTGACCGGAAACCACCCGTGTCCACGGCACCGCACAGGTGATCACGAAGATCGAACACACGTAGAAGATCAGGATGCGGCTGATGATTGTGGAGGTCATCTTCGCCACGGCCCGTGCCGGCTCCGGCGACTCCGCCGCGGCAATCGTCACCACCTCCGCTCCCATCATGGACCAGATGACCGTAGTGACGGCTGCCAGCACGGCAAATGCACCCCGTGGCGCAAAACCGCCGTAAGCGGTGAGGTTCGAGAAGGTGGGCCCACTCGGCGAGCGATAGCCGCAGGCGTACGCCCCGACCACGATGATGAAAGTGACAATGGCCGCGACCTTGATGGAGGAGAACCAGAATTCGAACTCGCCATAGGCGCGCGCCGACATGAGGTTCACGGCTGTCATCGCCAACATCAACCCGGTTCCGATCTGCCATGACGGCAACGGCAGCCAACGCTGGATGATTCCAGCGCCGGCGATGGCTTCGACCGGAATCACCACTGCCCAGAAGTACCAGTACAGCCAGCCGACCGAAAAGCCAGCCCAGTTGCCGAGCGCCGCGCGGGTGAACTCAGTGAATGAACGCACCTGCGGCATCTCCACCGCCATCTCGCCCAGCATGCGCATCACCAGCAATATCAGGAAACCCGTGAGCACATAGCTCACGATTATCGCGGGCCCTGCGGCGGCAATGGCGACGCTGCTGCCGACGAAAAGACCCGCGCCGATGATGCCGCCGATAGTGATCATCGAGACGTGGCGCGGGCGCAGCGAGCGGCTGAGCTCGTCGCGATGGGCTGGCGGGGCGACCGAAGCGTCGTTCATTGCGCCTAGAGTATACCGGTGGCGGGAACCCCGGCGGTGTGATGGCTCGCTCGCGGAGGAGAAGCTCGTGACCGCAACGGCAGCCGCGGCGCTCGTGCAGGTGGCACTTGCAACCATCGCTGGCTCCGAGCCAAGATGCGTCCCTCACACAAGACCCGGCTACCCGTGCCTCACCCCGGCAAGGCCGCCAAAGCACCCAGAGGGAAGACTCGAGCGCATGAGCACGGTCGTTGCGACTGGCGTCAAAATGGACCCCGAAGCGCAGTCGCTGTGGCACGAGGTGGCGACGGCATCAGATGAAGTCGCAGCCATCATCGATCGCATCCCGGGGCTCACGGTGACGGGTGTCGAGACGCGCAATGAGCTCGAGCGCGCGGCAGCGCTGCTCAAGGCGGTTGCTGCCATCTTGCGGCGCACCGAGCGACGCGAAGGCGGGCGTTATGCGCCGGTGAACCGCAGCATCCTGGGGCCTGATCCGGTTCCCTGATTCACGCGTCCTGCACGCGCCCCTTCCACTTGCCGCCACTGCCGCGGGAGTACTGCACGGCGGAGTGGATCACGGCGCCTGCATAGAAAAGAGCGATCGCCGGCAAACACAGGCTCCAGAGTGGGGAGAGACCGTAAAAGCGCACCATCGGCAGATAACAAATACTCATCAGAAGCAGTGCGCCGAGGCCCCAGTAGACGAGCGGTGGGTAGCCAGTCAAGAGCAAACCGGCCGGAAGCAGGTAAGTGAGGAAGAGTCCCACGAGCGTCGCCGCGAGCAGCAGGTAGGAATGGCGTAACTGCGCGAAGGCTGTGCGCGAGACCATCGCGCCGATCTCTCTGGCCGATGCGTAGCTTCGCAGACTTCTTGTATCCCCGGTGAGTTCCAGCGAGATGCGCCCGCCGGATCCCTTCACTGCCCGCGCCAGGGCACAATCATCGATGATGTGCGATCGAATCGCCTGCACGCCCCCGATACGAGCCAGCGCGTCCGGGCGGATGAGGATGCAACCACCCGCGGCCGCGGCCAGCTTGTGCTCTGGAGCGGCGATCCAGGCCGGCGGATAGAGCTTGAAGAAGAAAAACACGAATGCCGGTATCAGAAGCCGTTCGGCGGCGGTCGCCGTCGACAGCTTCACCATGCGCGACACCAGGTCCCGGTCATGGGCCTGCGCGTCTGCGACGAGGGAGGCGACGCTCGTTGCGCCATGACAAGTGTCCGCATCCGTGAAAAGGAAGTAATCGGCATCGAGCTCGGCGGCGGCCGCAACGCCCTGCGAAAGCGCCCACAACTTGCCGGTCCAGCCGCCGGGCAGTGCGGCGCCCCGGAGCAGCGTAAAGCGTGTCTGTGCTCCGGCGGCACGCGCGGCTGCCAGAGCTGCCTCCGCGGTGCCGTCGGTGCTATCGTCGTCGATCACGATGAGATGAATCACGCCGTTGAAGCTCTGGCGCGCGAGCGAAGCCACCGTTGTCGCGATTACCGCGGCCTCATTGCGCGCCGGTATGAGGACGACTACACGTCGCGCGGCGGCCGCGGCAAGGCCGTCCGCGCGCTGAGGGGCGAGGCGCCAAAACCGCCCGCGGCCGATCAGGAGATATATCCAGATCAAAACGGGAATGACCGCGATCCCGTACAGGCTCATTCGAGTGAAGATACAACTCACGTAAGGTGCGCGCATGACAAAGAACCATATCTTTCGCCTCCGCTGGACTTACCTCGCTCTAAGCGCAGTCGCTGGCGCAGCAAGTGCGTCCGATGCCGTCGTCGCCCAACTCATGACGCGGGACCTCATCGGGATGCCGGGCAAGGAGGTGACGATGGAGACGGTGGAGTACGCCCCGGGCGGTAAATCCCCGCCTCACCGACATCACGCCCAGGTGTTCGTCTATGTCCTGGAGGGATCGGTGCGGATGCAGGTGCAAGGCTCACCCGCCGTGACACTCTCGCCCGGAGGGACCTTCTACGAGAGCCCGGATGACCTTCATGTCGTCTCGGAGAATGCAAGCCAGACAAAACCCGCGAAGTTCCTGGTTGTGATGGTGAAGGACAAGGCAAAGGGCGCCGGTGGGCAGCCCGACGAGTCGGCTCGGGATCGCGCGCGCGCCCCGTAGCCCGCGTTGAGAGGTGCCTCAAGAGGGCAGTCGTACCCGGCGCAGCGCCTGCAGCAACGAATCGAGCTGTGCGTCACTCACGTCGAGGTGGAACACGAAGCGCACCGTTTGCGCACCGATGCTCGATGCCCGGACCTGCTGGTGTTGCAGCTGTTGCAGGAAGGCGTCGGTGCCGAGCCGCTCTGCCAGCGTGAAGATCACGATATTCGTCTCGACCGGTAAGACAGCCACAACATAGGGCAGCGCGCGCAACTCGCTCTCCAGCACCTTGGCCTTCGCGTGGTCCTCGCGCAGGCGTTGGACGTTGTGCTCGAGGGCGAACAGTCCCGCGGCCGCGAGATAACCGGCCTGCCGCATGCCACCTCCGAGGAGCTTTCGCTGTCGGTGCGCTTTCGCCAGCAGCGCCCGTGAACCGAGGAGCAGAGAACCCGCAGGCGCGCCGAGCCCCTTCGAGAGGCAGACCGAGACGGTGTCGAAGAGACGGCCATAATCGCGGGGAGACTCGTCGCGAGCCACGAGCGCATTGAAGAGCCGTGCGCCATCGAGGTGCATCGCGATGTCGTGCTCCACGCACACCCCACGGATCCGCTCGATCTCCCGCAGGTCCCAACAGCAGCCGCCGCCCTTGTTGACCGTGTTTTCGATCGCAACGACACGCGTCCATGGCAGGTGAGAATCGTCGCGCCGATTGATGTTCTGCCGCACCTGTTCGGCGGTGAAGCGTCCGTTGACGCCCTTGAGCAGGCGCACGGATGCCCCGGAGTTGGCGGCGATACCGCCACCTTCGTACAGATAAATGTGCGCCAGCTCATCACAGATCACTTCATCGCCCGGCTGCGTATGCACCTTGATTCCGATCTGATTGGACATCGTGCCGCTGGGACAGAACAGGGCGGCCTCCTTGCCAAAGAGTTCGGCCGCCTTCTCCTGCAGGGCATTGACGGTGGGATCCTCACCGAAGACATCGTCCCCCACCCGCGCCTGCAGCATTGCTTCGAGCATCTCGCGGGTCGGTTGGGTGACGGTGTCGCTTCTAATATCGATCATCTGCGGCATCGCAAGCACTCCACTGGATCTGGTTTCGGTTCAGGGCGTCGGTGCGTAGTGTGCAAAAACGAAATCGTGAGCTTTGGCGGGCTCGTGGCACGGGAAGCAGGTCTCGTGCAACGCCTTATCTCCTGGTTTCCCGTCCTTGAAGTCGGCGAAACCCCAGCCGCCGGTCGAAGCATACTTCTTCGAATCCTTGACCATGAACTGGACATTGACGGCGGCCCCGGGGACGAAGGATTGAGCCCCGGGGAATGCGCCGACCAGGACTTTGTCGTTCGCCTCGGACGGGACGTAGGTCCAGTGCAATGCGGCAATCATCGCGCCATCCGGAAACGGCAGCTTGCCTTCCTTGAAGGCCTTGATGGCGATATCGTTTCCGAGCTGGAGTCGCAACTGATTGATCTTATCGGTCCTTAACCGACCCACGGAGATCACCTTCCAATCGCGGTAGCCGGGTGGAATCGTGACGCCGTAGATCGGCGAAGCATTACTCGAGCCGGCGGCACCTTCCGCCGCCGGGCTCGCCGTGGTGCTCTGCGCCGCGGAGCTCGCGACGTACGCAGTGCACAGGGCGATGATGGCGCAGCTGCCGAATGCGACGAAGTTTTTGCGAGCACGCGCAGTGGAGTGAGGCATCGATGTCTCCTCTGGAGTGGGGACGCGCAACCCGCATTCGATCACAGGAGGAATCCCATGGCAAAACTGACATACAACAGGTCGCTCACCGCGCTCCTCGTGATCGATCCGTACAACGATTTCATTTCCGAAGGCGGCAAGGTCTGGAATCGCTTGAAGGGCGTTGCGGAAGCCAACCAGTGTGTCCCGCATATGATGCAAGTCCTGAATGCTGCGCGAAAGAGCGATGTCCGGGTTTTCTATGCCTTGCATCACCGCTATCGCCCGGGAGACTACGAGACCTGGAAATACATTGCTCCGGTCCAGAAGGCGGCCTGGTCGCATAAGACCTTCGAGTACGGCACCTGGGGTGGCGAGATCCGTGGGGAGTTCGAGCCTCGACCCGGTGAAATCGTAGCTCAAGAGCATTGGTGCTCGAGTGGCTTCGCCAACACGGATCTGGATTTGCTGCTCAAGAAACACGGCATCCATCAGCTCATCGTCGTCGGACTCATCGCCCACACTTGCGTGGAGGCGACCGTCCGTTTCGGCGCGGAGCTGGGCTACGAGGTCACGATGGTCCGGGACGCCACCGCCGATTACTCCGAACTGGAGATGAAGGCGGCTCTCGATGTCAATATCCCGAACTATGCGAACGCCGTTGTGACCACAGAGGAGGTCATCGACACCCTCGCCTCTCTCTGAGCACTCGCCGGATCGTACAATGCGGGCTCTCCCTTCCATACGTGTTCCTCGAGGCGATCGCTGACTGGAAGACCCCGCGGACCGTCTGGCCCACGCCGGGATAGCCGCCGCTTCCGCACCCTGACGATCACGTCCCTGCCTCAGGCTTCGGCGGGTCAACGTTCTAGAGCGTTGCCTCGCAAGTGGAGCAGATGTTGGGCCGCGGGTCGATTCTACGATGGTGTTGAAAGGCGATACGAAGGTCTAAGAGCTTCGGCTTCGAAGCAGTGGTGGAATAACAGAGCCCCGCTGGTATGACAGGCGTCGGCGAGAGGAACTTACATGGATGAAAAACCTGTAACCCCAACTCATTTGAGCCGACGAGAGGTCATAACGGGCAGCGCTCTGCTGCTCGTCGGTGCGTCGGCGAGTCGCGCAGAGATCATCATGGGTCACTTGCCCTGGGCGCCGAATGCGGGCAATCCGCCGCTCGCCGCCACGTCTGGCCCGTGGTTGTTTTTCAGCGCAGCTGAAGCGCGGGCGGTGGAAGCGTTGGCGGATCGAATCATCCCTGCGGATCCGGAAACCCCGGGCGGGAAAGACTCCGGTTGCGCGGTCTTTCTTGACCGTCAGCTGGCCGGACCCTACGGCCGACAGGAAGGTCTCTACCTGAGACCACCCTTCCAAAGCGGGGCGGTTAACCAGGGTGCGCAATCCGCAGCAGGACCGGCCCAGCACTACCGGGACGGACTGGCGGCGCTGGATCGAGCCTGCAGCTCCAAACACGGCAAGGTATTCGCCGAGCTCGCCGTGAACGATCAGGACGCGGTGCTGCAAGCTCTCGAGAGCGGGGCTCTGAAACTGGATTCGGTCGATGGCAAAGCGTTCTTTGAGCAGGCCATCAAGGACATCCAGATGGGGTTCTTTGCTGACCCCGTCTATGGGGGCAACCGCGACATGGTCGCGTGGAAGATGGTCGGCTTCCCCGGTGCCCGCTACAACTATCTTGACTGGGTGAACCGCCACAACGAACGGTTTCCGCTCCCGCCCGTGAGCATCGCAGGCCGCGCCGAGTGGACTCCCAAACCGGGCTGAGGGGACGATCGTGACACGCAGACTGCCGAGAAAGGACGTTGTTATCGTCGGGCTCGGTTGGACCGGCTCCATCATGGCGCAGGAACTGACCGAGGAAGGGCTCGAGGTCGTCGCGATCGAGCGCGGGCCGTGGCGCGATTCGCCGACGGATTTCCCCCCGACCTACATGCAGGACGAGCTTCGGTATCGCATACGGCACGAGTTGTTTCTGCGACCCGATCAGACGACTTTCACGTTCCGCAACAAAATGAGTGAGACCGCGCTGCCCATCCGCTCCTGGGGCGCGTTCATGCCCCCGAATGGCGTCGGTGGGGGCGGAGTGCACTGGAATGCGGAAACGTGGCGCTTCCTGCCGACTGATTTCGTTCTCAAGACACATCTGACTCAACGCTACGGCGCGAAATTCCTGCCGCCGGATATCACCATTCAGGACTGGGGTGTCACCTACGACGACCTCGAGCCACACTACGATCGATTCGAATATCTCTGCGGCACCTCGGGCACGGCCGGCAATCTCAAAGGAAAGGTTCAGGAGGGAGGGAACCCGTTCGAGGGAGCGCGAGCGCGGCCCTATCCGACCCCCGCTCAGGATCAGCCGTTCGGCTACATGCTCTTCGCCAAGGCCGCGCGTGAGCTCGGTTACAAGCCCTTCCCGCAACCCTCCGGGAATCTGTCCCGGCCGTACCAGAATCCCCTCGGACTGCGTCTCGGCGCCTGCACCTACTGCGGCTACTGCGAGTGGTTTGGTTGCGCCAACTACTCGAAGGCGAGCCCACAGACGACGATCCTGCCGGTCCTCGTACGGAAGTCCAACTTCTCGGTGCACGATAACTCGGAAGTCATCAAGATCAACACGGATGCTTCCGGGAAACGCGCTACGGGCGTTACTTTCGTCGACACCAGTGGTGATCAGTGGGAACAGCCCGCCGATCTCGTGATCCTCTCGGCGTACTCGCTTTTCAACGTGCAGCTGCTGCTGCTCTCGAGAATAGGACGGCCCTACGATCCCGTCTCCAACACCGGTGTGATCGGCCGCAACTACACCCACCAGACCACCTCGACCGCGGTCGGTTTCTTCGACAACAAGAAGTTCAACTTCAATCCGTTCATCGCCTCGGGTTCGATCGGCATGTGCATCGATGAGTTCAACGGTGACAATTTCGACCACGGGCCACACGGCTTTGTGGGCGGCGGGTACTGCGGTCACGTTCAGACCGGTGCTCGCCCGATCGAAACCACACCCGTCCCGCCCGGCACCCCGAAGTGGGGGGCCGTGTGGAAGACGGCGGTGCGTGACAACTACCTCAGCAGCGTAAAGTCCGGTACCGGCGTGCACGGGAGTTTCTACGCCTACCGCGACGTCTACCTCGACCTCGATCCCACCTACAAGGATCGGTTTGGGCGGCCGCTGATGCGCATGACCATCGACTTTCACGACAACGAGCTCAAGCAGAACCGCTTTATCACGGACAAGTACGCCGAGATCATCAAGGCCATGGGCGCGAAGCAGGTCGTAAAGGACTACCGCACAGGTCCGTACGACATCACAAAATATCAGACCACCCACCTCAATGGCGGCGCGGTGATGGGCACTGACCCGAAGACGAGTGCGATCAATCGGTATCTGCAGAGCTGGGATGTGCCGAACCTGTTTGTGCTCGGTGCCAGCGCATTTCCGCAAAATGCGGGGTACAACCCGACGGGCACGGTCGCGGCACTCGCCTTCTGGGCAGCCGCGGCCGTCCGCAATCAATATCTCAAGAATCCGGGGAAGCTGGTCAATGCGTAAGCTGAAAACTAGCGCAACACGGCTCGGCTCTGCGCTGGCCGCAGCCACGACGCTGATCGCACCGCTCCCGCTACAGGGCGGGCAATCAGACCCGCAGGCCTTCGCGCAGATTGAAAGGGGCCGCTACCTGGCCGTGCTGTCCGATTGCACGAGTTGTCACACCGTCCCCGGCAGCAGCCAACCATTCGCCGGCGGGCGGGCGATCGAGACGCCCTTTGGCAACATCCTGGCGCCGAACATCACGCCGGATCGGGAAACGGGGATCGGCGCCTGGAGCGATGACGACTTCGACGCCGCCGTTCGCCAAGGCGTTCGTCCCAACGGCGCGAAGCTCTATCCGGCGATGCCGTATAACGCCTTCACGAAGATGTCTCGAAACGATGTGCTGGCGATTCGCGCCTATCTCAACACCGTGGCGCCGGTAAGAAATGCCGTGGTCGCCGATGCGCTGCCCTTTCCATTCAGCGTCCGCGCCGTGATGGGAGTATGGGACACTCTGTACTTCACCGCGGGTGAATACAAACCTGATCCCAACAAGTCTGCCGAATGGAATCGTGGGGCGTATATCGTCACGGGTCCCGCCCACTGTCCCGCCTGTCACACCCCGAAGACGTTTCTGGGTGGCGACAAGACGAACCACTACCTCATGGGCTCGGACCTGCAAGGATGGTTCGCACCGGAGCTCACCGATGACAAGAGCGCGGGACTCGGTCGCTGGACAGCGGATGACGTGGTGGCCTACCTCAAAACCGGACACAATCGCATCAGCGCCGCGACCGGTCCCATGGCGGAGGTCGTTTCCCTGTCGAGCTCAAATATGACCGACGCTGATCTCAAGTCGATCGCGACGTATCTCAAGTCTTTCTCACAGCCCGCGGACGCTGATCCTCCTGCGCCGATCGGTCCGAAGGATCCGCGGATGGTCGCTGGCCACGCGATCTATCGCGACCAATGTTCCGCCTGCCATGGGCTGGACGGGCGTGGTGCAGCGGACCTCTTTCCCTCGCTTGCAGATTCCTCCGTCGCCCGTTCCGAAGATCCCGCTACCCAGATCCGCATCGTGCTGCGCGGTGCACGAAGTGTCGCGACCGCAGCTGAGCCCACCGCTCCAGGTATGCCCTCTTACGGCCGGCAGCTCAGTGACGCTCAGGTTGCGGCGGTACTCACGTACATCCGTAATAGCTGGGGTGGCGCAGCAAAAGCGGTGACGGCAGAGGACGTCGCAAGCGCGAGATTAGCTCTGGCTTCACGTTGGGACTGAGTCGAGACTACTGACGCGGCCCTTCGCCACGACTGCGCGGGCCGGCAACCGCGGCTAGTGGGAAGACAGCTTTCGAAGCCCCGCCACATCCTTGGCGGTCAGGTGAGAGGGCTCGGCGCCGAAGCGCGCGGTAACGTAGTTCGCGACGGCTGCAATCTCGGTGTCGGAATAGGCATCCCCGAAGCTCGGCATGAGCACGACACCATCCGGCGTGTGCCTGAGCTCGCCCGAGAGGACGATCTGTGCGACGTTCATCGCGGTCGGATCGTTCACCGCGCGATCCCCCGTCAACGTCGCGTACCCCGTGAGAAGGCTGACACCGCTCCAGCCGTGGCAGCTCACACAGGCTCCCTCGAAGATCTGTTTTCCGCGCGGATCGAGTCCGGCCATCGACTCGGGAGAGTCCGACGCCGGTGTCGTCTTCGAAGCGGGCAGGTCACTCGTGTGCAGCGCGGGAACGCTGCGCAGATAGGTGATCAACGCCTGCAGGTCCGCTCCCGTCAGGGTACTCGTCGACACGTCGATCTCCTCTGCCATCGGCCCACCGGCGAGTCCGCGTCCTGCGGCGTGGCCGGAGTGGAGGTACTCGGCGAGCTCGGTGTCGCTCCAGCCTCCGATACCGGAGACGGTGTCGGGTGTGATGTTGTAGGCGCGCCAGCCTGCGGTAACGGCTCCCGCAAATTTGCGACGATTATCGAGAGCCTGGGCGAGATTGCGCGGGGTATGACAGTCGCCGCAGTGCGTGAGCGCCTCGGCCAGATACGCTCCACGGTTCCAGTCGGCGCTGCGGTCCTCGTGTGGCCGAAACCGGTGATCGGGATTGTAAAACGCCGCCCAGATTCCCATCAGCCAACGCTGGTTGAAGGGGAAGCGGAGACTGTTGGCGGGCGCAGTCGCACGCACCGCGGGCAGACTGAAGAGGTAGGCCCTGATCGCGCGAACATCGTCATCGGCGATGAGGGTGTATGAGTCGTACGGGAATGCCGGATAGAGCCGCTCGCCGTCCCGGGCGATTCCCTTGTGCACCGCACGCAGGAAGTCCGCATCGGTCCAGGCGCCGATCCCGGTCTCTCGATCGGCGGTGATGTTAGGTGAATAGAGCACACCGAAGGGAGTCGCAAAAGCCCGCCCGCCGGCGAAGGGCTCACCCCCTTCGCGGGTATGACAAACCTCGCAGTCCGCGGCCTGCGTGAGATATTTGCCGCGTGTCACGAGATCGGCCGAGCGCAGGTCGGCCGGAACCCCCGCGGGACTCGGGCCTCGATAGTCCGCGAGGCTCACCGTGCGTCCACCTGCAAAGCTGAGCGCCCGCGGCGGCAGCATGAACCAGGCGATGATGGCAGCGAGCACCGCGACGACGACTCCCGCGATGAGCCATGCCCGGGCGCGAGGCGACAGCTGATTCACGCGCGGTTGCTCCTCGAGATCAGCTTGCGGTCGATGGGCATGCGCCGCAACGGCACTCCGGTGGCGGCGTAGATGGCATTCCTCAACGCCGGGAGGGCGGCGGTCGACCCGGTCTCGCCGATGCCGCCGGGCGCCTCCCGACTCTTGATCACATGCACTTCGATCGGCGGTGTCTCGTCGATGCGCAGCACGCGGTAGTCGTTGAAATTCGACTGTTGCACGCGACCCTTCTCCAGCGTGACCTCTTCCCACAGCGCCGCCGATAGGCTGTAGATATGACCGCCTTGCAATTGCGCCACGATGGTGTCCGGATTCACGGCCACTCCGGTGTCGACGGCCGTGGTCACGCGGCGCAGCTTCACATCGCCGGCCTCGCCCACCTCGCACTCCACGACGCAGGCAATGAAGCTCGCAAAAGAGGTCTGTGCCGAGACCCCGCGTCCGCAGTGTGGCGGCAGTGGCGTGCCCCAGCCTGATTTCTCGCGCACGAGGTCGAGCGCCGCTTGCAGACGGGGAGTCTTGTCGAGATGGGCGCGGCGAAAGGCGATCGGATCCTTTCCGGCCTTGTGAGCGAGCTCATCGATGAAGCTCTCGATGGCGAACACGTTGTTGTTGGGGCCGACGCCGCGCCAGAACCCGGTGACGACTCCCGGTGGTTCTTCCTGGTTGAACTCCACGCGAAGATTGGGGATGTCGTACGGAATGTTCTGTGCGGAATCGACGCCATCGGGGTCCACTCCCTTCTGGAAGAAAGCCGGAAGAAAGCGCGCCATCACGGCAGACCCCGACACCCGGTGTTTCCAGGCGGTGATGCGATCGCCTTCGAGCCGAGCCCACAGAAAGTCGTGGTAGGCCGGACGGTAGATGTCGTGGCGGATGTCCTCCTCGCGCGTCCAGACGACCTTTACCGGACCCTCGACGCGCTTCGCGATCCGCGCGGCGCTCAAGGCCATGTCTGGCTCCAGCCGCCGGCCGAAGCCCCCGCCCAGTAAATGATTGTGCACGGTGACCTGACTCTCGGAGAGCCCGGCTCCTTTGGCCACCGCGGCGTGGACGCGCTCCAGCACCTGGGTGCCGATCCAGGCCTCGGCGGAATTTGGCGTGACGTGCACGGTGCAGTTCATGGGTTCCATGCAGGCGTGCGCGAGCAGCGGCATTTCATACGTAGCGCTGATGACCTCGCCAGCGGCCGCACCGGGTCGAAGCGCGGTAGCGACATCGCCCGCCTCCTTAGCCACCGCCCCGTCCCGAAGGCTCGCCGTGCGCAGCCGCGACCAGATCACCTCGGACGACACCTCACCGTTCGGCCCGTCATCCCAGGTGATATCCAGCGCCTCGAGTCCGCACTTGGCGGCCCACATGTGATCGCCCACCACCGCAACGAGATCATCGAGCACGACGATCTGCTGAACGCCCGGAATCGTCTTCGCCCGCTTGTCATCGACCCGGACCACCTTCCCGCCGAGCACGGGGCTCGCGGCCAGGGTCGCAAATTTCACTCCGGGTGGCATGACATCGATGCCGTACGTGGCTTTACCGTTGGTCTTTTCCGGGGTGTCCAGCCGTTTCAACGATCGCCCGATCAGGCGGAAGGCGTCGATGTTCTTCAGCG
>Ga0306922_10001503_pt1 | contig 20908 bp, 18 predicted proteins | sample sta12Cox44000082_FD_203758 | JGI IMG/M metagenome (GOLD analysis project Ga0306922, IMG submission 203758) | Lab enrichment of tropical soil microbial communities from Luquillo Experimental Forest, Puerto Rico - statoxic.12C.oxic.44.000.082 (v2)... | ecosystem: Environmental > Terrestrial >... | reverse complement strand
GACCATCGCCACAAACCCCTTGAACTCTGGCTTCCGACAATACGCGGCGGCCGGGTAAAACAGGATCGGCCTTGCGTCGTCCTCGGCCAGCTTGCGTTCGATCTCCCACACCAGCTGCTTGCGCTTATTAACCTCGGACTCGGCGGATTGCTGGTCGATCAACTTGTCGACTTCGGGATTGCAATAGCCCGTATAGTTGCGCTGGGCCCCGCACACATAGTTCTCGTAGAACGTCGGGTCGGGATCGTCGACCGCGGTTTCGGTGACGTTGACGGCGACCTTGTAGTCTTTGCGAGCCAGCATCGGATACCATTGCGTCGTGTCGAGCGGCTTGAGTTCGCCGTCGATATAGACCTCTTTCAACAGGAGCGAGGCCTGCGGGCGCTTCAGATGGAAGGTGACCATTTTTGGCGATGCGAGCGTTGCGCTGTTTTCCCGTAACTTGAGTAACGGCACCATGCCGCTGCTACTATTGCTTGGCTTTGACATCGGCTTCGCGCCGGATCTTTTCATTCTGGTAATGACCCGCAAGGCGTTTCAAGCCATGAAAATTGGGGGAGTCGCGCCGAGCCCGGGGACAGTTCAATCGACGTAATCGATCTCGGTCACCACTTCTTGGGAGACATTCGATGGACCACAAGCGTCTCATTGTGTGCTGCGACGGCACATGGAACGACGCCGATTCAGCGGCAGAATTCACCAATGTCGTAAGAATCGCACGTGCGATCAAGCCGATCGACACCCGCTCCAGCCCAGCTATCCCACAGATCGTGTATTATCATTCTGGAGTTGGCACGAGTGACGCTTTGGATCGCGTTGTCGGCGGCGCAGTCGGGCTCCGGCTATCACGAAACGTGCGCGATGCCTACGCCTTCCTCGCGGCCAATTACTGCGAAGGGGACGAAATCTTTCTGTTCGGCTTCTCGCGCGGTGCTTACACGGCGAGCAGTGTCGCCGGCCTTATTGGGTGGGTTGGCCTGATCCACAAGGCCGACATGGACGATTTTGCCCTGCTATGGGAGGGTTATCGCCTGAGAGCTCACCCCGGACAGCCAGACGTTCGGACCCATTTCCCAAATCGTTATCCAATCGCGTCAATAAAATGCGTTGCAGTGTGGGACACGGTCGGCGCCCTAGGCATACCCGGCCACCTCGGGGAGATGTTTACCCAATTTTATCAGTTTCAGGAACCAACCTTGGGCCGCACATAGAGGCCGCACATAGAGAACGCCTTTCATGCGCTCGCGCTCGACGAGCATCGCGAAGACATCCTGCCGCCGTTGTAGAACAAACTGCCGAATGCGCCTAGTAACCAGCGACTGGAGCAGGTCTGGTTTCCCGGGGCACACTCCAACGTGGGAGGAGGCTATGCGGAACACGGGCTCTCCGATGTCGCATTGGCTTGGACGGCGGACCGGGTAGAGCCGTTTCTTGAGCTTGACCACACCTATCTGACCTCCCGGCAGGATCAGGGGAATGGCTGGGGCCTCGGCAAGATCTATGATTCGGCGGCAGAGTTCTTTGCATTCCGTCACAAAATCAACCGCCCGGTGCTTGGAAGCGGAGAGGGCAACGAGACAATCCACGAAAGCGTCGAGGTGAGGTTGCGGGGAGCAACGAGTGACGGGTTGTACAAGCCAGCGAGCCTGATCAACGGGCTACCAAAGGATAGCGTGGCCCAACTGGGAGCGGTGGAGCAGGCGCTGCGTTGGCCCGCGCCCGACCCGACGCAGACGGGCCGGACTCCACGAGCAACGCCCTCGCTCGTCGACCGGCTGATGCACGATATTGGCGGAGGGTGATAAATGCTCTGCTCTGCGGCTGACAGTCTCCTCGATTGTCGTAGTCAGCGGTTTTTGATGCCAAACCTGAATCGCCTGAAACCACGGCACAATATCGCGTCACCGCTCCTCAGTGCACTGCTGCTGGGCTGTCAGGTCCAGTTCGTCTCGCCCTACAGCGCGGATGTGCAAAAGCGCGCGTCAGACATGATCTCCGAGGTCAGCGCGTGGGAACTGCAGATGCGGGAGACTGCGGGCACACCCGACGCCGATCCACGCCAACCCAATATCAGGGCTCAATTTGCGAAGTGGGATCGCGAACTCGAAGCGATGGCGGCGGTCGAAACAGCCCTGAACCCTGAGATCATAAACTGCGATAGACTCGCAGCGGCTGTCACCCAGTCAAGTAAGATCCAAATCCCGCAAAAGGCACTCCCTGGGATCGTGATCCGGGTACCTGGGTTCACCCGGCGCCTATCTCAACACGGACGATCACCGCAGCCAATACGTCCTCAGCCTGCAGCAGTTTACCCAGGAGTATGAGACACCCGGGACATATCCCAATGTCACCTTGCAAATTCGCCACCCGGAAGGTCGGTCATGACTGCTGTAAAAGGCCGATATATTTTGCGCCCTATGTGAGGCGCATCACACTTGGGTCGATGGCGGCCCTCGTAGGCTTGGGGAATGGCGATGCAGCCGCAGATCCAGACGGCGGTGCTGGTCCATCCGGCGCAAGCGGCGTCCCCACAGTCGATCCCGCTCGTGGTCAACCGGGGATGGCAGCTGGCCGGCGGGGAGCATCCTGAGGCTCCCCGACCCCGCCGGGAGTGGCGCCGCGGTCTACGCCGATGTCCGACGCATTTTCACGACGGCGGCCGCGCTGTCTGCGCTGGTTCAGGCCGAACGCGTCCCAAACAGAAGCAAGTAAAACGCTGAATAGGAGCTTTTGCGATGAGCGATGTGGTATACGATGTGCCGCTGATCCCGCAGCCTGACAAGCTGAGCTGCTGGGCGGGGTCGATGGCGATGCTGCTCGGTTTCCGACGTCAGGCGAGCTATCCGCCCGAGCAGCTGGCCAACGACGTCGGCATGAGTCTGCGGACATCCTATGGATGGGATCTGCTCGAGGCCGTAAAAAACCGCTTTGGCTTTGTCGACGTCCCGTTGCCCTTCAACGCCTCGCTTTACCCCTCGCCCGATCAGTGGGCGTCTTGGCTTACTGCCAATGGTCCGCTCTGGGTGACAACAGTCGGCGCGCCTTCTCACGCCATCATTGTGCGGGACATAACGGGCGACCTGACGCCGGCAGGCACGCAAATGCTGATCAATAATCCCTGGGATACGGGTACGACCTTCACCGGTGATCCGATCGATTTCTCACTGGCGAATGTTGGCATCGCTTATCAGCAGACCTTTGCAGATCTCGCCAGTGATTTCGGCAATCTGGCGCTGTCGGATTACGGCTCCTGGCGCGTGTTGTATCTCGCGTCGCAGTGAGGGCGTGGTGCGGAGGTGGCGCGCCCGTGCTCGAGTATATGTTTGCGAGAGGGGTGAACTACCTCACCCGCCAGATCAACGCTGGACCTATCCCTGCGGGCGTGTGAATTATTCGTCTCACGGCCCGCTCAAAGTCCAGACGGATTCGGGAGAGAGGAGAGGCATCATGATCGAGTCTGCTGCAAAGGGAAGTGCGCTATCGTCTGGAGGGCTCGATGAGGCCGCGCAGGCCGCGGGAGTGTAAAAGGAGGAGGTCGGCGTGCGGAGGCGGCACCGCCGAATTTTTTCGGCGAATGTGAGGTCGGTCAGACATCAGAAATGGCTAATACGATGATTATAGTGGCAAACGAAGTTTCGGTGGGTGCCCGCGGGCGCACCCCGACGAACCGAGAATAGTACGAGCCATGACCGCCGAGGCCTTCCGCCATCACGTCCCGTCCCGGGCCGTGGGCCTCGCTCTCTTCAAACAGACGCTCGCTTGTATAGGCAAAACGCTGGGGTACGTACGGGTGCTAGCAGCGTATGCGAGCATTTTCATTGTGTCGATCGCCACTTTGGCCCTGATAGAAATCCGCCGAGCCAATTTGAAGGATTTCGACGCGCTGATCGCAATACTTGAGCAACGAGAACTCTATTTCACCAACAAACGTCTCGAACAGGAGCTGACCAGTCTTGCAAGAAACATTGCCCAATATCGGCAACTGGACACTGCACTGCCGTGCTCCGGCAAACCCGGCGAGCATGTGACAGTGCAAACAGACGCGATGGGAACCGTCCCCGAAATTGCGTGCGGATCGAGTTCTGATATTTGCTGAGCCCGGAGACGATGCGGCCGGTATGGCCCCCCGAAATCCCGAAGACCATCTCGATCCCGGCTTCTTCGAGCACCCGCGCGACGAGTGCGCTCGCCGGCATTTCTTCGGTCAGCATTTGTTCGATGGCCATCGTCGCATCCTCCCCCGCGTGTGAATGGCAAAGCTTGCCTCGTTCAGCGCTCTAAGACAACGGCTCCCGGCTTGTGCACGACATCCCCTCGCGGCTATCACTATCCCGTCCTTGTGTCCGAGGCCCGGGGCGGGCGCGCCAGGGAGGGTCGGGGTGCCGATACTCAACATTCGAGACGACGAGATTTATTACGAGGTGCACGGGAGCGGCTTTCCGCTGATGGTCTTCGCGCCGGGTGGGCTGCGCTCGGAGCTCGCTTTCTGGCGGTACAGCCCGTCGAACCCATCGGCTCCTGCCGTATGGATGGATCCGATGGCCGTATTGGGCAAGAAATACCGGGTCGTCGCGATGGACCAGCGCAATGCCGGCCGCTCGCGTGCCCCGATCTTCGCCAGCGACGACTGGCATATCTACGCCGCCGATCACCTGGCGCTTGCCAACCATCTCGGGCTCGACCGGTTTCATGTCATGGGCGGCTGCATCGGCGCCTCCTTCTGCTTGACGTTGTGCGAGCTCGCCCCGAGCCGGATTACCTCGGCTGTGTTGCAGAACCCGATAGGCCATGCCGACAATCGCGACGTCTTCGCCAATCTGGTCCAGGCTTGGGCGAAGGGCATCCGCGAACAGCGCCTCGAGATCGAAGAGCACGTCCTGAACAACTTTGGCGACAACATGTTCGGCGGCGACTTCGTATTCAGTGTCCACCGCGAATTCGTGCGCCAGTGCAAGACTCCGCTGCTCGTCATGCCGGGCAACGATCCGCCGCATCCGCAGGTGATCGGCGAGGAGATCATCGAGCTGGCGCCCAATGTCGAGGCGTTGCGCCAATGGAAAGGCCCGGAGCATCTGCAGACCGCGATCGAGCGCGTCAAAGCCTTCCTGGACCGCCATACGCCACGATAGGAGGATCCGATGGCTGACCTCCGCGCAGACTATGTGATCGTCGGTGCCGGATCGGCGGGCTGCGTCGTCGCCGACCGGCTGAGCGAGGACGGCGCGCAAGTCGTCCTGCTCGAGGCCGGGCCGACCGACTGGCACCCGATGATCCACATCCCGGCCGGCGCCCTGCACCTGCGGGCCAATCCGCTCGTCAACTGGAATTACTATGCAGAACCCGAGGCGGAGATCGGCAACCGGTCATTGCATTGGCCGCGCGGCCGGGTGTTGGGCGGCACCAGTTCGATCAACGGCATGCTCTATGTTCGTGGCAACCCGGCAGACTATGACGGCTGGGCACAGATGGGCTGCCGCGGCTGGAGCTATTCGGACGTCCTGCCCTATTTCAAAAAATCCGAGCGCTACGCACCGGGCGACACACAATACCGCGGCAAGAGCGGCCCGCTGCTGGTCGAGGATTATCGGACCATCCTGCCATTGACCCATCGCTTCGTCGAAGCAGCACAGCAGGCCGGCTTCCCGTTGACCCGCGACTACAACGGCGCGGTGCAAGAAGGGGTCGGCTATTCGCAGATGACCCGCAACGGCCGATTTCGCGGGTCGACGGCACGTACCTTTCTCGCCGAGGCGCGGCGGCGGCCTAACCTGCGGGTTGTGACCAAGGCGATCGCGACGGGGCTCGTAATGGACGGCAGCCGTTGCCTCGGGGTCACCTTCTGGCAAAACAGGCAGGCCAATCGGGTGCTGATCGCACGCGAGGTCGTGGTGTCGGGCGGCACTGTCAACTCGCCGCACTTCCTCCAGGTCTCCGGCATCGGGCCTGCTGCCCATCTGCAGTCGATCGGCATCGCGGTCAGACACGATTTGCCGGGTGTCGGCGCCAACCTCTCCGACCATTTCGCCGCCCGCATAACGCATCGGGTCAAGGACGAGGTCTCGATCAACCAAATGGCCCGCGGCCTCAAGCTTGTCGGCGAGGTCGGCCGCTATGCCGCGACCGGGCGGGGGGCGCTGACCTTTGGCGTCACCACGGCGATGGTCTTCTGCCGCAGCCGCGAGGGGTTGGAAAGCCCGGACCTGCAATTGCTGTTCACGCCGGGGAGCTACGACCCGAACAGTATCGGCCGCCTCGAGCGCGAGCCCGGCATGACGCTCGTGGTGTGCATCGCCCGACCGGATAGCCGCGGGACGATCATGGCGCACTCGGCCGACCCTCTCGATCGGCCATCGATTCGCCCGAACTATTTGTCCGCGGCGAGCGACCTGCGCGCGCTGCTCGCCGGCGTCGCTCACGCGCGGCGGATCTTCGCCGCCCCGCCACTGGCCCGGCACAGCGCGGCGGAAACGATGCCGGGAGCCGACATCCAGTCGGACGGGGCGCTGATCGCGTTTCTTCGCGATGCCGGCACGAACCTCCATCATCCGGTCGGCACCTGCCGGATGGGAGAGGACCCGACGGCCGTCGTCGACTCACGGCTGCGCGTGCGCGGGTTAGAGGGATTGCGGGTAATCGACGCCTCGGTGATGCCGACCGTCACGACCGGCAACACCAACGCGCCGACGATCATGATCGGCGAGAAGGGGGCGGCGATGATCCGCGAGGACGCCGCTGCATTTACGACAGCCGGGGCAATACCTTCTCGGTCAGCAGCATGAAGGATTGGTGGCTCAGCGGCGCGCAAAGCAGATAGTCGAGACCGATCTCCTCGCGCAACCGAAGGATCTCGTCCCCGACTTTGTCGGGTGTGCCGTGTAGGATTACCTCGTCGAGATAGCGCTGGATTGGATCGATCCCAGCCGGCGTGAAGCTTCCCTGTATGACCGGCCGATGCCGCGCGCCGAGGTAGGAGTTAACAATCCATTCGGCACCACTGCGGGCGACATCCACCGCCTTACCTGCATCGTCCGCAATCGCGACCAGTCGCGCAATCGGGATGTCGCGGCCGACCTCGGAAAACCCGGAAGCAGCCAGTTTCTCGGCGTAGTGTCGCCGCTTGACGCCGATCTCGGAGCCTGAGGAGTGCGGGTCCATCAGGATCGAGAACCCGCGGCCTGCAGCCCAATCGATCGCCCCCTCCGAGCTTGCCGCCATCCACACCGGCGGATGCGGCTGTTGCGCCGGCTTTGGCAATACTTCGACATCCTCGAAATGGAAGTGCTGGCCAATGAATTTGAGCTTCTCGTCGGTCCAGGCTCGCAAGACGATCTCGACGGTTTCGCGAAAGCGCGATGTGCTCTCCTCGGGCGGTACCCCAAAGGCGGTGAACTCGACCCGTGCAAAGCCGCGTCCGGCGCCCCAATTAACCCGTCCGCCCGATAGCACGTCGAGCAATGCCACCTCCTCGGCGAGCCGCAGCGGGTGGTAGAACGGGGCGAGCGACACCGCTGTCCCGATCCGCAGCCGCTGGGTGCGCGCCGCCGCCAATGTCCCGACCATGTGCACCGAGGGGCAGACGCTGAAGCCGCTGAAGTGATGTTCGGCGAGCCAGACCGCGTCACAACCGGTGCGGTCCATGATCTCGATCCGCTCCAAGGCGCGGGCGTAGACCGTCGCCAGATCGACGCGCCGCTCGGGCCAGCTGAAGAATTGCAGAACGCCGAGCTTCATTTGCCGCCTGCTTCGACGGTGCGCCAGAAATCGAGGGCCGACCGCGCGCAACGCTCGGGCTGCAGCAGGTTGACCCCGTGGCCGTACCCGGCAAACAGCTCGAGCCGGCCGCGCGGCAAGGTCGCGGCGAGAATTTTCTGCTGCTCCGAGGCGATCCGGCTCTTGTCGCCACTGAGCAGCAGCACCGGGGTCCTGATACGCGAGAGCAGCGGCTGCACATCGATCGCTTCGAAGCACTCGTGCAAGGCAGCGGCGATGTCGGGTCGCGTCTTGTCCATCTCGGAAATGCACCATTGGCGCAGCAGTTCGGAGGCATGCTCGATGTCGAGACGATAGCCGAGAGTGCGGCGACACCATTCGCCGACCCCATAGGCCCGGATCGCCGCCGCCGTGTTCTCCCGGTCGAGCGCGTAAATCCCTTTGATCTCGTCAGAGATCCGTGTCGGCGTGTTGCATAAGACGAGGCTGGCAACGCGCTCGGGGTGTGCCGTGGCGAGCAGCAGCCCGATGATCCCACCTGAAGATTCGCCGACCCAATGCACCCGCGACAACGCCATCGCCTCGAACACTCCCAGGATCTCGGCTTCGATGTTCTCGGGTGTAAAACGGTAGCCCGAAGCCGGCACATCGGAGGCGCCGCAGCCGAGCAGATCGGGGCGATAGATGCGGCGGCTCTCGGCGATCACCGGAACCCAGCGGTTCCAGAATGTCGCATTGCGCGCAAAACCGTGCATCATCAGCACCGGTGTCCGCACCTCCCACGGCCACAGGTAATCGTCGACGGCACAGTGCAGCGAGAGACCCTCAGCGAGGCGGATAGTCGTCATTAGAGCGCTCCATTGGTTGGCGTGGCGCGCGTGAATATCGCCAGAGGATAGCACGTGTCAGGCCCCACGCGCGCCACGCCAGATCGAAGCAAGGGCCCGGCAGAGACCCCGCGAACCCGTCGAAGTCGACCGGAGCGCCCTCTAGCTGCGCCCGGCCAGCGACCGGAACCATCTCGGTTTTAACGATTGGGCAACCGTGTTCTGGCATGACGGGTGCATGCACGAGCAGCAATTGATTCGGCAACAGGCCAACGAAGCGCGGTGGGATTTTGCGATCGAGGATGATCTCGACTTCATCACGAGCCGGATCGCGTCGCAGCCGACTGCGAAGGGATCTGGCGCACTCTGGGCTCAGCATCATCAGCCGAGCCGCCCGGACGACAATCTGACTCGGGAAAAGTGATCATCGGGCAATTATGACGCCACACACCGCCCGCGCCGCCGACGATTTCGAAACGATCCGCCAGCGCATGACCGCGCTGCGTCTTCAGCGCGACGGCAAATGCGCGATCCGCGAGGGCAAGTCGAGTGGGGATTGCTGGTGCTACCAGGCCGGCCCTGACGGCAGCACTCTGCCGTGCCCGCCACCGGTCGGCGATGGCCCAAACCCATAGGATTTGCGAGCACTGCGGCGGACCGGTTCCGACCCGACGCCCGCACGGCCGATGTCGTGAGTTTGGCCGGCCTCACATGCCGCGCCCATTCGTCATCATCGCCGTGCTGCTGTTCCTGTGTACCGATACGGCGGCGCATCCGCCCGATGCCGAGTTTGCCGATTGGTTCCGCAGCCTCAAGGAGCCCGGCACGGAAGGAACGCCGGGCGGCGTCGTCTCATGCTGTTCACCGGCGAACGATTGTCAATTGACCGACTACCAGACGGATGCCGAAGGTCGCTATTGGATTACTGCCGAGGGCGAACGGATCCAGGTACCGCCCGACAAGATCCTGCAGCGCGCCGATAACCCGACTGGACGCGGCGTCGCTTGCTTGCGCCATTTCGACGGGCATCCGGTCGTGCGCTGTTTTGTCAGAGCGTCCGAGGGCTGACCATCCCGGCATAGGGGCGCGATGCGTGGCCGATCTCAACGACGACAAGGCCGGCAAGCGGATGGACGGCATCGTTGTGCTTCTCCGTATCGCCGCGCTCGTTCCGGCCATAGTTGCCGACCGCGGTCCAGGAGATCGGTCGCGGCCGTTCCGAAGCACCGGCACGCCGATAGTTCCGAGTGGCTGGATTTCGTTGCGATTCTGCGCGGTCGTTCCTTATGCTCGCCAGGCCGCGAGTTTTCCCAGAGCGACGGTGCCGCGATTGCCTCAATCTTCGACCGACCGGGCGCTCGATCGACATTCGCTGCCGCGCTACGTGCGGTCGCGCGGCACAATCCTCAAGATTATCGCGCTTTTCGCCCTGATCGGCGCCGGCGTGTATTTGCGCGGATCGCCGTGGAGCTCGTGGAACCGGTTTCACGAGTTGTCTCTGGGCGTTGCGGTTGCTGTCTATGTCGCGGCCGTGGTGCGAGGTCGATTGCGCGACGCCTTCATCGTTGTTGCCTCAGTCGGGCTTGGTCTGACCGTCGCCGAAGCCTACGCCCTGGTCGTGTCGGCACCGGCGATAGAAATCAACGCCCCCGGCTATTCGGTGCTTCGCTCGATTGTCGGGTGGGGGCCAGGACAGCCCGGCGTGTATCGCGCTCGCAAGCTCGACGGAAGGTCAGGCAGCGTTATCTACGACGTCGGGTACACGATCGATGCCGACCGCAACCGGCAGGTGATCTCAGCGCCAATGGGTCCGACCGTCGCGTTCTTCGGGGATTCGATGACGTTCGGCCAGGGCGTGCCGGATACCGACACGTTGCCACAGGCATTCGCGGATGCGACCGGGTATCGGTGGCATGTCCTCAACCTCGCCTTCCCCGGTTACGGGCCGCAGCAATTCCTGCGGGCGCTCGAAACCGACATCTTTCGAGACCTGCTGACCGAGCCGCGCCTATTCGTGCTCCTGACCGCGCCGTGGCACGCCGAGCGGTCTTCCTGCCTGAGCGACTTCGCGGCGGACGGGCCACGCTACGTGCTGGTCGACGGAATGCCCCGCTACGAGGGCACCTGCCGCGGGAATTGGCCGTTTCGGCTAAGACCGCTGTGGTCGCGCACTGCGATGTACAGCATGTTTTTCGAGCCGGTGTTCGGCGGAGCGAGGTCGGTGGACATCGATCTGTTCGTCAGTATCCTGGTCCGCGCAGGGCAACTCGCGCGCGAGAAATACGGCGTTCCGACCCTGATACTCTATTGGCCGGACGAGGCCTATGCCCGGCGCGCAGGCGTTACCGAGGCGCAAATCATGGGGCGTTTGCGCGAGGGAGGGCTTGTCGTTATCGATGCCCGGCTCGATCCAAAGGATTTCCCGGGACAGGAGTTGGAAATTCCGGGCGACGGGCATCCGACCGGCGTCGCGAACCGGGCCCGCGCTCTGCTAGTGCGCGATGCCTTGGCCGGCATGACCCGTTGACACGATCACGCGCCGGCGGCGCGGCGATGGCATCAATCGGGCTCGAACATACCCCTGTAATCGATGCGGAGCGAAGCGTCTTGATCTTCCTTGCGCGCGACACAATTGCCGGCAACCAGGAGTTCGATGTCGGTTCCCATAAAGCAGCGGAACGCGTCTTCCGGGGTACAGACGATCGGCTCGCTTCTGACATTGAAGCTGGTGTTCACGAGAGCCGGGCAGCCGGTGCGCGCCTTGAAGGCGGAGAGCAGCGCGTGATAACGCGGGTTCGTCTCTCTGTGAACTGTCTGGATACGCGCCGACATGTTGACATGAGTAACGGCCGGAATTTGCGAACGGATGGTGTTGAGTCTATCGATCCCAAAAAGCTTTTCGTCTTCGTCCGACACAAGATGACGCCGATTCTCAAGAACGTCGGCAACAACGAGCATGTAAGGGCTGTCGCTATCGATCTCGAACCACTCGGCCACGTCTTCTCGTAATACTGAGGGCGCGAAGGGGCGGAAACTCTCACGGAACTTGACCTTTAGATTCAGCTGCCGCTGCATATGGGGCGAGCGCGGGTCGCCGAGGATCGATCGGGCCCCGAGGGCGCGGGGACCGAACTCCATCCGTCCCTGGAACCAGCCGACAGCCTTCTCCTCGATCAGCGCGTCGACAGTGTGCTCTATTACCGCCTCGTCCTCCACAATCTTGAAGACCGCCCCAGCATTGCGAAGCCGGTCCGCGATCTCTGCATTTGAAAAGGCGGGCCCAAGATAGGCCCCCTGCATCCCGTCGATAACGTTTCCAACTCTTCGCGGCAGATCGAGGAATTCATGATAGGCGGAGAGTGCAGCGCCGAGCGCGCCGCCGGCATCCCCGGCGGCCGGTTGAATCCAAAGCTCGTCGATCACCCCGTCGCGCAATATCTTGCCATTGGCGACACAATTGAGCGCGACGCCGCCAGCCAGGCAGAGCCTGCGCAGCCCGGTTTCCGCAACCAGGCTCCGAACCATGCGCACAATCGCCTCCTCGATCACCGCTTGAACCGAGGCAGCGAGATCCATGTGACGCTGCTCGAGCCATTCGTTAGGGGCCCGCGGCGGCCCGCCGAACAAACGATCAAAGCGGCGGTTGGTCATCCGCAGTCCGACGCAGTAATCGAAATATTCCTGATTGAGGCGAAACGAGCCGTCTGGTTTGAGGTCGATCAAATGCTCAAGGATAACATTGGCATATCGTGGCTCGCCGTAAGGCGCCAACCCCATGACCTTGTACTCGCCGGAATTCACCTTGAAGCCGGTGTAATAGGTGAACGCCGCGTAAAGCAGCCCGAGTGAGTGGGGAAAGTGGATTTCCTTCAGCGTGTCAATACCGTGATTTCGGCCGATCCCGACGCTCGTGGTGGCCCATTCTCCGACACCGTCGATGGTGAGGATCAACGCCTCGTCGAAGGGCGATGGATAAAAGGCACTAGCCGCGTGGCTCCGGTGATGCTCGGCGAACAGCAGCTTGCTGTGCCAGTCGAAGCCCGGCGCCCGCGCCTTGAGCCGCTTGCCAAGCAAGTCCTTCTGAAACAGTTTCTCCTTGAGCCACAGTGGCAAAGCCATGCGGAACGAGGCAAAACCGCGGGGCGCGAAGGCGAGATAGGTCTCGAGCAACCGTTCGAACTTTAGAAACGGCTTCTCGTAGAACACGATATAGTCAAGCTCGTCGAGGGACAGGGCGCCTTCCTCGAGACAATAGCGAATCGCATTCTCCGGGTAGCGCGCATCCTGTTTTTTGCGGGTAAAGCGCTCTTCCTGCGCCGCGGCAATAATATGGCCGTCCTCGACCAGCGCCGCGGCACTGTCATGATAAAAGGCGGAGATCCCGAGAATGCGCATTCGGCGCACCCCGTCTCGTCAAAACAACGTGTAAATAAACGGCGCGATCACCGAGCCCTGGCTTGCTATCAGCAGCGCGCCGAACAACGCCATGGTTATCATTATGGGGGCGAGCCAAAATTTCTTGCGAGTGCGCAAGAAATGCCAGAACTCGACTATAAAGCTGCCCATCCGAATTCCCTCAGAACTGCCGCCTCATAGTCGAGGCCCCGCCTGCCGGCGGCTCGCGCTCGATCCAGTAAGTGGCTGCACCTCGATCGGCTGCGAGACCCAATGGACGTTTGCCAACTATTCGCATAAAAAACGCCATCGGGGTGACCACTAGAAAGAAGAGTAGCGCCAAGATGACGGGATTCACCACTCTCGCAATCGCGGTGCCTACTTTCAACCAGATCCCGTTGAGCGTAGACAACCGCGAGGGCGCAATAATTCCAAGCAACAGCAGTAAAGAACCCGAGACAAAGATCAAGCATGCAACCCAAAAGATTGCTCCCGCCACAAACGCTTTTGCTGCACCGATCAGCATCAAGATGCTGCCGACGGTGCAGCCGAACGCTCGGTCGCTGCCAGCTTCGGTCGGCTCTTCATCACGATAGTTTTCGTGCAGCGAAGAATTCTGGCTCAATGACGTCTCTGCCCGGTGAACGGCTTGTAGCTTAAGCCCTGTCTAGTATCCTAATCAAAGGATTCCAAAATCTTCTTACGGGGGAGTGATTGGACCGTCAAGTCATCCCCACGAGACGTTGTTAAGTCAAACGTTCAGACAGCGGCCGAATCGCAGACCCGGCCGTCACAAGCAGCCGTCAGCTCGCGCTATTTCGCTGAATTTTGGCGGCAGGGTGCGAAGAGCGCTGCCTGAACTCTCAACAAATCCTCACCAAGTGGCATCGAGACCGAGATGCGCGAATACTTGATGCCGAAGCTCGGCCAACTGCGGATCGCCGCGATGGCGGGGATAGGGCCGTGTGTTCACGATTTCGGCCTTGATGTGCGCGGGGCGCTCGCTCAACACGATGACCCGGCCGGCAAGGAACAGCGCCTCTTCCACATCGTGGGTCACCAAGAGTGCACTAAATCCCGCCCGCTGCCACAGCGAGACGAGCTCGCCCTGCATGGTGATCCGCGTCAGCGAATCGAGCTGGCCCAAGGGCTCGTCGAGAATCAGCAGCTTCGGATCGTTGACCAGTGCGCGCGCCAAAGCCGCGCGTTGCGACATGCCGCCCGAAAGCTGGTGCGGATAGGCATTGGCAAAGCCTGTGAGCCCGACTAGGCGTAAAGCATCCTCGATGCGCTCGCGATGGGTGCGTAGCTGCCCGCGAGCCTCCAGTCCGAGCGCAACATTGCTCCAAACCGTCCGCCACGGATAAAGCGTGGGATCTTGAAAGACGACGACGCGCGAGGGATCGGGCCCTTCGATTTCCTCGCCCTCGACGAGCAGACTGCCGGCGCTCGGAGAGTCGAGCCCCGCGACCAGCCGCAGCAAAGTCGACTTTCCGCACCCGCTCGGTCCCAGGAGGGCGACAAATTCGCCGCGGCCGATGCGCAAGCTGATCCGGTCCAATACCGGCAGCGGTTGCCCCTCCAGGTCGAAACGATGGCTCACTTCACGGATCGTCAGCGTTGTTCCGCGGACCGGATCGTTATTTACCGTATATGCCCTTTCCGAGGGGGCGGCCGCGACTACCATCGTACCAAACCCTTCTGCCACGACAGTAGCCGGTCGCGCAGGCGGAACAGCAGCGTGATCAGTCCAGAGCACAAAAGGGCCATGATCAACAAACGCGGCATACATGTTAGCGTAGGCGGCCCAACCCTGCGCCCATTGCAGGTACCAGCCGAGACCCGCCTTTACGCCCAGCATTTCCGCAACAACGAGAACCGCGAACGAAGTGCCGAGGCCCATGAACAGGCCGACAAAGACATGCGGCATTGCCGCAGGAATGGCCACTTTGAGCACCAGGAAGCGCTGGCTCGCACCCAATGTCCGCGCGATGTCGTAATAGGCGCTGTTTACGCCGGCGACACCCGACCAGGTGAGCACCGTGACCGGGAACCCGGTAGCGAGCGCAATCAGGAATATGCTGGCGCTATAGCTGGAAGGGAAAATGAAGAAAGCAAGCGGCAACCAAGCTGTCGCGGGCAGCGGTCCGATGAACCGCAAGATCGGATGGATCCAATAATTGGCGAGCCGCGACCAGCCGATAGCCACACCGGTCACGAACCCGACTGCCGCACCGAGAAAATAGCCGGTAGCCAGCAGACGAAATGAGGCGAAGATGCAGGCGCCCAGGCGCGCCCGATCGTCGATCACGACTTCCAGAATGGCCTGTGGCGGCGGGAAGAACGGCAGCGGGAGCCAGCCGAGTTTCGCCGTGACAGCCTCCCAAGCGGCTAAAAACAGCGCAAGCGCAACGAGCCACGGTGCGAGCCGTCGCGCGCGCTGCAAACCGGCAAACCAAACCCCGGCAAAGACCGCCAATGCGAGGGCAATAGCCAATGCCCCGCATAGGGCGGCGAGGTCGTCGGTGTAATCCCAGTCGCTGTCGGGCTTATCTGGCCAGTACGTTATGAGTGCGGCGACCGCGAGCCACGCCGCTGCCGCAGCCAAGCCGCCGATTAACGATCGAGCGGCTGGGCTCGCGAGAAAGCCGAGAGCCGGTTTCGGCCCGCTCGAAACCTCATCTACGACGGAGCTCACTGCAGATTTTGCCGCGTGGGCTCAGCTTAAAACATCGAGATAGATCCGCTCGGCAAACTTGGTTGAATCGGTGCTCTTCTTCATCACGTTCACCGCCTTGAGTTCATCGGTGTAGAGCACAAGCTGTTTCTTGAGCGCGGCTCCAACGGGATGATTGTGGTGCGTATGGCTACGATACATAGCGGCGAGATCCTCCACGGATCCCTTGCCGCCGTAGCCCGAATATACCACTGCGGCATCGCCGGGATCGCTCGCGACCCGGTCTGCCCCCTCCAATATCGATCGAGTCAGAGCGGCCGCAACGGGTAATTCGCTTCGGATGAGACTGCCGCGAATCGCGAGAACGCAACAGGTCCGGTCGGCGAATTCACCGCTCAGGTTGGTAAAGATCTCGTTGAGCTTGCCGTCCTTGAGCCAAAAATACGGAAGCGGATCGATCTCGGCGATCGCCTGCACTTCACCCTTATCCACGGCAAGCGCCAGCAGGTTGGCCGGGTACTGGCGCCACTCTATGTCCTGGACCGGATCGATGCCGTTTTTTGCTAGGAAGATTGCGGAGAAATTCTTTGCCGGGCTTGCCTGATCGCTGATCCCGATGGCCTTGCCGCGCAGCGACTCTAGGCTGTCGATATTCGCAACCTTGGAGCCGAGGAGCCGGATGCACCCGCCATGCACGCCGGTGGTGAGCCGAACGTCAAAGCCTTGCTCCAGCGGCTTCAGCCAGCGCAGGGCCAACCCCAAACCGGCATCGGCCTTGCCGGTCGCAATCGCCTCCAGCAACTGATCGGTCGAACCGCCGAAATTGAAGAATTCGACATCGAGGTTGTGCTTGGCGAAGATACCGCGTTCTTTGCCGACCGCCGCCGCGACCGTGCAGGCCGCATTCGCATTCCAGGCGAGCTTGATTTGACGCGGCGGGCCCTGCAGCTCTTCGCCGCTCGCTGCGGCGCGGCAAATGAGAGGCTCGCCGGGGATGTACGGGGGTGCTGTCAGCGCGCGGGCCGCTCCGAACACCCCAAAAGGCGCTGCTGCGCCGAAGGCGCCGGCAAGGGAAAGGACCGAGCGGCGGGAGAACCCGCGTCGCTTCGCGGGCAGACCGCTCGTCGAGCTCTTGCTGATTTCGCGTTGTGCCATGGTGTCAGCCTCCGAAACCGCGTGCGGATCGAATGAACCCGTTAGAATAGGTCGGGATCTGTCGGCAAGTGTGAGGTAGTTCACACTCGGGAAAATTTCGTCCTGCACACTCTCCGGCTTCGCAGGGTGGTGGCGCGACCTTGCCCATCTCTGGGGTCCGCTGGCAACAAGGTTCGCCACCCTGCCTGACCGCGCGGGTTGCCGGGCCTGCGAGCGGCTAGACATCGCGATTTTCGTTGTATTTGTGCGCTGTCAAATCCGGATCCCGGCTGTGAACAGGATGTTGCGGACCCGGGCGCGCTGGTCGTCGGCGATCGTCAGACGCTCGGCAAAATCGGCGCCGCCGGGCTTGGTCGCGTCGACGCCGATTTTGGTCAGGGTATTGTCGACCGCGTCCGAGGTCGGGTCTAGGATGGCACCCATCGCGCGATGGACAAAGACGAGGTCGCGGTCGGCGCGGGTGCGCGTCGCCACCGCCCACATCACATCGGCGAGGTTGAAGATATCGACGTCCTCGTCGACAACCACGACGATCTTGCAGTAGGTCTCGGTGCCGAAGGTCGCCATGATCGCCTGTTGCGGCTGGCCTTCGGCGGTCTTTTTGATCTGCACGATCGCCATCAATGCGCCGCAAGTAACGGTCGGCACGTGCACGGCAATGACGTTGGGCAGATTGCGACGCAGCGAATTTAGGATCTCCGCCTCGCGCGCAATGCAGCTGATGAGGATGTGATCCGACGCCGTGCCTGAGGCGATCGAATGGAACATCGCATCACCCCGCATGTGAAGGCGCTCGGCGACAAACACATTCTCGGTGCTGCGGTACGAGGCATAGCCGGTAAACTCGCTGAACGGTCCTTCCGGCTCTCGCACATCGTTCAGGATCTTACCATCGATGACGATTTCGGCACCTTCGGGAACATCGAGCTCCGCCGGACCACAAGCCACGACGCGGTAGGGCTCGCCAAAGAGCGCGCCCATGATTTCGTATTTGCGCACGTCCGGCGGATAGTGAAAGGCCATCGAGCCCATGTAGTGGATCGGATGCACGCCGAGGGTCACGACGGCGGGTAGCGGCTCGCCGCGTGCTTCGGCGCGGCGATGGAATTCGTACATCCGCCGGCGCGAATGCAACGACACGCCAAGCCGATTGCGCCCGCTTAGCATCAGACGATGAAAGCCGGTAGTGTCGATGCCGGTTTCGGGATCGCGGGCACAGATTTGTCCGGCGGTGATATAGGGTGCTGCGTCGACCGAGAAGTGGACCGGGATCGGCAATTTCGTGAGGTCGACAGCGTCTCCTTCGACGACCAATTCTTGCCACGGCGCAGAGGCGACGCGTTCGACCGGCCGGTAGTTCTGGCAGCGCTCGCGAAAAGTAGTCGCAAGCATACCAGGCTTGACCCCTAAGGCAGCGGCGAGCAGCTGGCGGTTGCCGGCGATGTTGGTGACGACCGGCATATCAAAGCCCTCGACCCGTTCGAAGACGAGGACCGGGCTGCGGCCGGCACGCTCAAGTTCGAAGACGGTCGCGGTGATATCGAGCTCGCGCCTGACTGGTTCGCTGATGCGCACCAGCTGATCCGGGAAGTGGCGCTCGACCATCGCCAAAAAGCCGCGCAAGCTCTGTTTGTCCACGATCGCTCCCCCCTGTCGTTCCCGGAACCGAGGTCAGGCGCTTGGGACGACGCCGCGGCAGGATAGAGCGACCGCGACAAACGAGCGTTCGCCATCGGGGCGCCCGGTCAGATAAGCCGAGCGCAGCTGGCGCTCCAGGCGGCCGAGCGCGTTGACGTCGAGGGTCGCGACATAGGCGCCGAGCGCGCCCTCGCCGCTCGCGAATGGTTGCCAATAATCATCGAAGTCGGCGAAATCCATGCGGATCATCAGTGATCGCTGGTCAATGTCCACAAGCCCGGCCTCGGCCCACATTCGCGGGAGCGCACCCGGCGCATAGATCGGGCGTCCCATCGTGCGGTCCCGCGCTTGCGCCGCCGCTTCGTCGAGGGCGGCGGCCGTGTCCCACAACATGCGCTGGCTCGGGCTCCCGCCCGGCGAATCCCAGAACGCGGCGGCGACCACCCCGCCCGGGCGGGTGACCCGCCGCATCTCGGCCACCATCAGCTCGGGCTGCGGGACGACCGAGGGCAATACCAGCATAGACAAGGCACGGTCGAATCTCGCGTCGGGAAAGGGCAGCGCACAGCCGTCCCCCTGTTCGAAACGGATGCGCGAATCTCTGTTCTTCGCCATCGCCGCGGCGAGGTAGATGTCGGAATGGTCGATCGCGGTCAGCCGGGCGAGCATCGCCTTCTGAGGCAATGTGAAAGTCAGGCTGCCGGTACCGCAGCCGACTTCGATCACCTCATCGCCCTTGGCGATGCCGGCATGCTCGATAAACAGCGGTGCCAAGCGGCGGCTCCAGCGGCCCATCAATCGTTCATAATTGCTGGCATCGCGCGCGTTGAACATCGACGGCATGGTTGGCTCCTCGGCTGCGATCGCTAGACTGCAAGCGAATCGCCGCTCGAACAAGTGGCGGGTGTCTTGACAGGCGGGCTCCAGGACGCTACGAGAACAGCATCGTGGTGATTTGAGCCGACCGGCTTGCGGCCACGTTAAACAAACCGCTAAAAGGTCGTGAGTTCTGAAAGGAGCCCTGGCCCACGCGGGACCGGGGCATTTTTGTTCCCGGTCGGCGCGGCCACACACTGGAGAGACCCGCCGATGACCCAGCCCATCCTGCCTTCCGACCTCGCCGACAACGTCTCACCGGCGACGATCCTCGTCCGTGGCGGCGCCACGCGCAGTCCCTATGACGAGACCTGCGAGGCGTTGTTCCTGACCTCCGGCTTTGTCTACGACGACGCCGCGGCGGCCGAGGCGGCATTTGCCCAGGAGGGCTCGCGTTACGTCTATTCGCGCTACCGCAACCCGACCGTGGCGATGTTCGAAGAGCGGCTGCGGCTGCTCGAAGGAGCCGAGGCGTGCCGCGCCACGGCCAGCGGGATGGCGGCGGTGTTCGCCGCCCTCCTGTGTCGATTGCGCGCCGGCCAGCGGGTGGTGTCGAGCCGGGCCTTGTTTGGCTCGTGTCACTACATCGTCGCCGATTTGTTGCCGCGCTGGGGCATCGAGACCGTGCTCGTCGACGGGCGCGACCTAGGCGCCTGGGAGACGGCACTCGCCGGCGGCGCCGCACTCGCTTTTTGTGAAAGCCCCTCGAACCCAGCGATGGAGATCATCGACCTCGCCGAGGTCGCCCGCCTGACGCACCGCGTCGGCGGCCTCCTCGTGGTCGACAACGTCTTTGCGACCCCCCTCTTACAAAGGCCACTCGCTCTCGGCGCCGACATCGTAGTTTATTCGGCGACCAAGCACATCGACGGCCAAGGGCGCTGTCTCGGAGGCGCCATCCTGGCGTCGGAGAAATTTATCAAGGAGGATCTTGGCCTGTTTTACCGGCACACCGGACCGTCGCTGAGCCCGTTCAACGCCTGGCTGCTGCTCAAAGGGCTCGAAACGCTCGAGCTCCGTGTCGATCGCCAATGCCGCACCGCCATGGCAGTCGCCCGCTATCTCGAAACCCATCCCAAGATTTCCCGCGTACTCTACCCTGGGCTGCCGAGCCACCCGCAATATGAACTTGCACGGCAGCAAATGACGCAAGGCGGCGGACTGGTTTGTTTTGATGTCGCCAGCGATAAGGAGAGCTGCTTCCGCTTTCTCGACGCGCTGCGGCTCGTCGACATCTCGAACAATCTCGGTGACTCGAAGAGCCTCATCACCCACCCGGCGACGACGACCCATTCGCGGCTCAAGCCCGAGGCACGGGCCGAGCTCGGCATCGGCGACTCGCTGGTGCGTTTTTCCGCTGGGCTCGAGGCGGAAGCCGACCTGCTCGACGACATCGAGCGAGCGCTGGAGCGGGTCTGAGGGGGCGGCCTCTTCCCAGCGGCCCGTTCGCCCGATACCTTGACCGCCAGTTGGTTCTCCCTGGAGGTGGGTAATGGCCGTTATCGGAGTAATCGCTCAGGGCACGATGGGGTCCGGCGTCGGTCGGCGGTTGCACGAGAGCGGGGCCGAGATTCGCACCCTGCTCTCGGGGCGGAGCCCGGCCAGCGCCGAGCGCGCGCGAGCGGCCGGC
>Ga0306922_10001502_pt1 | contig 20914 bp, 16 predicted proteins | sample sta12Cox44000082_FD_203758 | JGI IMG/M metagenome (GOLD analysis project Ga0306922, IMG submission 203758) | Lab enrichment of tropical soil microbial communities from Luquillo Experimental Forest, Puerto Rico - statoxic.12C.oxic.44.000.082 (v2)... | ecosystem: Environmental > Terrestrial >... | reverse complement strand
TCCGTTGCGCCAGTGGAACGAAGACCCGGGAGCAGCTGCGAAGAGGAGGTCGGCTTTTGCCGAGATGTTCCTGTCCCTACGCCGGCACGACCCGGATCAGGTTCGAAGGGTTTCCGCGCCCCGATCCCAAATGGAGTTGGATTCGAGAAGGCGGTATCTCAGCCCCCTGCCGGGGCACCCCTTGGACACGCCGATTATCCGCAGACTGGGCGCCGCCCGTCAAGGTTACGGGTTTATTAATTGTGAGGGCAGGTGCGAGCAGCTTGCGGGCCGCGCGAGCGGATCTATGTAAGCACAAACAGTCCGGGCGGATTGCATAGATGATAGGGCGCCTGATCGGCTGGATTATCTTTCTCGCTGGCCTCTCGGTGCTCGTGCGTGATGTACTGATCTGGGTCGACACGAAGCATTGGGCGCCGATCGCGCTCGGCCAATTGTGGTTCGATCTCGACCGGTCGAGCCTCAACCTCGTCCAGGCGGTGGTGCAGCGCTACATCCATCCGTTTCTGTGGGACCCGATCATCGTCACGATCCTCTTATGCTGGGCCTTTGCGGTGTTGGTGGTGCTCGGCGCGCTGATCCTCGCCCTTTCGCATAGGGGCACGCGGCAGCGTGCTCGGCTCAGCCGTCGCCCATCTTGAGGGCGGCGATGAAGGCGGATTGGGGGATCTCGACCTTGCCGAACTGGCGCATCCGCTTCTTCCCCTCCTTCTGCTTTTCGAGGAGCTTCCTCTTGCGGGTCACGTCGCCGCCATAGCATTTGGCGAGGACGTCCTTGCGCAACGCCTTGACCGTCTCGCGCGCGATGATCCGGCCGCCGATCGCCGCCTGGATCGCCACGGCAAAGAGCTGCCGTGGAATCAAATCCTTCAACCGCTCGCACAAGGCGCGGCCGCGCCGCTCGGCTTGGCTGCGATGGACGATGATCGACAGCGCATCGACCGGCTCGCCATTGACGAGGATGTTCATCAACACGAGGTCGCCTTCGCTGTATCCGTCGAGCTGGTAGTCGAAGCTGGCATAGCCGCGGCTCACCGATTTGAGCCGGTCGTAAAAATCGAACACGACCTCGTTGAGCGGCAGGCGGTAGACCAGCATTGCGCGGTTGCCGGCATAGGTCAGGTCGGATTGCACGCCGCGGCGCTCTTCGCACAAGGCGAGGATCGGCCCGAGATACGCATCGGGGACGAGGATTGTCGCCTTGATCCACGGCTCCTCGATATGGTCGATGCGCACCGGGTCGGGCATGTCGGCCGGGTTGTGCAAGGTGCGCACCGTGTCGTTGATGAGAAGAACCCGGTAGACCACCGATGGGGCGGTCGCCAACAGATCGAGATCGAACTCGCGCGCGAGCCGCTCTTGGATGATCTCGAGATGGAGGAGGCCGAGAAAGCCGCAGCGGAAGCCGAAGCCGAGCGCCACCGAGGTCTCGGGCTCGTACTCGAAGCTCGCGTCGTTGAGACGCAATTTCGCGAGGCTGTCGCGCAGGCGCTCGTAATCGGCTGCATCGGTCGGGAAGAGGCCGCAAAACACGACGGGCTGTACCGGCTTGAAACCGGGCAGTGGCTCGGCGGCGGGCCGCCGGTCCTCGGTGATCGTGTCGCCAACCCGGCAGTCAGCGACGGTCTTGATGCCGGCCGTGATAAAGCCGATCTCGCCCGGCCCTAAAGCGTCGACCGCGACACCCTTCGGCGTGAACACCCCAACCCTTTCCACCGCATGCGTCGCGCCGGTCGCCATCAGCCGGACCTTCTGCCCAGACACGAGGACCCCGTCCTTGACGCGAACTAGAATGACGACGCCGAGATAAGGGTCGTACCAGCTGTCCACGAGCAACGCCTTAAGTGGCGCTTCGGCATCGCCCGCCGGCGGCGGCAGGCGGGTCACCAACGCTTCCAGCACTTGGTCGATATTGAGCCCGGTCTTCGCCGAGATCAGCAGTGCGTCGGAAGCATCGAGCCCGATCACATCCTCGATCTGTTCTTTGACCCGGTCGGGTTCGGCCGCGGGCAGATCGATCTTGTTGAGGACCGGCACGATCTCATGCCCGGCTTCAACCGCCTGATAGACATTCGCGAGCGTCTGCGCTTCGACCCCCTGGCTCGCATCGACGACGAGAAGCGAGCCTTCGCAGGCCGCCAGCGACCGGCTGACCTCATACGAGAAGTCGACATGGCCCGGTGTGTCCATCAGATTGAGGACATAGGTCTCGCCGTCCCGGGCCTGGTATTCGAGGCGCACGGTCTGTGCCTTGATCGTAATTCCGCGCTCGCGCTCGAGTTCCATATTGTCGAGCACCTGCTCGCGCATCTCGCGTGCCTCGAGCCCGCCACAGGTCTGGATCAGCCGGTCGGCCAAGGTCGATTTACCATGGTCGATATGCGCGATGATCGCGAAGTTACGGATGTGGCTGAGGGGAGTCATTCGCGGCGAAACATAGGGCGGGCGCTACACTGGTTCAACGTACGTTCCGTCGACATCACCTAAACGATCACAGCGCCGCTATTGGGACAGCGACTGCGCGCGCGGCGTCGACAAGCCGTGCATAATAGCTGGCGAGCTCGATAGACCCACCCAACGAGCGCAGATGCTCAACCGTAGCGAGATGCAGAGCATCCAGTGTCCGAATTTCGGTCGGCCATGGTTCCAATGCCCGGGCCAGAACAGGCTCGCTCAGGTCGATCAATTCGATCCCGCTGATAAGCGCCCGCGTCTCTTCCCCAAGCGATCCTCCAAGCCGACGGGCATGGATGCGGTTCCAGACTTCGTACTCCAGCAACCGGCTCGAAACCAATTCGCTGTCCCAAAGGGCTGCCGGGGGTGCTCGCGACTCGGCCAGCAGATAGGCAAGTGCTACCGAGCTGTCGATATAGATCACCAGCGATCTTCTCGATCCTGATCTAACTCAGCCATTAGTTGTTCGAGCGTCAGTCCCGGAATCGGTTTCCGCGGCGGCGGCCAGTTGGCGTCTCGCTTTGCCGGTCGAATCCAACCTTCCCGCACGCCTCGTTCTATGACCGACTCTGGTTCTCGCCGCGGCGAGATAATTTCGGCGACGGCGCGGCCGCGATCGGTGACGACGACCGTCTCGCCAGACGCGGCGAGGCGGACATATTCGCTGAGCTTGTTCTTCAGGATCTTCAGCCCTACCTTGCGCATCGTCCGCAGGTAGCCTCTGGAAGCTACTTTGTCAAGAAACGCTGGAAGCTGCGATATCATTTTGAAATGGAGTGACGCCGATACTCTTGCCACATTCACATTGTATTGCATATTACGCAATCCGAACCCAGCTGACACAACGGGGAACGAAATGTTAATCCCTGTAGATTCCCTGCAAGAACAGGTGCGCCGGCACGCTCGGGCCAGCTTCACCAAGGGCCGCCCGCCGCCAAGCAGGCGCTCCGAGCGATAGGTGCGAGGGAATCCTTCACTCGATGCTATTCTGGGGCCTAATGCTTCAAGCACGAAGCGCAAGGCGGTGATCGAATGACCGCGACAATCGATGACAGGGTGGCCGAGCTCGAGCGAGCCAACGCCGAGCTTCAGCGCCAGCTCGCCGCGCGCACGACCGAACTCGAGGAGGCGCGCGAACAGCAGACCGCCGCGGCCGAGGTACTGCAGGTCATAAAATCCTCACCGGGCGATCTAGCGCCGGTGTTCGAAGCGATGCTGGAAAAGGCGATCCGGCTCTGCGATGCCGCCTTCGGAATTTTGCTCGTGCGCGACGGCAGCAATTTCCGGACGGCCGCGCTCCACGGAGTGCCGCCCGCCATGGCGGAGTTTCTTTCGCGTACTCCGCGCGAACCGGGCAAGCATACCGCCGTTGCCCGCATGCTCGACGGCGAAGACGTCGTCCAGTTCGAGGATATGGCGAAAGAGACGGCTTACCTGACAGGCGACTCTCGCCAACGTGCGTTTGTCGAGCTGGGCGGAACTCGGACATATATCGCCGTGGCTCTTCGCAAGGACGGCAAGCTGGTGGGGACTATCGGCGCATATCGACAGGAGGTGCGCCCGTTCTCCGATAAGCAGATTGCGCTGCTGCAAAATTTTGCGGGGCAGGCGGGCATCGCGATGGAAAATGCGCGGCTTTTGACCGAGACGCGCCAGGCGTTGGAGCAACAGACCGCGACCGCCGAGGTGTTGCAGGCCATCAACAGCTCCCCCGGCGATCTGGCCCCGGTTTTCGATGCGATCCTCGAGAGAGCCATGCGGCTGTGCGAGGTGGTTTTCGGGGTGTTCACTATCCGGGACGGCGAGCGCTTTAGGAATGTGGCATGGCGGGGTGTCCCGGCCGCACTAGCCGATTTCTTAAGGGAGCCGATGACGCCCGGGGGCGGGACCCTTGGTCGACTGCTTCGCGGTGAGATTTTCGCTCACGTGCCGGATATCACCGCGGAAGAAGTCTACCGGACTAGCAGCCCGGGGCGTCGAGCACTTGCTGAATTAGGAGGAGCCCGCAGTGCCCTCGCTGTACCGCTGCGCAAAGATACAGCTCTCCTTGGGGCATTTCTGGTCTACCGCCAAGAGGTGCGGCCGTTCACCGACAAGCAGATCGCGCTGCTGCAGAACTTCGCTACGCAGGCGGTGATCGCAATGGAGAATGCGCGGCTGATCACCGAGACGCGCGAGGCTTTGGAACAACAGACCGCCACCGCCGAGGTACTCCAGGTCATCAATTCCTCGCCAGGCGACCTCGCCCCAGTCTTCGACGCGATGCTCGAAAAAGCGATGCATCTATGTGAAGCGGCATTTGGAACTCTGTGGACCTACGATGGTGTCTGTGTCCACGCAGTCGCGCTCCACAACGTACCCGCCGTATTTGCAGAGTTTCTAACGCGGGCGCCGCACCAAGTCGGCCCTGACAGCGCGCACGGCCGTCTACTGCGGGGCGAGCCGGTGGTACACATTCCAGATATCGTAGAAGAACAAGCCTACCGGTTAGGCGACCCAATCCGCCGCGCCCTTGTCGAACTCGGTGGTGGTCGCACCTTGCTTGCCGTACCGCTGCGTAAGGACCACGCATTTCTCGGAGACTTTGTTATTTACCGACAGGAGGCTCGCGCTTTCACCGACAAGCAGATCGCATTGCTGCAGAATTTCGCGGCGCAAGCGGTGATTGCGATGGAGAATGCCCGGCTCCTCACCGAAACGCGCGAGGCGCTGGAGCAGCAGACCGCGACCGCGGAGGTATTGCAGGTCATCAATTCCTCGCCCGGCGATCTCGCGCCAGTCTTCGACACGATATTGGAGAAGGCGCATGCGCTGTGCGGCGCCTCTCACGGGGCTCTGGTGACCTATGACGGCGAGCACTTCCGCGCTGTGGCGACACATGAGCTGCCGGCGCTGTTTGCCGATCTGCTACGGCAGCCGTTTCGGCCAGAACCGGCCAGCCCGCAAGCCCAGTTGTTGCGCGGTGAGCGCCTGGTCCATATGCCCGATGCATCGGCGATGCACGGGCCGGGCTGGGACGGCCCGAGAACGCCCGCCGCGAGGGAGGCTGGTCTCCGCGCCCTGCTCATGGTCCCGTTGCGTAAAGACAGCCGCCTGCTCGGCTATATCACCGCAAATCGCGGCGAGCCCGGCCCGTTCACCGAGAAGCAGATCGCGTTGCTGCAGAATTTCGCGGCGCAGGCGGTCATCGCGATGGAAAACGCGCGGCTCATTACCGAAACGCGCGAGGCGTTGGAGCAGCAGACCGCGACCGCCGAGGTGCTGGGGGTTATCAACTCCTCACCCGGCGATCTCGCTCCGGTGTTCGACGCGATGCTCGAAAGGGCGATGCGGCTCTGCGAGGCCGCGTTCGGAACGCTGTGGACCTATGATGGCGACCGCTTCCGGTCGGTGGCACAACGCGGCGTACCGGGGCCCTATGCCGAGTACCTGGCGCATAATGCGCCGGCGGCCTCCGCCGGTACCGGTCGCTCGCGCATCCTGCGGGGCGAGCGCTTTGTTCATGTCGCGGATCTGAAGGATGAGGAGCCATATCGTGCCGGCGACCCGCATCGCCGCGCCATGGTCGATCTAGGCGGCGCGCGCACCGGGCTGATTGTGCCGCTGCGCAAGGACGATGCGGTCATCGGCTTTGTCATGATCTACCGCCAGCAGGTTCGGCCGTTTTCCGATAAGCAGATCGCGCTGTTGCAGAATTTCGCAGCGCAGGCCGTCATCGCAATGGAGAATGCGCGGCTCATCACCGAGACCCGCGAAGCACTGGAGCAGCAGACCGCGACCGCCGAGGTATTGGGAGTTATCAACTCCTCGCCCGGCGACGTGCAACCAACCTTCGACGCAATCGCCGCGAGTGCGACGCGACTATGTGAGGCGGCGAGCGGAGCCGTTTTCCGGTTCGACGGCTCCCAGAGCCACTTGGTCGCCCATTACAATTGTTCGCCCGCGGAACTCGACGCACTCCTGGGTGTCTATCCGCATGCTCCCAGCCGCGGCAGCGTGACGGGGCGCGCCATCCTGACACGAGCGGTCGCATATGTCGCCGACATTGCTACCGATCCCGAATACGCGCTCCCAAGCATCGTTCAGTCTGGAATGCATGCCCACCTTTCGGTGCCGATGCTGCTGGATGGCAACCCCGTCGGCGCGATTACGGTTGCTCGGCGCGAGGCCAAGCCGTTTTCTGACACACAAATCGAACTGCTCAAGACGTTCGCGGCTCAAGCGGTCATCGCAATGGAGAATGCGCGGCTATTGACCGAGACGCGCGAGGCTTTAGAACAGCAGACTGCGACCGCCGAGGTATTGCAAGTCATCAATTCTTCGCCCGGCGACCTCGCGCCAGTGTTCGACGCAATGCTCGACAGGGCTTCGTTATTATGCGGTGCCGCGTTCGGGTGCCTGTGGACCTACGACGGCGAACGAATGCATGCAGCCGCGCTGCGTGGCGCGCCGCCCGACTTTGCGGAGTTCTTGACACGAGCTCCACACCCAGTTGGTCCGGATAACGCCCATGGTCGTCTGCTGCGCGGCGACCCACTGGTGCACATTTCGGATGTTGCGGACGACGAAGCGTACCGGGCTGGCGATCCAGTCCGTCGCCACCTTGTCGAGCTCGGCGGCGGCCGTACCCTGCTGGCCGTCCCGCTGCGTAAGGACGAGCAGTTCCTGGGTGATTTCGTGATGTACCGCACGGAGGTGCGGCTGTTTTCTGACAAGCAGATCGCGCTGTTGCAGAACTTCGCTGCGCAGGCGGTGATTGCAATGGAGAACGCGCGCCTGATTACTGAGTTGCGCGAATCCCTCGAATATCAGACCGCGACCAGTGATGTGCTGAAGGTCATCAGCCGGTCGGTCTTTGACCTTGAAACCGTGCTGCAAACGGTAGTCGTTACGGCGATCCGCCTATGCCGTGCCGATTCGGCGGTAATCTATCGTAACGAGGATGGGGAATATCGCTGGGCGGTAGGCCACATGTTGTCACCGGAATACGAAGAGATCGAGCGCAGTGTCAGGATACGGCCGGGCACCGGCACCGTGGTCGGCCGCGCCGCTCTCGAAGGACGCGTGGTTCAAATCCTCGACGCTTGGACTGACCCTCTCTACGAGGCCAAGGACGACGCCCGCGTCGGTGGAGTACACACCATGATTGGCGTGCCTTTAATGCGCGACAGCGTGCCGATCGGCGTGATCGGCCTGGCACGCCGCAGGGTCGAGAGCTTTTCCGAGCGGGAAATCCAGCTCGTCACAACCTTTGCCGATCAGGCGGTCATCGCGATCGAGAATGCCCGACTGTTCGAGGAACTGCGGCAGCGCACGCACGACTTGCAAGAATCGCTCGAATACCAGACCGCGAGCGGCGACGTGCTCAAGGTCATCAGCCAGTCGGGCGGAGAACTCGAACCGGTACTCGACACACTGGTTAAGACAGCAGCTCGGCTGTGCGATGCGGAGATGGCGTTCATCCATCGTCGCGAGGGTGAAGTATACCGGCCTGCGGCAGTGCTCGGCTTTCCTGTAGAGTTTACCGCCTATCTCGAAGCCCATCCCATTGTCCCGGGCCGGGGATCTATCACCGGCCGAGTGGCTCTGGAGGGTCGCGCGATCCACATTGCCGATGTCGCGACAGATCGGGAATACGAGCTCAGTCAGGCGATCATGATCGCGAAACAGCGGACATCCCTCGGCGTACCTTTGCTGCGGGAAGACGTAGCGATCGGGGTCATTCTCCTTGCGCGCCAAAGGGTACAGCCCTTCACCGAAAAGGAGATCGCGCTGGTGAGGACCTTTGCCGATCAGGCGGTAATCGCGATCGAGAATGCGCGGCTATTCAACGAGTTGCGCGCTCGTACCGCGGAGCTCGGGCGGTCGGTCGAAGAGCTGAAGATGTTGAGCGAAGTTGGGCGCGCAGTCAGCTCGACGCTCGATCTGAGGACGGTGCTCTCGACGGTCCTCAACGCCTCGCTTGGGGTGACTTGGGCGAATGCTGGGGCGATCTTTCGTTACATCAGGGCAGAACGGGCATTCCGGCTGGTCGAAGCGATAGGATGGGACGAGCCGCTCCTGCGCTCGGTGCGCGACCTGCGGGTTGCCGAGGCCGAGACCGCTATGGGTGAAGCAGCAGCGCGGCGCATGCCGATCCAAATCGCCGATCTGGCAAAAAGGCCGAGCGCTCCGTTGCGCGACGCGAGCCTCGCCGCCGGTTTTCGCTCGGCGCTGATCGTGCCGCTGGTCGGTCCCGAGCGCGTCCTCGGAGCCATCATTCTGATGCGTCGCGAGGCCGGCGAATTCCCGTCCGAAACAGTGCGGTTGATGCAGACCCTCGCCAGCCAGTCTGTATTGGCGATTCAGAACGCGCGACTCTTCCGTGAGATTGCCGACAAGAGCGAGCAACTGGCGCTCGCCAGTCAGCATAAATCACAATTCCTCGCCAATATGAGCCATGAGCTGAGAACGCCGCTGAATGCGATCCTCGGCTACGCCGAACTGCTTGTCGATGGCATCTACGGGCAACTTCCCGATCGTCCGCGCGGCGTGCTCGAGCGCATCCAGAATAATGGCAAGCATCTCTTGGCGCTGATCAATGACGTGCTCGACCTCGCCAAGATCGAGGCCGGTCAACTGGCACTGACACTCGAAGACTACAATCTGCCGGAGCTGATACACTCGGTCGTGACCGCGACAGAGCCCCTGGCTACCGCGAAAGGACTGAAATTCGTCACTGCGGTGCAGAATAACGTGCCACTGGCGCATGGCGATGCGCGCCGCGTCTCGCAGGTGCTGCTAAACCTCGTTGGGAACGCGATCAAATTCACCGATGCGGGCGAGGTCGAGATCCGCGCGACCGCAGACAAGAACCAGTTCATACTGACCGTGCACGACACTGGGCCTGGTATCGCCGATGCCGATCAGGATCGCATCTTTGGCGAGTTTCAGCAGATCGACAATTCCAACACGCGTAAACAAGGCGGGACGGGATTGGGCCTGGCAATCTCGAAGCGTATGGTCGAGTTGCAAGGAGGGACGATTTCGGTCGACTCGGTGCTGGGCCAGGGCTCGACCTTCCGAGTGGTACTGCCAATCCATGTCGACCAAGTGATGGAGGAGGCCGCCTGATGGGCAAGCGCGTCCTGGTGATCGAGGACACTGAGGATAATCGCCAAATCATCCGAGACCTGTTGACCAGCTTCGATTACGAGCTGATCGAGGCGGTAGATGGCGCCGAAGGGGTGAGCATGGCGCAAGCCCACCATCCTGACTTGATCCTGATGGACATTCAGCTCCCGGTGATGGACGGCTACGAGGCGACGCGGCGGATCCGCGCCATTCCCGAACTTGCCGCCGTGCCGATCATAGCGGTCACCTCCTATGCGCTCTCCGGCGACGAAGCCAAAACCCGGGAAGCGGGCTGCGACGGCTACATCGCCAAGCCGTTCAGCCCGCGCCAGTTGCTGGCCAAGATCCGCGAATTCCTCCCTGACGCGGCGTGACCTCCTATGCGCGACCCCGCCCGTATTCTGGTTGTCGATGATGTACCGGACAATGTCGACATTCTGCAGATGCGACTGGCGAGCCAAGGCTACGAGGTCGTGACCGCCGGCGACGGGCTCGAAGCACTCGAAAAGACCCGCGAGCTCCTGCCCGATCTCGTCCTACTGGACATCATGATGCCAAAGATGGACGGCATCGAGGTGGTCAAAAGGGTAAAGGCCGACCCCTCACTGCCGTTCATTCCGGTGATCCTCGTTACTGCCAAATCCGACAGCAAGGATGTCATCACGGGCCTCGAAAGCGGAGGGGATGATTATTTGGTCAAGCCCGTCGAGCATGCTGCGCTGTCGGCCCGCGTGCGCGCGATGCTGCGGATCAAGGCGCTGCATGATACTGTGCAGGTGCAAGCGCGGCACCTGGAGGAGCAGGCCGCCGAACTCGCCGCTTGGAACAAAACCCTCGAGGAGCGGGTGTCAGCGCAGGTCGGCGAAATCGAGCGGGTCAGTCGGCTCAAGTGGTTCCTCGCGCCGCAAATTGCCGAGACGATTGTGTCATCCGGGGGCGAAGCGATCCTCGAGAGCCATCGGCGCGATATCGTTGTGCTGTTCTGCGATATGCGGGGATTTACCGCGTTTTCCGAAACCGCCGAGCCAGAAGACGTGATGGCTGTCTTGCGCGAATATCACAGCGCGCTCGGACCGCTGATCCATCGCTATGAGGGAACGCTCGAACGCTTCACCGGCGACGGAATGATCGTCATTTTCAATGATCCGGTACCGTGCCCCGACCCTGCCCTTCGGGCCGTCCGCCTTGCGCTGGATATGCGCGATGCAGTCGTCTCGCTCACTCAGCTGTGGGCAGATCGAGGGCACGAGATCGGTTTTGGTGTCGGCATCGCCCAAGGATATGCGACCCTCGGACGGATCGGCTTTGAGGGCCGCTTCGACTACACCGCGATGGGCACAGTGACCAATCTGGCGGCTCGGCTCTGCGCCGAGGCCAAACCGGGCCAAATTCTTGTGACCCGACGCGTCGCGGGGGCCATCGACAGCCTTGCCGATCTCGAACCACTCGGTGATATCGTCTTGAAGGGTCTGAGCCGCCCCGTCGCGGTGCTGAACGTAATCAGCCTTTTAAATTAAGCAGAGCGACGGTGACCCTATTCGCCGGTGAAGCCCAGCTTGAGCTGCAGACAGATCCCGCGGACCGGCTCGCGTACACCGTCGGAAACCAGTACGCCATGGCAATCGACACTTTCGAGCAGTTCGCGGGCTCTGGCCAGCGCAGCTGCCTCACTCGCGTAATCCTCCGTCCGGGATTCCGCTGCCGGCCTTTGTTCGCCGGCCGGCGCTAGAGAGGTGTCGATATAGGAGATCCGATAGGCCATTACCTCCTCCACAACTTTTGCTCGGATCACGGCGACATCCACCAGGAATCGATAGCATAAAGATCGATTTTTTGTTTACCGTATGATCTGTGTCCTCCGTTATCGCCATGCCTGCGAGGACCGAAACGCGAGCATTATAATCCACTCATCGGCAGAAAAAAGGCGGGACTGTAAAAAGTGGTACCATTTTCTGGTCCCAAATCTGACCGCTATGGGATGACGATTTTTTAACCTTTTGATAGAGTGAGGATTACCAATCGGGTCCCGACGCGTTTGTGCGACCCGCGCCGGCTATAAAGCGAGCGGAGAAAATATGGCGAGCCTTCATCCACAAATCCGGGAAGTCTTGCGGGTAATGGCGGCGGCGAAGCTTCGGTCAATCGAAGAGATGACGCCCACTGAGGCACGCGAGCAGATGGAGGCTACGGCGCGGGCGCGCACGGCCGATCCGCTCCCAGTTGCCCGTGTCCAGGAGCGCACGATTCCCGGGGCCGCCGGCGAGATCCGCTTACGCCTTTATTGGCCACAGGCCGCGGTGCCGGTGCCCGCGATTGGCTATTACCACGGCGGTGGTCACGTCATCGGCAGTCTCGACACCCATGATTTCGTTGCCCGCAATCTCTGCGCGGGAACCGGCGCGCTCGTTGCCTCGGTCGATTACCGGATGGGTCCGGAGCACAGATTCCCGGCAGCCGTCGATGATTCCGTTGCCGCGCTGCAATGGCTTCACGAGAATGCCCAAACCCTCGGCGCCGATCCCGGGCGGTTCGGTGTTCACGGGGACAGTGCCGGCGCCAACCTCGCAGCAGTAGTGGCGCTGCTGGCACGTGACACGGGTCCGCAATTGCGGTTGCAGTCGCTCGTCTACCCGATCACTGATTATGGCATGGTCGGCGAGAGCTATGACACATACGCCACGGGTTACGGCATCCTGACGAAGGGCGCGATGCTGTGGTTTCGCAATCATTATCTGCGAAGCCCTGATGACGCGAATGACTGGCGCGCGTCACCGATCAAAGCCGCTAGCCTTGCAGGTGTCGCGCCGGCCATTATCGTCACCGCCGAATGCGATGTTCTCCATGACGACGGGGAACGCTATGCCAGAGCATTGCACCGGTCTGGTGTGCCGGTCGAATACAAGGAATTCCCCGGGATGATCCATGCCTTCTTTGGCATGGTGCCTGCGGTCGACGACGCGATGAACGCGCAGCAAATTGTCTGGGCCGCGTTCAAACGCGCCTTCGCGTAAGAGGGATTGTGACCCGACCCCGCGCTGTCTACGATTTTGCGACGATCCGCGCGCGTTTTTGCGGGAACTGCGCGGTGAGCGCGACCACGCTTCGGGCACCGAGGCACAAGCCCCAGCCAGAGATCGCAGCAGCTCTCGGGTACGGAACGACGCCTCCAAGAGCGGCGCGAAGGCGCCCCGACACCCTGGGTTCCAATGATCTTCCTCAAAGATCGTGGCGCACGATAAGCGTTAGATCGCCATCCACCCGCCATCGACATTGTAGGCGGCACCCGAGACGTAACTCGCGCGTTCTGAGCACAGCCAGACGACCATCTCCGCGATCTCCTCGGGATCGCCCATGCGGCGGAGCGGGACCTGCGACAGGATCTCTTCACCGCGCCGACGCATAGTGTCCTCGGTCATCCGCGTCTTGATAAAGCCGGGGCAGACGGCGTTTACCCGGATGTTCGCTTCCGCGTATTCGAGGGCGGCCGTCTTGGTCAGGCCAAGAACGCCGTGCTTGGCGGCGACGTAGGCCGATGAGGTCGGGAGACCGATCAACCCGGCGATCGAACCGGTATTCACAATCGCGCCACCGCCCTGGGCCTGCATCTGCGTCAATTCGTGCCGCATGCACAGCCATACACCCTTCAGATTCACTGCGATCATCCGGTCGAAGGCTTCTTCCGACCACTCCGCCGTCTTCTTTCCGGCGGCATCGACCTGCCAGCCGGCGATCCCGGCATTGTTGAAGGCGCAATCAAGCCGACCATAGGCGCCGACCACCCCTTCGACCATCGCGCGCACATCGGCATCGCGAGTCACCTCGCCCGACAATGATATCGCCTGGCCGCCGGCCGCGTTGACTTGCGCCACGGTTTCGCGCGCAGCTTCAGACGCCACATCGGCGACCGCGACGCGCGCCCCTTCGCGCGCAAAAGCGAGCGCCGTCGCACGGCCGATCCCGCCGCCTCCACCTGTAATCAACGCCGATTTTCCGTCCAGCAACCCAGCCATCGCTTTCCTCCCTTGGATTAAGGTTAGCCGAGGATCTCCAAATGCGCCTCGGTCGGCCGCATATCGAGGCCGTTGACCGGCAGCATGTCTTGCGGGCAGGCAGAGAATGCAGCGATGCAGTCTAGTTCAGCGATCAACGTGACATGGCTACCGGGCGTGCTGACCGGCGGCCGAACCTCGACCCGATTGCCGTCGACAACCGGAATGTTCATGAACAGATTGAGCGGCGCGGGAGTCTCGGGCGGCGTCAGTCCCAGAGCCGCCAGTCCCGCGGCGAGGTTGTCGGTGCAGTTGTCGTGATACCCCGTGTGGCCGAGCACCTCGTAGCGCCAGCGGTCGCAGGCGGCGAAGAGGGTGTCGTGAATGCCCCCGGACGTGTCCTCGACGAGCGTGAGGATCGGTCGTCGCCGATTGGTGACAAGGACGTCGCCGATCAACGGAATGATCCTCCCGATTGCGACGCGGCTGTGTTCCATCGACATGAATTCGTGCAAATCATTCGCATTGAAGGCCCAGGTGTCGACGACCTGCTGACCTTTGGTGTTGATGATTTTGATCCGCTGGCCTTTGCGAACCCGCACGGCCTTACCCTTCCGCGCCGGGATTTCAATCATCGCGCCTCTCCACTCGGCTTGACCGTCGACGAGTTTAACGGCGCTTGCTAGGTTCCGAAACATTCCGAACGAGGCTAGGGAGATCGCGGTGACCGACCTTTCCACCCTGAGCGTCCGAGAAGCGGCGCGGCAGATCTCAGAGCGTCGGATTACCGCCGAGGCGTTGGTAACCGCTTATTTAGAGCGTATTGAAGAACGTGAATCGGTGGTTGGCGCGTGGCAATATCTCGACCGCAACCAGGCGTTAACAATGGCGCGAAAGCGCGACGCCGAAGCACCGCGCGGACCGCTGCACGGAATCCCAATAGCGGTCAAGGATCTCATCGACACTGTCGAGATGCCGACTAGCTACGGTTCGCCGATCTACCGCGGCCATCGGCCCGATGCAGACGCCTCTTGTGTGGCACTCGCGCGGGCTGCCGGCGCGATCGTTCTGGGCAAGACAGTCACGACCGAATTCGCGACCTTCTTCCCTGGCAAAACCGCCAACCCACGCAACCCTGCGCACACGCCCGGCGGCTCGTCGAGCGGATCTGCCGCAGCCGTGGCGGACGGGATGGCGCCTCTCGCGTTTGGCACGCAGACCGCCGGGTCGGTGATCCGTCCGGGCGCCTTTTGCGGCTGCGTTGCCTACAAACCGAGCTTTGGATTGATCAACCGGGCAGGAGTCAAGCCGTTGGCCGACAGCCTCGACACGATCGGCGTTTTTGCCCGATCGGCCGAAGATGCTGCCTTCTTCGCCGGCGTCTTGTCAGAACGCCCCGCGCTGCGACATCTCTCGAGCCCGCAGCAGGTTACGCGTTTTGGCCTCTATCGCACCCCCGCATGGGCCCAGGCGGAGCCCGCGACTGTGGCCGCTCTCGACGCAGCGCGCATGGCGCTGGAACGGGCTGGCGCTACGGTGATGGAACTACCGATCGCGCCCGAACACGAGGGGCTCAGCGAGGCGCAGGACACGATCATGTGGTTCGAGACGGTGCGCGCACTGGCCCACGAGCGGATCGAGCACAGCGCGCAGCTGTCGCCGCCGCTCGCCCAGCTAATCGATGCGGGTATGGCGGTCGGCGCAGACGTTTATGACCAGGCGCGCGTCCGCACCGCCGAGGCGCGGGCCAAGCTCGATGCGTTCTTTGGGCCGTGCGATGCGGTCTTGGTTCCGGCGGCGCCCGGAGAAGCGCCGGCCGGTCTCGGCAACACCGGAGACCCGATCTTCAACCGGATGTGGACCTTGCTTGGCGTTCCGTGTGCAGCTCTGCCGGCGCGCTGGTCGGACAACGGCTTGCCGACTGGCGTACAGCTCGTCGGGCGGGTGAACGACGATGCAAGGCTGTTGCTCTGCGCGGCTTTTCTCGAACGAGCACTCGCGCAGCCGGCATGAGGGGGGCGCATGCGTCCGTCGTCCGCATCGCCGCCGCGATCGCGCTCACCGGCTGTTCGGCACTCGACCCATACTCGACCTTACCCGCAAGCGCCTATCCAGGCGAGGTCGAACAAGGGACGCGAGTGGCGGTATGTTATGACACACTTGTCAGCTCGCTGGACCAGGTGCGGGCGGTGGCGCAGCAGGAATGCACCCCGGACACGGTCGCCATACCGGTGCGTACCGACTGGTACATGCAATACTGCCCTCTGTTACTGCCGGCGCGAGCGACCTTCGCCTGCTCGACAAAGAAATAGGACAACTTAGTGGCAAGGATGCTGCGTCTTATCGCCTTCTGGGCGACGATTTACGAATCGTGCTATAGTTAAGTGGTAATTGGTAGCGATGATGGATTACGAAGCTTTCTTCAGGCAGCGTCTAGATGCGTTGCGCGCCGAGGGACGTTATCGGGTCTTCGCCGATCTCGAGCGGCGTTGCGGCCGGTTTCCCCGCGCCTTCGATCATCGCATCGGCGCCGAGGTGACCATCTGGTGCTCGAACGACTATCTCGGGATGGGGCAGCACCCGGCGGTCCTAGCGGCGATGGAAGAGACGTTGCGCGCCGTCGGTGCCGGTGCCGGTGGCACGCGCAATATTTCCGGGAACAGCCATCTGCACTTGCTACTAGAGCGTGAACTTGCTGATCTGCACGGCCGTGAGGCGGCACTGATCTTCACCTCGGGCTATGTCGCCAATGACGCGGCGCTGTCGACCCTGGCGCGCGAATTGCCCGGCATGATTGTGTTCTCCGACGCCGCCAACCACGCCTCCATGATCGCCGGCATCCGCAACAGCCGTGCCGAAAAGCATATCTTCCGCCATAACGATCCGGCCGATCTTGCATGTCTGCTCGATCGCGTGCCCGCCGATCGGCCAAAGCTTGTCTGTTTCGAATCGGTCTATTCGATGGATGGCGACATCGCGCCGATCGGCGAGTTGTGCAACGTCGCCGATCGGTTCGGGGCGATGACCTATCTCGACGAGGTGCATGCCGTGGGCCTCTACGGGCCACGGGGCGGCGGGATCGCCGAGCGCGACGGGGTCATGCACCGCCCAACCGTGATCCAGGGAACCCTCGGCAAGGCCTTCGGCACGATCGGCGGCTACGTCGCCGGCTCGGCAGCACTCATCGATTTTCTACGCAGCCACGCGCCGGGCTTCATTTTTACGACGTCATTGCCGCCAGCGCTCGCCGCCGGCGCGCTCGCCAGCATCCGCCATCTGAAGGCGAGCCAAGTCGAACGCGACCGTCATCAGGAGCGTGCGGCGATCGTAAAACGGCGCCTCGCCGCGGCTGGCGTGCCGTTGATGCCGTCAGCGAGCCATATCGTGCCAGTGATGGTGGGTGACGCCAATCTTTGCAAAACCGCCTCTGACGAGCTATTGCAGCACCACCGGATTTACGTGCAGCCGATAAACTATCCGACGGTGCCGCGCGGCACCGAGCGCCTGCGCTTGACCCCAACGCCGCTGCACAATGACGAGGATATAAACGCTCTGGTGACGGCCCTCACAGATGTCTGGGCCCGCCTAACGCTGCCCCGCGCCGCCTAAAACCTTAACCACTGTGATAGGACACGGATCACCGCACCTCTTGTGTATTTTGGTTTATTAAAATACGCCGCCGACGCCCTCCCGGTTCCAGCAACGTAGCGGCCCATAGATCGAACGTCATCTCGTTAACCGCTGGGTTACAATCGGTTTACAACTCCTTACAAAAAATGCTTCGCTTGGATTAGCGCGCGATGCGAAGGTGATGCCTCTAGCCAAAAGGTTCAATTAAGAATTCAGTGCCCGTCGTGGCGACAGAAGCGGCGTGCGAGGGAGTAATCGACGGAGTTCATTAACGATGCTGGGGCGGCGTCGAGACGTGAAACGAAGTCGTTCACTTAGTGCCTATGTTATCTATCTGGTTATAGCAGTAGCGTTACCGCCACTGAGCTTTGGTGCGTTCCTCCTCGCACGCTCAGCCCGTAACGAGCAGCAAGCTATTACAACAACCGCGCAAGAGCGCGCGCGAGGGGCCGCAGCAGATATCGATCGCGAGCTGCGCCACCTGCAACATCTGGTTTCGATTATAGCGACATCGCGTGAATTTTTCGCGGCCGACCCTGCTACCTCTCTCTCCAGTGTAGCCTCACTGTTCAAAGGTGAGAATTTGGGACTCTTTGTGAGGAGTTCAGCAGGGCAATCCCTGTTAAATACATGCTTTAGCGAAAATCAAACATCTCCGGCGGGACAAATGTTTGCCGAGGTTGCATCTAATCTGAGCGGTGGCACCCTCATTTCGGATCTGATCGAAGAGCCGATCAGCGGCCTGTCGTTCCTCACGCTGGACCTACCGGTTCGACAGGAGGGCGACGTCTCATACATTCTCGGTTTTTGTGTATTACCCCGAATTCTACAAGTATTGACGGACCAACATTTTCCTGAAGGCTGGACTGCCACCGTCATGGACCGTCAAGGGCATACGATTGCCAGCATCACAGAAGCCCCTGGTGGTATTTTGGCGAGCGCAGGAGGCGATCTAACCAGCCACCTGTTGCAGGCTGACCGAGGCTCAAGCATGGGTCTCTGGAACTATCTCACCTGGCCCTATCGGGCCTCCAGTCCCGCCAATCTTGCGGGATGGACAGTGGCCGTTAGCGTTCCCGCTGACATCTTTTTCGGTCCGGTTCGACGCGCACTGCTGGTACTGCTGGTAGCGGGGGGCGGAGCGCTAACCTTGGTGCTCATCCTCGCCGTCAGTGTTGGGAGACGGATTGCCGGACCCGTCTCGAAGCTTACGGGGATAGCGAGAACACTGGGGGAGGGTGGACAGGTAGCACCGCCAGTCACTGGGGTCAATGAAACGGATCTGGTGGCGCATGCATTGTGCTCTGCGAACAAAGATCTACGCCGACGTACCGAGGAATTAACTAAATCCGTAGCGGCTTTGCGCGATAGCGAGAAGCGGCAGCGACAGACGTCATCTGACTTGCAGCGGGTGCTCGACGAACGGACAGAGCTGCTCAACCGGATAGTTTCGGCACAGGAGAGCGAGCGTCAACGCATTGCACGAGAATTGCACGACCACCTTGGCCAGTATCTCGTCGCTATGTTGCTCGGCCTGAGAATGGTGGAACAGGCATGGCCGCGCGCCGACGAAGGGAACCAAAGAATAGCCGAGCTGAAGGAACTGACCTTAGCGGTAAGCCGAGAAATCCACCAACTTTCGTGGGAGCTCAGGCCCACAGCGCTCGACGATCTCGGTCTCGAGGCTGCGATGGCAAACTACCTCGAGAAGTGGCGCGAACGCTTCTGTTTGGATGTGGATTTTGTAGGCAACCTTTGCGGACGGCGATTGACGGCGCCGATCGAAATCACGCTTTATCGTGTGCTTCAGGAGGCGATGACCAACGTTGCGAAGCATGCCAATGCCGGCAAGGTCAGCGTGGCTCTCGAGGCCGATCCCACTGAGGTGCGGCTCATCGTAGAAGACGATGGAACTGGCTTTGACAAAGAAACTGCCTCTGGGCCGGGAGCTCCGGGCGGCGGTTTCGGTCTCATCGGAATTCGCGAGCGGCTGGCAGCGGTGAGCGGTTCGCTGATTATCGAAACAGCACCCAAACGGGGCACAGCACTCTTCTGCCAAATTCCAGCATGACCAGTGGGGAGGTCCATGGCACGAGCCCGAATAATTCTGGTCGATGACCATCCCCTAATACTGGCGGGTTTGAAGATCCTCTTGCAAGACGATGTGACGTTGGAGGTCGTCGGGCAAGCGTCAGACGGTCAATCAGCGCTCCGGCTTGCTGCCGAACTCGATCCCGACGTGATGGTGCTCGACCTGTCCCTGCCGGGGATTAGCGGGGTGTGTGTCGCGCAGATGTTGCGGACGCAGTGTCCAACGTGTAAGGTTCTCGTCCTCTCGGTTCACGATGACCGGGCGTATTTGCTTCGGCTGCTCGAGTTGGGTGTTTCGGGTTACGTTCTCAAGCGATCCGCCCCAGAGCAACTCATAACAGCGATCCGCGCCGTCACCGCCGGCGGCGTCTATCTCGACCCCGCGGTCGCGGGCATGGCTATCGGCCGGGAGATCGATCCAAAATCGGCGCGCAACGCCCGTCAAACTGCAGAACTCAGCGCCCGTGAGATGGAGGTCCTGCGCCTGGCAGCCGCCGGATATAGCAATAAGGAGCTTTCCTCACGCCTGCAGATCGCCGTGAAAACGATCGAGACTTACAAGACCCGAGCCATGGAGAAGCTCGGGTTGGATACCCGCGCTCAGCTGGTCCGTTACGCACTCGTCAAAGGCTGGCTCGGCAGCCTGTAACGGAGTCATTCGGCCTCGCTCTTTAGAAAGCCCGGCAAATTCGTGGGCCTACCAGTTCGCCTGGCTCAGCACTCGCAAAGGCGACCGCTAGACCTCAGCTTGCTTGGGGTGAGGCCGAAGCGTTGGCGAAACAGCCGCGTAAAATGCACTGGGTCCTCGAAACCGCAACGGTAAGCGATGTCGCCGATTTGGTCCCTACTCGCGTTGTCGTGGACGAGCAAGTTGTAGGCGCGTTGTAAACGAAGCTCGCGTACGTAGTCGGCCACGGTTTCGCCGTGTGCGGCAAAGACACGGTAGAGATGAGCGCGCGAACAACGGAGTTGCCGCGCGATCAGCTCCGGGTTCAGATGGCGGCACGTCAGGTGTCGCCTGATAAACGTCTGCGCCGCAGCAAACATGCCGGCGTTGTTCGCTTCATCCTCGATCCGCGCTCCCAACTCGCATCGAAGGACGCTTGTCGCCAGTTCGACCGTTGCGTCCAGCGCCGCGGCGCGCACCGTGTCCTTTAGGCGCGGGGCAATGTTGGCTAGGCTCGGCAATTGCGCCTGCAGCATTGAGGCAAGCCCCTCTTGAGACAGCACTGTCCCATGCAAGAGCCTGATCTTGTCCCCGACCGCCTCTTCCACCGTGAGCCGCGGCAAGTGAAGGTTAAGGCTGCGGGAGGATATCTGCCACCAGGCAGTGGCGGGCCGAGCGAAATCCTTTATCAAGATCTGCCCGGGCTGAGCGACCATCGGCTCTCTGCGATCTCCGAACTGATGCCGGACCTGAGGTCCGAGCATAAGCGTAAAACTCATCATATCTAACCCGTCGCGGGCATAATGGCTCGTCTCGCGACTAAGTTTCATCGGAGTCGCAGTAAGATCGGCAAAACGGCCGGAGGCCCCGCTAAGCTTGCGAAGGCGGATATGAAAACGCCGTCGGCTCTCCGGATCGGGCGGCTCGGGCGTCATCGGCAGCCGCCCAGTCTCGCGCCACAGTGCGAAGC
>Ga0306922_10001501_pt1 | contig 20914 bp, 18 predicted proteins | sample sta12Cox44000082_FD_203758 | JGI IMG/M metagenome (GOLD analysis project Ga0306922, IMG submission 203758) | Lab enrichment of tropical soil microbial communities from Luquillo Experimental Forest, Puerto Rico - statoxic.12C.oxic.44.000.082 (v2)... | ecosystem: Environmental > Terrestrial >... | reverse complement strand
CCTCCGATGCATCGGCCTCGATCTTGGCGTTGTCTGCCTTGAGCTTCTTGGCTTCGATCTTTTCGGCGCGCTTCATGGCCTGGCGCACCTTGGCCTCCATGTCCGTGACGCCGACCGCCACGAGGCCGGCCTGGCCGGCGTCGAGCGACTCGCCCAAGTCCTTGAGGTCACCTCGACTCATCCCCGCCGCCGCGTGACCGGCTACGGCACCGAGCAGTGCGCCGCCGCCCGCCGTGCCGAGCAAGAGACCGCCGCCGATCGCCGCCGCCGGGAACAGCGCGATGACCAGTCCGGTCGCCAGCCCGACCCCACCGCCGAGGACGCCACCCACCCTCGTCGGCGTCTCGTGCTTCTTGACGATCTTGACCTTGCCCTTGGCGTCGCGTTCGATCACCGCGGCGTCATAGGCGTCGATCAGCCCGGCCTCGGTGTGCAGGTCCTTGACCGCCTCATAGTCGGCCAAGGCGTCATCGGTTTCGGTGTACACACCGCAGTAGACGAAGAGGGTGTCTATCGACATCGGTTTGTGTCTCCTCCTTTTGGGTGAGAGATGTCCAACATACGCGGCAGAGGCCTGCCTGCCAAGAGGTGGCTCGTGAACACTGCTTACGGTCATACTCAGGGAGTGACCAAGGTGCGAGTTTTCGACGCTGCCACGTGGCCCATTAGCGCACAGATGACCCCGACTCCGTGCCCGATGTATTCAGTTACCAGATCGGATAGTAGGCGTCCACCAGATCGCGCTGCTGTTGCCGCTGGCGCCCCCAGCGTGCGATCCGCAAGCCACCTTGGCCGACCAGCGTTGCACGCAGGCGCCACGGGTTCATCGAACTGGGTCTCTGACACCACGCTCCACTGTGTCAAGGCGAAATCGCAATAGGAGCCAGAGCCTCAGGGAGTCTCCTCGACCGGATTTGCGGGCGTCGATAGCCTCAGAGCCGTTCATACGGGCGACAGCCATACGAAATCCGGTGAAGGGAGGCCGCTTTGCTCGAAAGAATCTCGGATCTGCCCGATTCTGTAGTCGGGTTCAGAGCATCTGGCGAGGTAACGGGCGACGACTATCGAAACGTGCTGATTCCAGCGGTGGAGGCGGCGCTCGAGGGTGACAAGCAGCTTCGCCTTCTCTACCTGATCGAAGACGACGTGTCTGGATTCTCGGCGGGCGCCGCATGGCAGGACACCAAGGTCGGCCTCGGGCACTACTCCCGATGGGACAAGGTGGCCGTGGTCACCAACAGGGAGTGGCTGCGGCATTCTGTCGACATCTTCGGCTACCTCATCCCAGGCGAGATCAAGGCGTTCACTGTTGCAGACGAGGCCGAGGCTCGTCGCTGGATCAACGGCTAGGCGGCCGCCGTTTCACAGGATTCGGGGATTTCCCAAATCGGTCTTGGGATGCTCCGAACTCTCGGATTGGCGCGACACATATCTGACACGGCCGGGGGGCCGACAGCACACGCCAACCAGCGTCAGCCGATGCCAACGCGTACCAATGTGTCCCCGAGTCGCCGCAGTTAAGGTCGACTTTTGTGGCCTTGCCTTGGACATTTGCAAGAACGTGCCGTTGTGGCGCGAGCGGCGATAGTGCATCATCGTGCGGCGCGTGATGCCGGGCTCGCGCAGCAAGTCCTCGCGAGATCCCAGAAGAGGGCCTCGCCGTGTCGTCGCGATCTGCGATCGTCGCGCGGCGAGGTCACGCCGCATCGCCCTCCGGTATGAACTCGAGGAGGTACCCGGTGGCGGCGAGCCAGTGACTCCACGTCTCGCGCGGTCCGATCAGCTCCACCTCTCCGGATTCGAGCCCGTCGTCCCACGTCGAGTTACCCGCTGCCCACCGGTCCATGAAGCCGCCGGAGGTGCGGACGACCAGCGACGGATTCGCCGGTTCTCCGGGGGAGTGTTCGAGGAGGCCGGCGGAGAAGCGAAGGGTGCTCGGCCGGTCGTCGATGACTAGCCCGAATTCGGCGTCGTCGAGCGAGTCGATGCCATCCACGTAGTGAACGTCATAGGCATGGCCGACTGCTCCATCGGCTGAGGGTTCGGTGAGGTAGTTCACGCCCCATCGTCGGAGGGCTTGGAGGACCTCGTCGAGCCCGAGCCCCTGTTGGGTGAGGCAATATGCGACCCCTGTCCCTACGGCCCCGAGCTGGCGTTCCACCACGCCGGCTGCTTCGAGCTTGCGAAGCCGATCCGCGAGGACCGTAGTGCTGACACCGGGAAGGCGGCGTTCCAGCTCGCCGTAGCGACTGGACCGCTTCATCAGCTCTTGGACGATGACCAGCGTCCACCGTTCGCCGACCACATCCAAGGCTCTGGCTAACGGGCAGAAGCGGCCGTAGCCAGTCCAAGCCGTCTTAGGCACGGCTGTAGTCCTACGCCGGTGGCATCAGGGCGGCCATGTCCGCCGTGTCGAAGATCAGCCGTGACGACACCAGCCTTCCATCCTTGATGACGCTCCATTCCGCCATGGAGATGGATCCGGCGCCCACCGGCGTCTCGACCTTGAAGTCGTAGACCGAGCACACTGAGTCTGCGTCGACCCACTGGCGGTGGATCTCACATCCGCGGGCCATCGCCGCCGCGGGGCCTGATCCTGCCAGGAACTCCGCCTTGCCGGTGGATTGCAGGATCGGTCCCGTGAAGGTGAAGTCGTCGTCGAGCAGCTCGGCGGCGCCGTCCACATCTCCGTGAGTGAAGCGCTCCAGGTAGGTCCGGAATATCTCTGCGTTGGACACCATGGCTCCTGTCATAAATGGATACTCTCATTATGAGAGCGAATGACCCGGCCGTCAATCCCAGGACGTCGCCGACTGGGTGAAGGAGGAGCCAATTGACAGGCGACTGGCTCGAAGCAGCCGCAGTGCAGGAGCGGTTCGGAGTTTCTCGGGGCAGGGTCACTGGTTGGTCGACATTGAGCAGGGCAGCCGCCTATGCATTGCATATGCACGACGTCGTAACCAGCGTGTTCGTCGGGTCGACAACCCGAAGTTCGCCCGATGGTCGTGAACCCCCGCCACCGTTGAACGCTTGGTCTTGAGGCAGATGCTCGCTGCGGCGTTAAAGCCCTCTCGCGGGGTGTACATGGCGTTCTCGGCACTCAGAGGCTCGGGTTCCAGAGCGGTGTCCGGTGTCCGGCGACTCCAGAACACCGAACGGGTATGCTGGGTTCATGGGAACCAAGGTCGACCGAGAGGCCGAGGCCGCAGCCGACCTCGTAGCCGCCCTGGGCTCGAGAATCACAGGGGCCACCTTCTCGACTGAGGCCTCCAAGAGGGGAGGCACTGGCCGAGTCGGCGTCGTCATGACCACCCCCCCGGGGGGGAGATGGGAGTTCGAGGTCAAGGCCCTTTCGCGTGCTGACCCTTCCCGTGTCGAGGCGATGTTGTCGAAAATGGGCGTGTCGCGTCCCGACGCCATTCGCGTCCTGGTCGCGGACGAGATACCGCAAGCGTCGCGCCACGTGCTCGCTCGAGCTGGGTGGGGCTATCTCGACCGGCGCGGACACCTGCGCGTCATGGAGGCCCCGTCCATGATGCTCGATGTCGACGTGGACCCGCTAGGTCGCTACATCCCGAGACCTCGCCAGCCAATACGGGGGGCCTCTGGGATCTCCTATGCGGCCGCCCTGCTCATGGAGCCCGGAGAGCCCCGTTCCATCCGTGAAGTGGCACGCCGGGCGCATCTTTCGGTCTCAACCGTCGCCGATGCGGCGCGCTCGATCCGTGAGGCAGCCCTGATCGGGCGCGATGGGCACCCTTTGATCCCCGACCTCTTCTGGGCCCTCTCGGATGCCTGGCGCCCGGAGCGTGTTGCCCTCTTAGGCAAACCGATACCTGGAGAGGCTTCCACCACGACTGCGCTGGGGGTGTTTGGGGATCCGAACGAGCCCGGCTGGGCCGTCACGGGCGATCTCGCGGCCGTCTCCTACGACGCTCCTCTCGCGATTGGCACCGGGTCACCTCCGGATTTCTACGTGCCCGATCGCCTCACGGCGACCAATGCAGCGCGGACCTATCAAATCGCCCCGGACCCCTCTGCCGCTTCGTGCACCGTGGCGGTCGCACCGACGCTGCTGGCCTGCGCTCCTCGCTTCGAGGCACCGGGTCGTCGGGGTGCCCACGTCGAGTTCTTCCTCACCCATCCCGTCTTCGTCGCGTTGGACCTGGCGTCCGACAAGGCACGCGGGGTGGAGATCCTCTCGGGCTGGAACCCGAAGGGCTTTACCCGTGTCTGGTGAGGCTCCCGTCGTCACTCTGGTCGGGAATGAGGCCAGTCGTCTGATCGTCGCTCTGGAACGGCTGGCAGCGCCGGATGCTCCACCTTTCACCTTGGTCGGAGGACTGGCTGTGCTGGCGCGCCTGGCGCGTCCGTATCGGGTGACCACCGATCTCGATGCCGTGACCCTGGGACCCGAACGCGACGACTTTCTCGAGGTCATCATGGGACCCGGCGTCCGACCAGGCACTGGCGCTGGCGAAGGGAACCGGCTGTACATCGATGACGTCAAGGTCGACATCATCGCCACGGGTGTCATCGACCTCGAAGGCTTCGACCTGCTCCCCGAGAAACAGGCTCTCTTTGCACTGGCGCATCACTGGGCGATGACCACGTCAACCCTCTTGTCGATTGCCGATGACACAGGTGCGATGGCCACCTGCCTCGTTGCCACCCCGGCTGCGCTCGTGGCGATGAAGCTCCACGCTCTGCAGGACAGACGCGCCGAGAGACCCGAGAAGATCGTCTCCGACAGCCGGGATCTCTACTTCCTCCTCGAGAGTTTCGACCGCGATGGATCGATAGGAGGCGCCATCGCCGCCGCGCTGGATCCCCTGTCCTCGCTCGTTCTGAAGGGCGCACAGCGCGAGCTGGTCGATGGAGCCGTCCGCCTCGAGAGGGCCATGTTGGTGTACTCGCAAGCCACCCCCACCACCGTTTGCCGACGACCTCGTCTTCGTCGGGCAGCGCTTGATCGCAGGTCTCGAGGATCGATAGTCCACTGGATCAGATGCTCGGTTAGGCCCCTTGCCGGTGCTCACGACCCGTTGGACGGTCTGGCCGCCTTGGTGGTCACCCGCATGGAGCGCCCCGAATAAACCGCCATGGAGAAGGAGATGAGAGCTCTACATCGATGGGCTAGAAACTCTCTTCCCGCGGCAGGCAACCGCGGCGCCGCCGGTGATGTCGACTCGTTCGCCGAGGAACGTGGTCGTCGCCGACAGGGCAACGGAGCGGGTCGTTCGGTATCTCGAGCCGGCCGATCGGACGTGGGTACCGATTTGTGGACAGGCGCGCCAACCCTGTTCCGGCGTGACCTTACGTGACCTTATCGAGAGGGAAGGAGAGGGATTCTGAGGGGACCTGAGGGGATCGCAGTGCCGCCGCCGGGCGGTCGCTCGAAAGGCCCTGGTCAAAACGCCGAGAACCACACATTCGCAATGTAGAGGGCGAGGGTTCGAGTCCCTTCACCTCCACGAAAGCCCAGGTCAGAGGGCTGAAGTGGGATCCCCAGAAGCTTATGAGCGCTACGTGACCCACCGTAGAGGTCGTCGTTACGAAGCGGATAGCTCAACCAAACGCCCAGGTCAAAGGGTGAGGTTGGGAACCGTACACGGTCGTGGCCTTGCCGAGGCGGTGCGTGACCTTACGTGACCTTATCGATCCTCAACTTCAGCTCGTTGATCTTGGCGTGGTCCTCTTCATGCTCCGATGCGGAAGAGATCGACCAGGTCGATTGAGGGAATCCGTAACCGTTGCGAGGAGCCGACGGGCTCTAGGACTCAGTTCGCAATGAGGGTCGCAATCTCCGACCACGAGAGCCCACCAGATCGGCATCTTCATCGCCCCGAGAGCGTTCGTCGCTGAGGCCGAGGCGTGGGCCATGCTCTCCAACCTCGGGCGCGTGGCGGTGGCCGCAGCGGATTGCCCACGGCTCATGGCCGTTCCGCTCGTAACTCGTCGGTCGAATGTTCAGATGTTGCCCCCGCCAGATGTGCAATCGTGCGACCACGTCGTTATGAGTTGGACGAACCCGCAGCTTGGCGGCTCGCTCGACTCGTCAACCTTCGCACGCTCGATAAGAGGTCTGCGAGGCTGATCAAGCAGTGCGTATGCAGCATAGGACCCCATGGGTGACCGTGCACTGTCCAGCGCGGCGGCGTTGCTGGTCAGGTGGATGCAAGCGGGTACAGCAGCGGGTCGGGGTTGCGTATGCAATCTCGGGGCCATTGACCCGAGAAAACGGATGCACACCCGTACGCGATACCCGGTCCGGCGGTTGAGAGGCGTCGGGCAGCTTCATTCCAGATGAATGGGATCAAGCGCTTCCTGCGTCTTGGACTGCTCGGGATCGCTCGGGAGCGCGATTATCGCCTGGGTCATCTCCGGCTGCCACCCGCCCGACTCCGGCACTTACCGCTGGGGCGCATTTTGTTATCAGCCGCGCATTTCCGATCGGCTCTGATCTCCGTCCAACTCGGACCAACGCCCTGACGCGGGCCCACTGTCATCTGATCTGGCCGGGCGGTGGCACCGCCCCGATCGCCTCGAGCGGGCGCACGGATTGCTTGGATATGCACTCCCGCTATGGGACCACCATTCCGCCGCCGCCGAGGGCCGGAAGCGCTTGGGCCCGCATTCGCATCAATACCCGATGCGTCACCTGGACTGCATCCGGATGCGACCCACCATTGGCATCGGTCGCGGCATGCCACGATGCGGCCCGGCCGCAAGCGACTTCGGGGTCGTCAAGCTCCTTGCAATCAATGCGCTCGGCGTTGAGGTTGACGACGATGGTGTCGCCGTCCTCCAGCAGGGCAATCGGTCCGCCCAGGAACGCCTCGGGCGCAATGTGGCCGATCACGAGCCCCACTGATCCCCCAGAGAACCGAGCATCAGTCATGAGGGCCACCGTGATCTTCCGTTGCCGGCAGAGGGTTGTAATCCGAGACGTGGGGTCGAGCATTTCTGGCATGCCGGGTGCCCCCCGCGGACCTTCGTAGCGGACCACGACGATGTCGCTATCTTCAAAGTTCTCAGGACAGCTCTCGAGCGCCTTGATTAGGGCCGCTTCTCCGTTGAATACGCGGGCCCGGCCAACGAAGACTCCATCGCTGACACCACCTTCGATGCCGGCCACCTTCAGAACGGCACCGCCCTCTGGCGCCAGGTTGCCTTTCAGCAGTCTCAGGCCCCCGGTCTCCTTAAAAGGCCTTGCTACCGAATGGATCACGTCATGGTCGGGAGCAGGCCCGTCGAGCCGCCGGACTTGTTCAGCAAGGGTTTCGCCCGTACAGGTCACGGCCTCCCCGTCGAGGAGCCCAGCGCTTAGTAGCTCTCCAACGACAACTTGGAGCCCACCCTTGGCTTCGACGTCAATCATTGAGTACTGGCCGAATGGCCTCATGTTGACTAGCACCGGCACGTGCCGGGCCAGCGCGTTGAACTCGGACTGGGAGAACACGTCGTTCCAAAAGTCGACTCCTGCGGCTCGGGCGATCTCCACGCCGTGAAGGACGACATTGGTGGAACCGCCCATCGCCATAACAACGGTGACGGCATTACGAAGGGCGGTCGGCGTCACGATATCCCGAGGTCGAATGCCTTGGTCATGCATTGCGGTGAGGCAGTCGACGAGCTGTTCGGGGAACAGCGTTATCCGACGCGAGTCATCGGATGCCGGAGCCACCATGTGAAGCGGCTCGAGTCCGAGGACCCCGATGAATGTCTGCATGGTGTTGTAGGTGAACATGCCGCCGCAGCTTCCCTGACCGGGACAGGCATGGAGTGCCACCCGAGCCCTGACCTCTGCGTCGCGATCACCGGCGGTCTGGAAGCCTGATACGAGGTCGATGCGTTCGCCGGTGACCGGGTCGACGCCCGGCCGGATTGACCCGTCGGAAAGGACGACAGCCGGAGCGTTGTGCTCGAGTATCGCGGCGACGGTCCCGACTGGCGGCTTGTCGCATGCCACGACGGCGATCAGTCCGGCGATCTGGTTCGCAGCCAGGTGGGTGGCGACGGCGTCGTTGGCAAGCTCCCTGCCGATCAGGGAGAACCGCATCTCAGGAGTCCCGTTGAGTTGCCCGTCTGACACTCCCAGGGTAAAGGCGGGAGCGATTAGGCGGACTGGCAGTTCGTAATGGGCAATGCGACGCGACATGGCAGCCTGCACCGCGGCGACCTTCGCCTGGACGCCGAGGTAGCACTGGCTTTCACCGAGATTGCCCATCACCGCCCACACTGGATCGTGGATCTTGTCGACCTGCTCACCGAGAAACACGGCGGTGCCCACGCGCTGGACATCACGCCCGGGATTGAATGACTCGAACATCATCGAACTCTCATCGTTGGGTCACAGGAGCTGGTGAATGCACGCCGGAAGCCAGCAAGGCCTAGGAAACAGCAACGTCGACGGACGGCCGATACTGCCCAATCGTCTTGAGGACCTCATGCAGGGGATGTTCCTCAAGGCGCTTGATGAGCATTTCGTCACGTGCGCCCTGCTCGTCGAGCAGCGGGAAGACCTGCTGAGTGATGGCGGCCTCGAAGCGAGGCCCCCACTTGCGCGCACCGAGCCGTGCGGTCGTCGAACAGTTGTCCACCATGTAGGCCACACCTCTGGCGTGCATGTAAGGAATGAGCGAGTCCACCAGTTCGATCACTGACTCATTGGCGATCTCAGACCAGGGATGGGACTCGTCTGCCAGCAGGTCGATTTGGGCCATCATCGCCCCGCAGAAGATCCCGGAGGTCATGGGATCGATCTGCACCTCGAGCTCCCCTCGCTGTTCACGCACCGCCGCGCCGGTCTTCCACATGCGGCTTCCATCAATCGTTGGCATCGGATACCGGTCGAGGCGCGCAGCAGCAAGCGCGACGCTCGCAATCTCGGTGCCCGAACGGACCTCGTCATAAAGCTCCCGGAGAACCGGAGAGAACGCCTTATACGTGGCGCAGAAGGCATCGTCGAAGCTCCGCCTGGCGTCGCCGCTCAGCCCGTCGAGGACCGCTCGGAGTCCACCTCGAGAGATCGTGCGGGCGAGCACGCCCGTCATGGATTCGGTGGAGACGATGAAAGCCCGGGTGGGCGGATCGCCGAGCTCGATGCGCCGTCGGTAGACGGCCTCGGCGATGGCATGGGGAATGGCCAACAGGATGGCCCGTTCGCCGGGAATGTCCGAGAGGTACTCGGATTCGAGAGTCGTTTCGAAGATGAACGGCGCACCGAGGCCTACGGCCCATCCGAGGGCGATGTCGGTAGCCCGGTCGTCGACGTCCTGGTGGATGGCGACACTGCAGTTGATGCCGGCTCCGTCGGTCTCGCGGCCCTGTTCGTAGAGCCGGCGCACGGACACCCCCATCCCCTTAGGACACACCGCCACGACCGAGTGCTCGGGAGGGAAGTCCTCGCCCTGCGCCCGCAGGTGGGCCAGCAGGTAACCATGGGAGAGCCCGATGATGGCATCGTCTTTCAGGGCGCCGAAGATCCGGGCGTGGTTCTCGGCCAGGGCGGCGTCGGCTATGAGCAGGATCACGAGGTCGGATCCCTCGATGACGTCGGACATCTCCCCGAGCGTGCCCGCAGCTTCCGAGAAGCCCTCGCTGCGGGCGTCGTCAATAGAGGCCGAGCCGGCGCGCAGCCCGACGCTCACCCGCACGTCGGTGCCCTGAAGCGAGTCACGGAGATTGAGGGCCTGGGCCCGGCCCTGGGGGCCCCAGCCGATCACCCCGATCCGGCTGACCCCCGCAAAAGCCTCGGGTAAGAGGGAAAACAGGTGGCGGCCTCCGGCAAGCACCCGCTCCTGCTTGCCGGCGAGCTCGACATCGATCAGGTTGAACACATTCGATTTCATGGTCCCGTTGTACGCCCAGAGGTACGCTGCGTAAAGCGCAAGATTTGCAATCTGGCGTTGCGGAGGGCGCAACATGGACGAATACGAGTCTCTACGCCAGTTCATTGCGCTCAGTCGCACCCTCCACTTCGGCCGGGCAGCACGAGCGTGTCACCTGAGCCCGTCGGCCTTGAGCCGCTCAATTCAGCGACTGGAGGAGCAGCTGAGTGAGCCGCTCTTCGACCGGCAACACCACAGCGTCGCCCTGACCCCAGCCGGCGAGGCCTTTCGCCACCATGCCCTCGCCGTGCTCTCCGAGTGGGACCGCTTCGAGACCGAGCGGTCATCGGCCCACGGAGTCCTCTCGGGGACCGTACGGATCTACTGCACGGTGACCGCCGCACAGAGCATCGTCCCGGATCTGCTGGGCAAGGTGCGGCGCCAGCACCCGGGGATTCGTCTGGAGTTGACAACAGGATATGCCTCGGATGCCATCGAGCAGCTGCGAGGCGGAGCGATTGACGTGAGCGTGGCGGCGTTGCCTGAGCGCTTACTGGCTGGCATCGCCAGCCGGCTCCTCGTCACCACGCCGGTCGTGTTCGTCGGCCCGAAGACCAAAGGTCCAGTGAGGGGCGCCACCGAACGGAGAGTCATCGACTGGTCGACACTGCCCGTTGTCCTCCCGGCGCATGGGCTCGCTCGGGAGTATCTGGATCAGTGGCTCGATCGACGTTCGATCACGCCCAATGTCTACGCGGAGATTGAAGGACATGAAGCGATCCTGTCGCTCGTCGCCTTGGGTTGCGGTGTAGGCGTCGTGCCACGACTCGTCCTCGAGAAGAGTGCTCTTCGGGACCGGATCGTAGAGCTCCCCGTCAAACCAGCGCTTCGATCCTTCAGAATCGCCCTGTGTATTCGAGATCGCTCTCTGTCGAATCCAGTTGTTGCTGCCGTTTGGGAGGCGTCGTAACCGCCCGCTCGATAATGACGCCCGAAGCCAGGATGCTGGCGCTACCGAACCGATCGAACATGCCGGTTCCCGTGCCCCACTACCGAAGGGGTCCGCTGCGTCTGGGACCGAGCGGTATCGCTCCGAGCGCTGGCTAGGTCTGCGGAGTGCTTGCCGGCGCAAGCGCAGAGTTCGAGGTGGACGGTGGAGCGCTCCAACCGTTTCTCGGGGCAAGCAGTGAGCGGCCGAAATTGAGTAAGCACTGTGCCCTGTGCACTGCATGTGCACGACGTCGTGACCAGCGGCTTCATCAGGCATCCAACCCGATGGTCGCACGATGGCTGTGAACCCCCGCCACGATGTGTGAACTTGCGACCTCCCGGTTACGAGCCATGTGAAACCGCTGGTCGGCGGCTCGGTCGAGTTCACACCAATTCGGAGGCTGTGTGCGAGTCCGGTTCATCCTTGACACCGTGGCTCCGGTAGCTGCCTGACACTTCTCGTCGCGGGTCCGGTACCTGGGCGACACTGGCTCCGGTACCTGCTTGACACTTATGCCTGGAGGTCCACCACCTCGCCGGCGCCACCTTCTTCGCTGGGGACGTCCGGCGCTTCGGATCCTGACGGGGTCTGAGCGCTCATCGAACGACGATCGAGCCCAACACTCGCCAGTTCGGCTTGCCGGCGTAGAGGAGTGCCCTGATCCGGTAGTTCTCGAAGTTGCGGAACCCGAAGGCGATGCGCTTGATCCGCTTGATCAGGTTGTTGAGCGCCTCGGTGGGGCCGTTGGACACCCGGGCCAGGTGGAAGTTGCACAGCTTGTCGAACCACCGCTTGATGGTGCGTCCCAGCTTTCTGACCTCGGGGGGCATGGCGCGTTTCAGGCAGTGGTGCTGAAGTTCTTCGAGGATGCGCCGGGCCTCGTCGGGATCGCGTTCGGCATAGAAGTCCCGCAGGCGCTCCTTGATCCGGTGAGCGATCGCCACCTCGTAGTCGGGGTCGCCCAGTTCGAGGAGGGACTGCAGCCGCAGTGCGGCCGCCTCGTCGAGCTTCTCTTCACCTCGCAGCAGGGCTCGCCGTGCCCGATAGAGCGGGTCGTCTCGTCGTCCCCGATGGCCGAGCTGTTCGGTCTGGACCCGCCGGCGCACGTCGTCGAGGCAGTGGTTGGCCAGCGAGACGGCATGGAACGGGTCGACCACCTGGGCCACCTTGGGCAACACGACGGTGTAGACCGCCGCATAGGTGGCTGACATGTCGAGGGCGCCATAACGGATGCGCTCCTTCCAGGCCTGGGGCTGTTTGTCCAGCCAGGCGGCCACATCGACGAAGTGCCGTGAGGGGAGGATCTCGATGATCTGGTGGTGCTCGACGTCGGCCACGGTGGTGGCGTAGTCGCGGTGGTTCTTGTGGCCGAGCTTCACGAACGAGGTCTCGTCGAGACCGATGGCCGTGGTGCGGTTCATGCGCTTGCGATCGGCGTCCAAGAGCGCGGAGCCATACGTGGTCACCGCGTCGTTGACGGTGTGCCAGTCGCAGTCGAGTTCGCCCGCCACCTCTGAGACGGTGCGCCCATAGCCCACCTGTCTTGTGGCCCACTTGGCGGCCCGAGTCGTGAGCAGGCACTTCTTGGCTGCGATGCGGTGGTCCTGGAGGACCCAGGTCTTCTTCGGACACGCCGGGTCGGTGCAGCGCATCGGGTGCTTGCGCCAGGCCAGGCGCATCGGGACCCCGTAGACGGGGAGGTCGGTGTAGGTGGCGACCGGGCGCTCTTTGACTTGGGCGAAGCCGGCGCAGACGGGACAGCGGACCTCGTCCACAACCTGCTCGATCATGAGTTCGACCTGGCGCCCGAAGCGGGCGAGCTGGAGGACTCGGACAGCCTTCAAGCCCACCAGAGCCCGCAGGATCTCATTAGGGTCGGTGACGACGTAGGTGCTTCTTGTTTGGTGTCTCACAACTCCAGCGTGAAGCACCTTCGTCGCGTTCTAGGGGACCCCCGGCGACCAGGGACTCCCCGCTGAGATCCGAAGACCCGGCCGTCCACGTCCGCAGGAACGAAGGAGGCCCTCGGTGCTGGTGGAGCTGGGTTTGGTGGAGCAGCGCTTGAAGGCGGTCATCGAAGTCTTCGACGGGGCGACGGTGACCGACGTCGCAATCCGCTATGGCGTGACCCGCCAGACCGTCCACGACTGGCTGCGCCGCTATGGCAACCACGGCCTGGCCGGGCTGGCCGATCGCAGTTCGCGCCCGGAGACCTGTCCCCATCAGATGCCCCCCGCCATCGAGGCCAGGGTCCTCGAGCTGCGCCGGCTGCACCCGTCATGGGGACCGCGCACCATCCGCACCCGTCTCGAACGAGAGGGGGTGACACCGCTGCCCGGACGCTCGTCGATCTATCGGGCCCTCGTGCGGCACCACCTGATCGACCCGGTGAAGCGCAAGCGCAGTCGCGACGACTATCGGCGCTGGGAACGGACCCGCTCGATGGAGCTGTGGCAGATGGACGTGGTCGGCCGTTTCCACTTGGCCGACAACACCGAGGTGAAGGTGATCACCGGGATCGACGACCATTCCCGATACTGCGTCTGTGCGAGGGTGGTCCCTCGGGCCACCGCGCGCCCGGTCTGCGATGCGCTCGAGTGGGCGATTCGCACCCACGGGGCGCCCGAGCAGATCCTCACTGACAATGGCAAGGTGTTCACCGCGCGTTTCGGCTCGGGGCCAGGCCCGGTGCTCTTCGATCGGATTTGTGCCAACAACGGGATCCGCCACCTGCTCACCGCCCCGTTCTCGCCGACCACCACGGGAAAAGTGGAACGCTTCCATCGCACCTTGCGCAGGGAGTTCCTCCCCGACCACGACCGGCGATGGGCGACCATCGAGGAGCTCCAGGCTGCCCTCGACGTCTTCGTGGCCGAGTACAACGCTGATCGTCCGCACCAGTCCCTGGGCGACCGCCCACCGGCCGAGCGCTTCGCGCTGGCCGCGTCGCCACCCGAAGAACTCGAGCCCGTCGAGGACGACGAGGTGGTGACCGGCCCTCGACCCGCCGGAGTGACTCGCTGGGTCAACCAGAACGGCTCGATCAGCGGGAGGATTCAGGTGTCGGCGGCGATGAGGTAGGGGTCTTGAGCGGCGACCGCCGGGTGCATGGTGCGCTCCTTCGGGCTTGATATGGATTGGGCCTAAGCAAACGCAGTTCGCCCCCCGGCTCGGGGTCCTTCTCGCTCGGCGAGAGAGTCTCGGCCAAGGCGGGTCTTGGGTGCTATTCGACGTCTGCGAGGGCGTTGAACCATCGGGTCTCTGCCCCGGCCCAGCGAGCTTGCTTCTGCGCTTGGTATTCCGGATCGGCGTACAACGCGGTAGGCGCCGTGGTATTGGACCATTCGATGCACACCATGAATGTGGTGGGAATATTGGCTGGCATCTCGACGCTGTCGAAGTCCGTTGTTCTGTAGAGGTAACGGCCGCCGTGTTTGGCGACCAGTTTTGTGATCACCTCGAGATAGCTCGGAATCCAGTCGTCGCTGGTAGGCACGCACTCGATGTGGCTATAACACTTGTTCATGCTGAGTCTCCTTTGCGTGGAGCTGTTTGCGTGGCAGCGGTGGGATTATGCGGGGTCGATCGAAACCGCGTGGAGAGCGGCCTTGCGGTCGCCCTCGAGTTGGCGCGAGTCGTAGACCGAAATGATCTTCGTGATAAGTCCGTCGGCGTCGATCTCCAGAGCAGTAATGCCGGCGAGTTCGTCGGCCTCGGGTCCAGCGCTCCACTCGAAGCCCCCGCCCCTCTGTCCGCCGACGACGTGGCGGAGCCGGCTCGAGCGCCCGTAGGGGGCGTCGCCGAGGATGCGGCTGAGGTAGTGGGTTGTTGCGATTCGGCCGATCACCTGTGTACGCAGTGACATGTCCTCGAAGACGACGTCGGTGTGCATCAGAGTGGCGGCGGCCAACCCATCGCCGGCTCGGAATGACTGATGGAGCGCCGTTGCCGCTGCGATCAGCTCGGGCGCGGCCTGCGTCGGGACCTGAGCGTCTTTCAGGTCCTTCGGGAAGACTTCGGCGGGCGTGCGGAGCTGTGCGTAGAGCTCGCCGTCGAACCAGGAGGCGTCCCAGTAGTCGACCCAACGGATGATCTTGTCGTCGATGAAGTCGATCGCTGCGAGGATTCGCAACTCTCCGCCGAAGAGTTCGGGAGTGTCCACCATGTGGACCAGGGCGCTGGCCTCATTCGAAAGTACGCGGATGGCGTACGAGCGGGCGGGGGGCGACCAGTTCGGCATGTACTGCTCGAACACACCTTTCAATGCGTCGTATCCGTTGAGGTCCCATCCGAGGGTTGCGTCGATATAGCACGCGAGGTTCGGCGAGAAGTACGACATGGTGCCTTCGAGATCGCAAGCGGTTTTCGTTGCGAAGAAGGTCTCGAAGGTCCCGGTCAATGGGGAGCTCTGTGTTTCGATGAGGTGTGTGGTCATGGTGTTCGCTTTCTCTTTCGGGTGTTGGTCACCAGGAGGACTCGCGTTCTCGTTGGTATTGGACGTTGGTGATCGAGGTGTCGGAGCTAGGCCAGACCATCGGTGAGCTTCTCCCGTTCCGTCTTGTTGATCGCTGCGGTCCAGGGCTTCTAGTGCGGTAGCAGGCGCGTGACCAGATTGTCATCGACGTGTCGACGCTCGGCAGTGTTCAGGTTGACACGGTGCCGGTCGGTGGGGGCGTCGCTTGATGTAGCTGTTGCCCTCGAGCGCGTCGAGCATTTTGGTCATGGTGGCCGTGGGTGACCGGAGTCGCCGTCGGGTCGGAGCCCGGTTTCTGCGTGGCGTAGCCGTGGCTGACCGCCCAGAACGCCGACCCGACGAGGGGCGGCCGACTTATGCGGGCTGGGGCGCCATGAACTCGACGTCGTGACGGGAGCTCACTCCGATGACCGCGGCAAGGGCGTCGGGGTCGCTGGGGTCGGGTGCTTCCGGGACAGTTTGCGAGTAGTCCTTGAACATCGCCGTCGCGCCGGGACCGATTGACACGTGCAGGAACCTGGCGTGGTCGCTGGTGACGGCGAAGCCGTGGATGGCGCGGGGCGGGATGGTCAGGAAGGCGCCGGCGGATGCCTCATAATGACGGCCGCCGACCTGTACTTCGAGGCTGCCGTCGATGACGTAGTAGGACTCACCCCAAGGGTGGCGGTGGGGCGGCACGACCGAGCCTCGGTCGGCGGTGATCTCGACCCACTCCACGGCGCCGGCGGTGTCGTCGACCGTGGCCTTGACCGTCACCTCGGTGCCGAGCACCCGCAAGTGTTCGCCGTCGTTCTTGGTAAGGAAGATTGCTCGTGACTTCATCTGTGTACTCCCTAGTATCCGTTGGACGAGGACATCTCGTGCCCTGATTGTCAACGTCGCCAGCGGCTTGGTCATCGGCCAGGTGGCCGATCCACAGGATGATTGGATCGCGTGGCGCTTGGCTGCTACCGGGGGAGGGTCGGTTGGTGGTCCGCTATCCACCCGGCGATCTGGACTCGGGAGTCGAGGGCCAGCTTGTCTAGGATGTGGGACACGTGAGTCTTCACGGTCGCCACCGACAAGAACAGGGCGGATGCAATGGCCGGGTTGGACAGCCCCTTGGCGACCAGGTCGGCCACCTCGAGTTCGCGAACGCTGAGCGGGAGGTCTTCGTCTTTGCCAGATCCGGGAGCCGGGACGGGCCTGGACGGCGCCGGCACATCGAGGGCGGCCGCCACCTGGTCAGCGCGGGCGAGGTCGTGGCCGTTCTGCCAGCAGTCCTGGTAGCGCCTATCGCCCAGACCGCTCCGGGCGGCGGCCTGGCAGCGGTCGTGATAGGCCTGCCAGTAGGGGATCAACGGTATTCCGACCTCGTCTAGGACGCTGGCGCTCGCGCCCAGCAGCAAGGCGGCTCGCTCCAGTCGCTCCTGATCGGCGGCCACCCATGCCAAGCCTTCCAGGCTGGTCGAGAGTCCCCAGCGATGACCGATTTGGTCCTGAGCGAGCACCGCCTCTTTGAGCTGCGGCTCCGCCGCCTCGAGTCGGCCCAGTCGCCATTCGACGATCCCGGCCAGCGCGTGACTATTGGCGTTGAACATCGTGTCGCCGCACCGTTCAAGTGCCGCCAGCCCTTCGCTCGCCAGGTGCTGGGCATCGTCGAGACGTCCGTCCAGCAGTGCGGACGTGGCCGCGAAGTACCAGCTCATGCCCTGACCCATGAAGTCGCCGATGGCGGTCAACCTCTGAACGGATGCTCTGTGCCGGTCTGCGGCCACCGCGATGTCACCCAAGCGCAGATGAACCAGCCCCTGGCCCATCAGCGCGTAACCCATGGCGCGATCGGAACTCACCGTTGCGCTCACTCTCTCGGCCTCTTCGAAGTGAGCCAAGCTGCCGGCATGCTCACCGGTGGCCTGGGTCAAGAAACCCAGCGCCCAGAGCGCCATCGCCCGGCTCTCGCTTGGTTCTGGTGATCGCTCCAGGAGGGTCTCCAAGCGCTGGCGCCCAATCCGATAGCGGCCCCGGATCACCCAGTACATCCACAGATCAGCGGCCATGCCTAGCCCGAGCTCGGCATCGCCACCGGGATCTTCGCAGTGCTCCAGCGCCGCTCGCACGTTGAGCCATTCGATGTCGAGCAAAGCCAGGACATCAGCCTGGTGGGCGCTCTCCCACCACACAAGATCACCCCCACACACCAACCCGGCACACCAATGCAGATGCCTTCGTTGCACCTCGCCCACCTCTCCGGTCTCGGCCAGGCGTTCCGCCCCGTAGAGCCGAAGGGTCTCCAAGAGCTGGTAGCGGGTGCGCCGGCCGCCGTGGGCCACGGTCAGGATCGAGCTGTCGACCAGGCGGCCCACTACCTCGATCACCCGGTCGGACGCCAGCACCCCGCCCGCGCACACATGTTCCGCCGCATCCAGGCCGAAGCCGCCCGCGAAGATGCTGGCCCGCCGCCACAGGGCCCGCTCCTCCTCCCCGAGCAGGTCATAACTCCAGCCCACCGTGGCCCGCAGGGTGTGGGCTCGCTCCAGCCCTCTGCCGGCATCGCTTCCCAACAACCGGAAACGGTCGTCCAGGCGCAGGACGAGATCCTCGGCTGTCAGCGAAGCCAGCCGCACCGCCGCCAACTCGATGGCCAAGGGCAGCCCGTCCAGGCGGCGGCAGATCTCACCAGCGGCCTGGCGGTTCGACTCGCACAGGGCGAAGTCTGGTGCCACCGCCACCGCCCGCTCGACCAACAGCCGCAGGGCGTCGCTATGCGTGTTCGTCGAAGCCTGCGGTCCGTCAGGGGGAACTTCCAGCCCCGACAGCACCACCACCGCCTCCCCCGACACCCCCAGGCGCTGACGGCTGGTGCACAGCACCCGCACCGCCGCACACGCGGACACGATGCACTCGACCAGGGCCCGGCAGGCTCCGGTGAGATGTTCGCAGTTGTCCAGAACCAGCAACGCCTGCCGTTCTCGCAAATATCCGACCAAGCTGTCTTCAATCGCTGCCCCGGGCTGTTCGTCGACCCGCATGGCCTGGGCCAGCGCATAAGGCACCAGGTGGGGCCGGTCCACCCCGGCCAGCTCCACCAGCCACACGCCGTCGCGAAACGACCGGCCCACCCCATGCGCCACCCGTAGGGCCAGACGGCTTTTGCCCACCCCGCCCGGCCCGGTCACGGTGACCACAGGCCCGCCCGAGAGCAGCCTGGCCGCGTCAGCGCACTCCCGGCTGCGACCGACAAAGCTGCTGTGCTCGACGGGCAGAGACGATCGCATCGATGGCCTGCCGGCCGTCGCTACCACCCCGCCCACCGCTGACCGTCTGCAGGTAGGCCCCGCACCAAGCCCCAACGTAGCTCAAGGTCCGTGGGGGTCCCCACGTTCAACTCGTCGTCAAGCGCCAGCCGCCACGGGAGAGGCGTCCGAGTGGTGCAGAGTTTCTCGGGATACACCGACGGGTAGCCGAAATTGAGCATGCAGACCGCCTGTGCAGTACGTACGCATGTCGCCCTGACCAGCCGCCTCACCGGGTTATGGACCCGACGGTCGCTCGATGGTCGTGAACCCCCGCAGAAGTTAACTCATTCGGCTACAGCGTTATGAGTCGGATGAGAGCCCGCTCCGCGGGCGACTCGAATCTCACCCACGCAGGCGATGTGGAGCATGTGGAGCCACACGTCAGCGTTGCGAGAGCATCCCGCTCGTAGATAATTACCCGATCGGCGAAGAGACCAGAGAGGAGAGCCTCCCCGCTGTGACCTTACGTGACCTTATCGAGAGGAAAGAGGAGGGATCGTGAGGGAACCTGAGGGGATCGCAACGCCGCTACCAGCGATCTCCTCGGAAAGGGCCTGGTCAAAACGCTGAGAACCACACTTTCGCAATGTAGAGGCCGAGGGTTCGAGTCCCTTCACCTCCACCCGGTCGGTCGCATGGGCGCCTCCTGTGCTGGGCCGCACGCCGGTGACATGTAGTTCCGCGATCGTCACTCGCGTGACACCCAGGGTCTCGGGCGGGCCGCAGCGGGCTTCGTTTCACGCCGCACGCTGGTCACGCCAGGCGCAACGGATGATGCAAGTAGGTAGGCCTAGTGTGAGGCCGCATGGCGTGGGTAACGTCACAGTCCGTCTGGGTGCTCGTGTTCGGCTGTCTCGCCATCGCGCTGGGGATCGCCTTGCTCAGCAGAGTGTTGGTGCTCAATGTGATGTCCCCGACAGAGCGCGACGACGCGCACGCCATCGCGGCCGCGCTGATGACGGCGTTCGCGGCCGCATTCGTGCTCTTGACTGCGTTGACCCTCGCCAACGAGGTCAACTCGCTGTCGTCGGACCAGTCCATTGTGAGCAATGAGGCGGCGGACGCCGCGACCGTCGCGTGGTCGTCGACGGATTCAGGCGTCAACACTGTTGTCATGCAGCGCGCGCTCTACGACTACCTGGTCGCGACCCGCACACATGAGTGGGAAGGAGCCGCCGCCGCGAACGGAGACGACCCGGCGACCGACAGCGCAATTGCTCACATGGAACGGACCGTGCGGGGACAGGCTGTTGGACCTGGTGTCAGCTCGTCCACGAGTACCGAGCTCCTCACGAGTGTGGACGCCGCCAGCCATTCGATTCCCGACTTCTATGCGGTTCTCGTGATCTTCACCGGGCTAGCCCTCATCGTGAACACGAGCGTGGTCAGCACCAGGGGGGGCCATCGCACCGCGCTCCTCACTACGAGCCTGACCGTTGTCGTCGCCCTCAGTGTGGCGCTCCTCTTTGCGCTGGCCACGCCATGGCGCGGAGCGATTCAGGTGAGCGGCCATCCGATCGATACCGTGATCAAGGACCTGCAGACCGGCTATTTCGCGCGCTAGTCCTGGCCGTGTCGCCCTGGAGCCGCCAGGGGTGCGACAACGCAGTCGCGTGCTTGTGTGACCCTGGGGTTCGCTTCCTTGGGGGACGTCCGATGGGGGACGGTCCGATCAGAGCCGGGTGGCGGCGCTGCCACCCACCCGCCCGGGCCACCCGCGACAATGGGTCGTGCCCGGGTCAGGCCGCAAGAGGCGTTGGTGGATTGCGGCAGCGGTCGTCCTCGGCGCGGCGGCGGTCGCTGCCTCCGCAACGACGATCGCCGCCACGTCCAGTTCGTCTCCCCGCGGGGATGCGCAGGAGCCGGGTCATCCGCGGGACGCGGCCGCGGCGTCTCCCCGTACGGGCGTCGCCGCGTCACCGCACCCAGCCAGCCAGACGACGAACGTGCCCGCACCGTCGCTCCCGTCCACCACCACTGCGCCGCCTCCGCCCAACCCTGTCGCGCTCGCCGGCTGCCCCGTCCCGCCGCATCCGCCGCTCCCGCCCGCACCGCCGCCGTGGCATCCGGCGGTCCTCGTGACGTCGCTCCCGCCGGTGACGGCGCCTGCGCCCTGGACGTCGCACGTCGCCGCGATCACGGGGAAGGGCATGTGGATCTGGGAGTGGGGGAGTACGGACGGTGGCGACGCCGGAGCAATTGTGCAGGAGGCCTTGTCGGCGGGCCTGCATCAGCTGTGGGTCCGGGTCGGTGACTCGAAGGACGGCTTCTACGGAGCCGACGAGCTCGACGCGCTCGTGCCGCTCGCTCACGCCCACGGCCTTGCGGTCATCGCGTG
>Ga0306922_10001500_pt1 | contig 20918 bp, 15 predicted proteins | sample sta12Cox44000082_FD_203758 | JGI IMG/M metagenome (GOLD analysis project Ga0306922, IMG submission 203758) | Lab enrichment of tropical soil microbial communities from Luquillo Experimental Forest, Puerto Rico - statoxic.12C.oxic.44.000.082 (v2)... | ecosystem: Environmental > Terrestrial >... | reverse complement strand
GAACAGAAGGACGATGGCGGCTGGTCGCAGAACCCGTACCTCGCCTCGGATCCCTACGCCACGAGCGTGGTTCTTTCCACTCTTTCGGAGGCCGCCTTGTTAAAGCCTGCCGATGCCGCCTATGGACGCGGCGTCAGATACCTATTGGGGACGCAGTTCCCCGATGGCTCCTGGTATGTCCGCAGCCGTTCGCCCAAACTACAGCCGTACTTTCAGAGCGCCTTCCCATACGAGCACGACCAGTGGATTTCGGCTGCCGCCACAGCGCGAGCCGTGATGGCGCTGGCTCCTGCCGCGGCACTCGAAAACCGCGCGGCGCGATGACGGAGTGCGGGAGGGTCTCATCCTCTGTGATCCTTGAGCTTCGATGCCGTGTGGAGGATTAACCATCGACCGGGACGCTCGTTCGGGAATTTCCGACCAATGGCGGCATTCTGGCCCCGCCGACTTGCTTCTCAATCGATGGCGTTAGAGCGTATCGCCCATCGAGAGGGGCTGGGGCGGCGATTTGCGCGGTCGCCCGCGGACTCCCAAGCAACTCTTGTTCCGGTGATTTTTCCCGCAGCGCCCAAAAGGCGGCGCCGTCCTGGCGTTTGCTCTCGACGAACCCAATAAATCACTTCAGCGCATAGCTGAAAAGCGAATTCCCAGCGGCGAAGGCAACGTATTGCTTGCCGTTCACCGAGTAGCTCATGGGACCGTTCTGCGCCCTGCCACCGGTCGTCACCTTCCACAGCAATTCCCCGTTGCGGGCGTCCAGCGCGAAGAAGTAGCCATCACGCCCGCCCGTGAACAGCAGGTCGGAGTCCGTAGTGAGAATGCCGGCATCGGTAACGTCGGCCATCTTGAACTCCCATTTCATCGCGCCCGTCTTCGGATCCATGGCTCTCACCGCGCCATGGCCTTCCTCGTCCAACCGGGTCAGCTGCCCTCCTGGAGCGTTACTGCCGCCAATCGTCGAGCGCGGCGCTCCAGCCGTATATCGCTCCCCCTCCTTGTATTCGGCAGGAATCTTGAAGTAAGTCGAATCGTACTCCACCCACGAAGGAATGTAGAAGAGTCCCGTACGCGCGCTGTACGACGGGGAATACCAGTTGGTCCCGCCCTGATTTCCAGGGAAAATCTGGGTTCCTTCGGCGCTGGGAGTTTTGCCCGCTACTCTCTTCGGCCGCCCCTTTTCATCGAAGCCGTCCATCCAATTGACCTTGACGAACGGTTTGCCCAGCAGAAACTGGCCCGTGGTCCGATCGAGCACGTAGAACAGGCCGTTCCGGTTGGCCCACAACATGACCTTGCGTGCGCGGCCCTGCCAGTCCATGTCGGCCAGCACCGGAACCTGGACCGAGTCGTAGTCGAACTCGTCATGCGGTGAGAATTGGTAATACCACTTCAGTTTGCCGGTATCGGCGTCGAGAGCGACCACCGAGTCGGTATAAAGGTTGTCACCCGGACGCGGATCGCCGTTCCAGTCCGGCCCCGGGTTGCCGATTCCCCAATACGTGAGGTTCAGATCCGGGTCGTAGGAGCCGGTCACCCAGACCGAACCGCCGCCAGTCTTCCAGGCATCGTTTTGCCAGGTTTCGTGCCCGGGCTCGCCTGGACCTGGGATGGTATAAAAACGCCAGACTTCTCTGCCGGTTTTGGCATCGTAAGCCGCAATGTAGCCACGGATGCCGAACTCGCCGCCGGCCGTGCCGACGATCACCTTGTCCTTCACGACGAGCGGCGCGTGGGTCAAAGCGTAGCCCGATTGCGGTTTGGCCACCTGCACGTTCCAAAGCGGCTTACCGTTCTTTGCATCAATCGCCAACAGGTGAGCGTCGATCGTGCCCATGTACAAGGTGTCGCCGAGAATCGCCAGGCCGCGGTTCACACGCCCGCAGCAGGGGCGCGCCTCCACCGCGGGTGCATATGAATACATCCAGAACAGACGGCCCGTCACCGCATCGAGTGCCATCACGTCATTCGGGGCCTGAACCGTATACATGATGCCGTCGACGACCAGCGGCGTAGCCTCGAATTTCTCGAGCGACCGCGCCTGGTACATCCATTGCATCTCGAGGTTCTTCACGTTCTGCGGAGTAATTTGGGTCAGCGGCGTGTGGCGCTGGCTCATGGTGGTCCCGGAATAGGTCAGCCAGTTCTGCGGTTCCTGGTTGGCCCCCAGAATGCGATCAAAAGAAACTTGCGCTGGCAGCGATCCAGTCACAACCGCGAGCAGGAGTACTCGTAGGTTCATGGCTTGTCCTCGCCTTTCAATGAGATCAGGTAACTGACGACATCGGCCAGTTCCTGGGAACTGAGCTTGTCCTTGTACGATGGCATCGGGGACTTGCTGAGGAAAGTATATTCGCGGATATCGGACTTTTGCAAAGACACGAGCTGCTCATTCGGATTCATGAATTGCATCGTGAAGGTGTCCTGGTTCAGCAGCTTGGCGGTGAAGGTGGTACCGTTCCTCATGACAACGCGGAAGAAACGGTTCTCGGGCGCGATCTCCGCGTCCGGCTCAACCAGGGACTGCGCCAACTCACCGGCGCGGCGAAACCCACCGATATCACTGAGGTCCGGCCCGACACGCGAACCATTACCGCTGATCCGGTGACAAGTAAGGCACTGGCCCTTGCTCTCGACGATGGCTTTGCCTCGAGTTTTGTCACCGGCAGCAGGGGAGTAATGGCCCGCGCTCATGGCCAACGACCGCAGGTAGGCAACCACGAGGTCTGCTTGCTGCTGGGTAAAGTTGTGTGCGGGCATGCCCGCGCCCGCGATTCCGTGAATGATGACTTGGGCGATGTCATCATCGGTGACTGCACGCAGGAACTTCCCATGTGAGAAGTCGACGTTGGGGATGAAATCGCCATCCGGTCCATGGCAATTCAGGCAATTGCCCCGATAGAGACGCCCACCATTCTCAACGTCGGCCGGGGTAAACGAATGCTGGGCCACCAGTGTGCTGACAACCGAGACAAAGCCGAGAAAAAACACTGCCCTCATCGGATTGAGCCGCCTTTCGCCCGGTGAGTCTATACCGGGAGCGGGAGTCGGGGCTATGGTATCGCCCAAGGAGGTGGCTGGTCAAGCGCAGGTGGAGCGGCTCAGCGCGTCTGCTCTCGATAGATCCAAGCTCCCGCAAGCGTGCCGACGCTGATTTCCACCAAGCCTACCACCAGGCCGATCACCAAGAGACGCGCGGGGAAGAGGTTCAACGCGAACGGTGTGACGGCGGCCAGCTTACAACCGAGACGCCAGACTGCTACGGCCGCGCAGAGCGCAGTAGCTCGTCCAGCGCCAAAACCGGGGGGCGAATGGCTGTGTAGAGCCAGACAGCGAAAATACCGGCCAGAAAACCCAGGCCGTAAACGAAGCGAGCGCCCCTCCACCCATCTGCTTGCCCAGGGCGCCAATCGCAGCCTGCATGTCGTTGGCTAGAATCACGCCGTTCAGCAGAAATTCAAACACGTTGATGGTCACCCCCGCTACCAGACCTCCGAGGATCACGCTCGTCCAATTTGATCGTTCCCATGGTTGCCTCCTCTCCCAAATTTGGGTGATTCTACCGCCGATGTTCAAGTTGGGACGGTGAGGCGCGGCCCAACCACGCTCTCCGGGACCATTCCAGGAGGGATGCTCCTGCCAGGAGGAGTTCTCCCGGAGGTAGGAATGCGTTCGAGCAGAATCTTAGGCGCCGGCCCCCCTGGCCGCTGCCTTCGGGGGTCGGAGCCTGACGGCCCACGGCCCTGATGCTCTCGGCTCTGCCTCCACCAGCACAACCTCCGTCGTATTGCTGTGCGGAGTAAATACGATTTCTTGATCCTGGGTCAAGTAGGCTACTCCGAGGACCTTCTCGCCTGGGCGGAGGAATGGGATATTCGGCTTCAGTTCTTCCATCACTAGCTCCCCTTCAAGGCTACACCTCACCGAGTGTCAACGCATTAATGTCGCCGGCCCCTGAGCGTTTTTCGAGGCCTACGAACTTGGCTGTAGTCCAAGGGTCGAGCGGTGGAGGGCCGCGCGCATCACGGTACCGGCTGGAGCTTCGGGTGGGGTTGTTCGTCCAGTCTCGCCTGGGGGCACTCAAAGTGGCTCTGTGTGGATCGGCGTGGTGGGGTGTTGTCCGGACGCCTGAATGTCAGCCTGGGTCGGATATCGCCAGGATGGGGGCCTTGCACTAGGCGTCTCCGCCATATATCTTAAGATGCAAACACATACGGAGGAGTAGCGATGCAATCTGCGAGAAAAGCAAGTGCCAGACCCGTCGGGCAACTACCCCGGTGCCTGCCGCTCCTCCTGGCAGGACTGGTGTTGGTCGGGCCCCATGGGCTCGAAGCGTCCAACACAGCCCCCGTGGCTGACGCCGCGAAGACCGATGATCTGCCGGCAGTCGGTAAGCTGATCAAGGCCCACGCGGATGTAAATGCGGCCGCCAATGACGGCTCTACTGCGCTCTTGTGGGCGGCCTTCCACTCGAATGCGGAAATGACCAAGGCGCTTCTTCGAGCGGGTGCCGCGGTGGACCTAGCGAACCATTACGGCGTAACCCCTCTTCTCCAGGCGAGCCGCAACGGCGACGTCGAAGTCATGCGGGCGTTGCTCGATGGCGGAGCGCAGCCAACACGTTGGCATCCGGAAGGCGAAACCCCGCTGATGGCTGCGTCGCGCACAGGCCGCGCGGACGCAGTCCGATTGCTGCTTTCTCGGGGCTCGTTCGTCAATGCCGCCGACCCGTTCCAGGAAGAGACCGCGTTAATGTGGGCGTCAGCCGAAGGTCACCTGGAGGTCGTGCAGGCGCTGCTCGCCGCCGGCGCGGATCCAAACCTCAAGGCGCACGTCTCCACGCTTACGGAGCGCAAGAACGCGGACCATCCGTCAGGCGGCTTTACGGCGCTGATGTTCGCCGTTCGTAACGGACACACCGACGTTGCCAAGGCGCTGGTCCAGGGCGGCGCCGACCTAAAGGCGGCCAATGCTGATGGCGCCACCGCCACCATCGTCGCCATCGTCAACGACCGGTTCGATCTGGCCAAAGAGTTGCTTGACCTCGGCGCCGACCCCAACGACGGATCCTTGTACTTCGCCGTTGACATGCACGACGCCACGACCGACATGCGAGCGCACGACGGCTCACGGCTGCAACCCACCCATCCGAACACCTTGACTGCTCTGGGCTTGGTCAAGGCTCTGCTCGACCTCAACGCGGATGTGAACAAGCCGTTCGTCGGCGCGTTGCACTCGACCACGCTGTGTTGCGGCGAGTCGATCAACAGCTCGGCCTTTTACCGGGCGGCTACGGCGGCCGACGTGGAGGTCCTGAAGCTAATGCTGGCCCACGGCGCGAAGATCGAGTGGAGTCCGGCCGAGATCAAGCCGAAGGACGGCAAACCGGCTGCCGGGCGTGGTCCGAACGCGAACGTCGGCCGGACGCCTCTGATGGCCGCCATAAAAGGTGGCAAGGGCGCACCGTTCGCGGCGGGTCCCGGGTTCAACCGTCCGGGGCCGCCGCCATTCCGCGAGCCTGGCAGCCGCGATCCCCTCGAGGCACTCAAGCTGCTTCTGGCGGCCCGGGCCGACCCGAATGTCAAGGCGCCTGACGGATCGACGCCGCTCCATCAGGCTGTGCAAGAACAGCAGGTGGCGATCATTCGTGCGATCGTCGCGGCCGGTGGGAAGCTGGACGCCGTCAATAAGGACAATCTGACGCCCCTGCTTCTGGCCGAAGCGCCTAAGAAACCGAACCCCAATGACATGGGTATGGATCAAGACGCATATAAGCCGAAGCACGATTCGAAAGAAGAAGTCATCGCCGCCTTGCGGGAGCTGATGCACCTCGGTCCTAACGATCCAGCGCCGCAACCTCCGCCGGCACCAAAGGCGACGAGCGATAAGGAACAGAAGAAGAGTCCCGACACACCGGCAGCGGTGAGCGAGAAATGAAAAGTCCCGCGAGCAAGATCGGAATTACGGCTGCGCTGCTCTCGTCCGCTGCGGCCGCGCAACAGCCAGCCGCGTCAGCGGACACCGTCAAGTACCGCGCGTTCGCGGATAAATATTGTGTGACGTGTCACAACAAACGAGCGGCGTTGCCGGCCGACGATCCGGTCAATCTGGAGCCGGCGGCCTTCGACGATCCCCTGGGCCATGCGGGCACATTTGAGAGAGTCCTTCGAAAGCTGAGCGTGCGGGCGATGCCGCCGCAAGGTATGCCCCGGCCGTCCGAGGTCGAATACGCGGGCTTTACGAGCTGGCTCGCCGCCTCGCTCGATCGAGCCTGGGAAGCCAAGAGCACCCCGGGCCGCTTCGTCGTGCACCGTCTGAATCGGGCCGAATATGCGAACGCTGTCCGTGACCTGCTGGCAGTCGACATTGATGTGTCCGACCTGCTGCCGACCGACGGCGCGGAATTCGGGTTCGACAACATCGCGACCGCCCTCAAAACGTCACCGCTGCTGCTGGAAGGATATGTGAACGCGGCGCAGCGCGTAGCGGCGATGGCCGTGGGCGATCCCCAGGTGAAGCCGGGGACGACCGAGCATTCGATCAGCCGCGAATTCAGCCAGAACGGATACATCGAGGGCCTTCCGCTCGGAACTGTCGGCGGCACCGTTGTCCGTCACGTGTTTCCGGCTGACGCCGAGTATAAACTGTCGGGCCGGCTCGTCCGGGGTGTCCAGGAAGGCTACGCTGGCGTGGAAGGAAATGATACGCCGTACACCTTTGTCATCACCGTGGATGGCACTGAAGTATATTCGGCTCCGGTTGGCGGCCCTAAGGACGACGAGATCCAGGCCGCCGATTTAGCCGCGGCGCAACCAATTATCGACAAAAGGATGACGGGCCGCGCGCGGATCACTGCCGGTCCTCACGATGTCGGCTTCACGTGGAAGGAGCGGCCGTTCCAGGTACAGGACGTCTGGGAGCCGTCGCGTCGGGACAGCCAGGAAATCCACATGGTCGCAGGCATGCCGAAGCTGCGTTCCGTGTCCATCGACGGCCCGTACAACGTGTACGGCCTGAGCGAAGGCCCCAGCCGGCGGCGCCTCTTTGTCTGCCACCCTGGGGCAGGCGTGGACGAGTCGAGCTGCGCGGAGAAGATCCTCACGAATCTCGTGCGCGGAGCCTACCGGCGTCCTGTGACTCCCGCCGACGTCGAAGCGCCGATGTCGTTCTACAAACGGTCGCGGCAGAGTGGCGGCAATTTCGACGATGGGATTCGCGCCGGTGTCGCGCGTGTTCTATCGAGCCCGAACTTTTTGTATCGAATTGAGAAAGATCCGGCGGGCGCGCCCGCCGGCGTCGCGCATCCGGTCAGCGACATCGAGTTGGCCTCGCGCTTGTCGTTCTTCTTGTGGAGCAGCATCCCCGATGAGAAACTGCTGGATCTGGCAGCCGCGGGGCGGCTGCGCGCGCCGGGCGTGCTCACCGGGCAGGTGGCGCGCATGCTTGCGGATGAACGCTCCGGCGCCCTGGTCGAAAATTTCACGGGCCAGTGGCTGCAGCTGCGCAACCTGGAGGCGAAGGTCGTTCCCGACCTGCTGATGTTCCCCGATTTCGACGACAACATCCGCCGAGGATTCCGCGAGGAGACCGAGCTGTTCTTCGGATATATTTTGCGCGAAAACCGCAGCGCTCTGGAGCTTTTGAGCGCGGACTACACCTTCGTCGACGAGCGGCTCGCCCGGCACTACGGCCTCCCGGGCGTCTACGGCCCGCAATTCCGGCGGGTGAAGCTCACCAATCCCAACCGCCGCGGTCTGCTCGGCCAAGGGAGCATCCTGTCGATGACGTCGGTCGCGACGAGAACCTCACCGGTTTTCCGGGGGAAGTACGTGCTGAGCACCTTCCTCAACACCCCCCCGCCTCAGCCGCCGCCGAATGTCCCCACGCTTGACGAAAGCAACAAGGCGGTGCCGACGCTTCCCAAGACGGTGCGGGCGCAGCTGGAATTGCACCGGAAGAATCAGCCCTGTGCGTCCTGCCATCGCGCTATTGATCCGGTTGGGTTTGCCCTCGAGAACTTTGATTCCGTGGGGCGTTGGCGGGACACCGGCCCCGATGGCGCGGCCCTCGACGTGGTGGGCACGCTCGCGGACGGATCGCAGGTCAACGGCCCATCGGCGCTCGAGCAGGCCATTCTGGGCCGGCCCGACGCTTTCGTGACCGTCGTCACCGAGAAGATGCTGACCTACGCGTTGGGCCGCGGGCTGGAGCCGGCCGACATGCCGGTGGTTCGCCGGATCGTGAAAAAAGCCGCGCAGAACGACTACCGGCTCTCTACCGTGGTCCTAGGAATTGTCGAAAGCGCGCCGTTTCAGATGCGCACGAAATTGCCAGCAGGGCCGGAATCGGTGGAAACGGGAAAAGGCCCCGCCGCTGCTGCAAAAGTTGTAAAATCAAACACCAGGGAGTAGCCATGTTCATCACGAAGAAGCATCTCTCTCGCCGCACCTTCATGCGTGGTGCCATGGGCGCTACGGTCGCGCTGCCGTTCCTGGACGCCATGGTGCCGGCCCTCTCCGCGTCACCCAAGTCGCCCTTCCGGTTCGGCGCGGTCTACTTTCCGTGTGGCGTGTGGCCCGAAACATGGCACCCTGAAGCCGCGGGGAGCAACTTCGCGTTCAAGCCCGTGATGCAGCCGCTCGAGCCGTTCCGCGATCAACTTGTCACGATCAGCCAAATGAAGGCGCCCTGGGGCTCGTCGGTTCATCTGGGCGCCAGCTCGGCGTTCCTGAATGGGGTTGGGCCGGCCGGCAACCGCGCCGACTCAGCAACCGGGGACGCATTCGGAAAAATCCAATCGAAAAAGACCCTCGACCAGTACCTTGCGGATCGAGTCGCCGGCGATACGCCCCTGCGGTCCATCGAAGTCGGCACCGAGGACATGGGCACCGCCGTTGGCGCCTGCGATGGTTTCTCGTGCACGTTCTTCAACACGCTGGCTTGGCGCGATGATTTGAGCCCGCTGCCGATCGGGATTAATCCGCGCGTGACCTTCGAGCGCATGTTCGGCGAAACGGATTCGACGGAGCGGCGCCTGGCCCGCCTCAAAGAAAAACAGAGCTTGCTCGACTCGGTGACCGAGGAAACCGCGAAGCTGCGGCGCTCGCTGGGCGCGCCCGACCGGGCCATCCTCGACGAGTACCTCGGCAACATCCGCGACGTAGAGCAGCAGCTCGCCCGCATGGAAAACCGCCTCGGCACCATCACCGGCAATCCGGAAGCGCCGGTCGGCCTGCCGGATGCGTTCGACGATCACATGAACGTGACCTACAACCTGATGCACCTGGCGTATCAGGGCGACATCAGCCGCGTGTTCACGTTCATGACCGGTCATGAAGCAAGCGACCGAGCGTACACGCACATCGGCATTCCCGAGCAGCACCACACCATTTCGCATCATGGCAACGATCCCGAGAAGCTCGCGAAGTACGCCAAGATCGCTACCTATCAGATCCAAAAGTTCGCGGACTTCCTCGACAAGCTGAAGGCGACCAAAGACGGCGACGGGACCTTGCTCGATCACGCGGTTCTATATTGGGGCAGCGGAATGAGCAACGGCAACGCGCACGACCGCAACAATCCGCCCGCGGTAATGGTCGGCGGCGGCGGCCGGCTCAAAGGCAACCGCCACATCGTCGCGAAGGATATCCCCACCGCGAACCTGCTGTTGGCGCTGGCGCACATAGGCGGCGTCGAGATCGAAAGTCTCGGACCGAGCACGGGCCGAATCGATCTGTAGAACTTGTCACAGAACCGCGACCGTCAGGGAGCGACGACCTTAGGGGCACTTGTCGGCGAGGCGGTTCACTGTCGTCACGTTGATGCCGTCCACTCCGCCGGCGCCGATCAGAAGCCCGCTCACCGCGACACGCGAACCCGCTAAAGAATCCAACTTGGTTACAACGAACTTGAGCGCCATGGTCCGGCTGCCGAGGGGCCTCGTGGCGTCTTCCCCGCTCGGAGCAGCGCGTTCCGCCCGCTCGGGGGTCGTTGCGCTCGTGACCACCCAGTCCGCTCCGCTCCGAGCCAGACAGCCGACCACGCGAGCGAGGGCATTCGCTGGGAGCTCGGCGCTTCCGTCCTTAGGAACAATCGGCACGCCGGCGATGGTACTGCGTCCGAGCTCGGTGGTTCCCGCAGGAAAGCCGTTGGATTTCAGGATGAGCGCGACGATATCCGTATAAGTGGACTCGTTGAGGGAGCCGGGGGCACCGTTCGGCATGTTGGTGCTGACGAACTCGAGCAGGTCGCCGACGGTCTTTTGCGCGAAACTCTTCCAGAATGGTTCGCCCGCGAGCGGCGCCTTGCCTTCTGCGGTGAGCACATGACAAGCCGAGCAGTTTGGGCCGAAGACCGTTAGGCCCCGGGAGGCTTGAGCCTCCGTATACACACCGTCCCAGACAGTCCGGCGTGGCGCGCTGGTCTGAGCGCTGCTGAGACTGGCCGTGGCCAATGCGAGGAACAAGAGGCCACTCAGCGCTAAGACCGACGCTGAAGGATACTGTCGGCCGCCCCTGGACCGTAGCTGGGGTCGCACAGCCACGCTCTGCATCTCGTGATCGTGTCAGTTCACCGGAGCCATGTCAAGCCGCAGGGGTGGTGATGGGTGTGCGACGTGAGAGTTGCTTCTGGCGAGTTGTCCTTTTTAGTGTCATCATCCTGAGCGTAGCGATAGAGTATACGTTCAGAATGGAGATCGATGCAGACGATCTTGCTGCTATGGAAGCCCGAAGCTCCAGACTCTTGGAAAAGTTCCTGAGCTGGCGCGATCTGCGCCGGCGTTTTTATTAAGCCTTCCAAGCGCCTGTTCTAGTTGGAACTGCGCTTCCGGCAAGTTTGTGGTTCAGCAATGTCCCCTGCCAAGTGCCCGGAGGCCTTCCACAACGACTTCACTGGGGGTACGGTTGGGCCAGAAGTCCTTGTGTCCCCTTGCCACCGCGTCCGCGGCTCCCCCTAATCTGGTCGAACTCCGTATCTGGGCCACGTCTCGATCGTGTGGTATGGGCCGTTATCGACAGAGATCGAAATGGGGCTGCTTTCACAAGCTAGAGCTTAACGTACGCGTAACAGGGCAACGCCATGGCCAGGAACTGCGGCCGAAAACTGCGCTCCCAGTGGCTTTTGTTCGGTGTGGCGCCACAAGTCCCTGATCCGTGAAGGAGTCCGGGGGATTCCGGCATCCGCCCATCGAAACGTGACTCTGGCATCCTCGGGCGCACGGTTGAACACAGCCACTGCGGTGTCTCCGCCGGCAAGCTCTCTGGACCAAACTTCTTGCTGGCCTGACTGCCAGACGCATTTTGCCTGATGTCCGTCTTTGTCCTGATCGATTGCGATGACCTCGCGATTCGTGAGAATGTCGTGGATGGATTTGGACATGTTGCGCACGTCGTTGCCGGCAATCAGCGGCGCGGCGAGCATCGACCAGAGGGTCATATGAGTCCGGTATTCGGTGTCCGTCATGTGGCCGTTGCCGATCTCCAGCATGTCAGGATCGTTCCAGTGTCCGGGCCTGGCATACGGGGCAAGCTGGTTTTGACTAAAGCCGATGCGGCTCATCGATTCCCATGAGTCGCTGATATCGCCCCCCGTGCGCCACAGATTGCCGCCCACCGTAGGCCCCCATTTCCAAACGTCGACAAGGCCGTACTGGCACAGGCTGAAAACAATCTCGCGACCGGAGGCTAGCAGGGCATCCCCCATTTTCTGATAGACGGCCTGCATTTCCGAATCCCGGTACAGTGTGAACGCACCGCACCAGTCATACTTCAGATAATCGATTCCCCAGGCGGCGTAGGTCCGGGCATCCTGCTCCTCGTGGCCGTAGCTGCCTTCATAACCCTCGCACGTGTTTGGCCCGGGCGATGAGTAAATGCCGAGCTTCAAGCCTCTGGAGTGGACGTAATCAGCCAACCTCTTCATGTCCGGGAATTTCTGGTTGGGCTGGATGTTGCCGTGCGCGTCACGCTCGCCCTCCCAAGTGTCGTCGATGTTGACGTAGATGTAGCCAGCATCCCGCATGCCGTTAACCGCCATAGCATCGGCGATTCCGCGAACCGTCGTGTCGTCGATGTGGTTGGCGAACTTGTTCCAACTGTTCCATCCCATGGGGGGAGTTCGCGCGAGACCGTTGTCGCGAACCGGATGCAAAGGCGGAGGCTGGATACGCGCGGGAAGAGCGCCCTCGCCCTCCGGCACTCGGCGCGCAATCATCTCCGGGCCGATGCCCTTGGCACCCACCTCCACGACTTGCAGTTGGTCTCCAGCCAGCTTGCCCCGATACGTAACGCGTCGCTCGCTGCCTAAGATCGGCATCGCCGCGGTAATGGTGAAGCCCTCCGGCCCGCCGGTGCCGTTGTCAATCGAATAGAGGTGTAGCGTCGCTCGAATCGTGCCGGTGATGCGGTTGCCTTGCTGCTTCAAATGCAAATAGGTCCGCCGTAGAGTGCCGTCGCCATTGGGCGTGGCAATCAGCCAATTGCCGGTCAGATCGGCGCGAGCGCATGCCGCTGCTATTAAATACAAGAAAATGAATGATTTCATTGAACGTCCTTCCGCGCTGCAGCCTGCGAAGAAGCCCATGCGGACAGCACACTGACCAAACCCAAACTACCAGCATGCCTATCCCCAATATAGACCATTGCCGGGTTTGCTCCGGCGAGCTCTCTGGCGAAGAAAGGCGGCGCCACCCGCGACGACAGTCGCGTATTTTCGAGCCTGAAAGGGCGCCCGAGCAGGGACTGGCAAAAACTCGGGATCGATGGGCGAGGTCGAGAAGATTTTGATTTCATCATTCAACTGCTGGCGGAAGCTCTCGGTGGTAAGAGGATCAAAGGCAAATCCGACGATGACGAAGCGGGACGGCAGCCGGTTCGCTGCCGCGAGATTGCCAATGGCTGGGATCAGCTTCCACCGGTTGAGATCGCCGTTGGCGCCCAAATCGCCATGAGGCATGGACCCGCGGGGGGATTGACGGACTTCGCTTGCCGGTCGAGATTCATCGATATTCCTTGGATCGGTCGGACACGCTTCGACACCACTGGCGCATGGCAATTTAGCGGAATAAACTGAACGGTGGAGGGAGCCGCTGATGAAGCGAACGCGGGGCCTTTTACTAAGCCTGGCGGCATTCTCGCTGGCGCTCGGTGCGGGGACGTCGAAGAGCCCGGTACTAGTTGAGTTATTCACCTCGGAAGGCTGCTCGGATTGCCCGGCGGCTGACCGGCTGCTCGAACAACTGGACCAGTCCCAACCGATTCCCGGCGCGCAGATTATCGTGCTCAGCGAACACGTAGACTATTGGGACCGACTGGGATGGCGGGATCCTTTCTCGTCGCATTTCTTTAGCGAGCGTCAGCAAGACTACGCGCGACGGTTCCGCCTGGATAGCGTGTATACGCCGCAGATGGTAGTGGACGGCACCACCGAATTCGTGGGAAGCGATGGCGGGCGCGCGCTTTCCGCGATCGCCGCGGCGGCCAAGGCAAACAAAGCGACGATTGCGCTAGAGTATCTGTCCGGCACCCGCGTTCGCGTCGAAGTGGACCCACTGCCCGGTCACGGATCGGACGTATACCTGGCGGTGGTCGAACGGGCGGGCGCCTCACAGGTATTGCGCGGCGAGAATCGAGGCCGGCACCTGCACCACGTGGCGATCGTGCGCCGGGTCGAGGCCCTGGGCAAATGCAGTGGGCGCGCGCCGTTCGTCAAACAGATCGCGGTCGAGGAAGCCGGCAACGCAAAATTCCGCCTGGTCGCGTTCGTGCAGGACGGGGGCGACGGGCCGGTCCGGGGTGCGGCGGTTCTAGACGCCACAGATTCACGCTGACCCCGACGGCGCCACTTCACCGGCGCCGCCGGCCGCATCGGTGTCGTACATCAGCGGCCGGCGTCCGGTTGTTTCGTGGTAGTGGCGCGAGACGGTCGCGCAGAAGCGCTCAACGTGTTCTTCCCGGACGAGGTTGATGGTGCAGCCGCCGAAGCCTCCGCCCGTCATGCGCGAGCCGTAGACGCCAGGCTGCGCGGCGGCGATCGTCACCATGCTGTCGAGCTCCGGGCAACTCACCTCGTAGTCATCGCGGAGGCTGGCATGGGATTCGGCCATCAACTTGCCAAATCGTTCCATATCGCCGTCTTTCAAGGCGGCGGCCGCCTGCTCGACCCGGCCGTTTTCCGCGATCACATGGCGGCAGCGGCGAAACACGCGTTCCGGCAGATCGCGGCCGTATTGCTCCAGTTGAGCCAGCGTGACGTCGCGCAAGGCCTGAACGTGCGGCAGCGAGCGGGCCAGGTGACGCACTCCCTCCTGACAATCGGCGCGGCGGCGGTTATACTCTCCGCCGGCCAGCTCGCGACGCACCATGGTGTTGCCGATTACCAGCCGGACCCCGGCCGGCAGTGCCGCTAGCTGAAACTCGAGCGAGCGGCAATCGAGCAGGAGCGCGTGGCCTGCCACGCCGTGGCAAGCAATGAACTGATCCATGATGCCGCACCGCGTACTGACAAATTCGTTCTCCGCCCGCTGGCCGAGCCTGGCGATCTCGGTGCGGCCCAACGTGATCTGCGAAATCCCCACCAGCGCGAAGGCTGTGGCAATTTCGACGGCTGCCGACGAACTCAAACCGCCACCGATGGGGACCGTGCCGCGAATCAGCAGATTGGCGCCGCGCAGCCGATGGCCGGCCCGCTCGAGCACGATGGCCACACCGCGCACATAGTCGCTCCAGTGATTCTGGCGCTCGGGTGCGGAATCGTCTAGGGCGAACTCGCGGCCTTCGGAAAAATTCTCGGAATAGACGCTGAGGATGCGATCGGGGCGCGAGGCGGCAGCCACCCAGGTCGAGAACTCGATCGCAGCCGGCATTACGAATCCGTCGTTGTAATCGGTGTGCTCGCCGATCAGGTTGACGCGGCCGGGCGCACGGAACACGCGCGGCGTGCTGCGCCATCGGCTCTCGAAGGCGCGGCGGAGTTCCGCGGCGTGATTCATCAGGTTAGCGGCCAGCGGTGATCTCCGTTTTCCCCGGTTCGAGGCCATCGGCTGCCGCCGTCACTTGAATTTTCCCGCCCGGCCCGGCTTTCGAGCGCACGATCAAGAGCGCCAGGCCGTTGAACGCTCTGCGCTGCCGGGCCTGAAAAGGTTCGATTGTGGCGGCATTCCCGTTGTCCACTGCCTGAACGAAGCCTGCGCCGGCTACTTCAAAGCGAATCAGGTTGTCCGCGCCAGGACACAAAGTTCCCCGGCCGTCTTCGATACGCACGGTGACGAACGAGAGATCGTCACCATCGGCATGGATAGACCTGCGGTCCGGAAGCACAGCGATCTTCGCGGGCGTGCCGGCGGTGCGCACCTCGTCGGCCGCGACCGGCTCCCCATTTCGAAACGCAACGGCCCGCAGCGTGCCCCGCTCATAAGGCACCTGCCACAGCAGACGGTATTTGGAGACAAACTTCCGGTCCCGGCTCACGTTCGGCCCCACGGGGAGTTCGACGGGCTCGGCGAACCGCTGCTTGCGGCCGAGCGACCGGCCGTTGAGCGATAATTCCACTTCCTCCGCGTTGGAGTAGCACATAACGGGAATGGTCCGGCCTTCCCTGCCCTCCCAGTTCCAATGCGGCAGGACATGCACCATCGGTTTCTTCGACCAGACGCTCTGGTAGAGGTAATATCGATCCTTCGGAAAACCGGCGAGATCCACCATTCCGAAGTAGGAGCTGCGCGCGGGCCAGTCGGCCGCGGTGCGGCCGACGAAGTACGGAGTCGGCTCGCCGAGATAGTCGAATCCGGTCCAGACGAATTCGCCGAGCACGTTGGGGAGGCGGTCCTGATACGTGAATTCGACGTCGGGACAATACGCCCAAGGCGGCGCTATGATGTCGTAGCTGGTCAGTTGGAGTGAGGGATCCTTTTCATATTTTTCGAGCGGCAGATGGTAGACGCCGCGGGAACTCACGCACGACGCGGTTTCGGAACCGACAATGATCCAGGCCGGGTGGTCATTCTGGACCTGCTCATAAAACCACGGCCGGTAGTTGATGCCGGGAATATCGACCTGGTCGGCCAGCTTGTTCTTGATCGCGCTCTCCGGGTTGTTGAACGCCGAGGTGCACGGCCGCGTGGGGTCTTCTTGGTGAAAAAAATCGACCAGACGCTTGGCGTCTTTCCAGCCGTCGGCGCGGCCCTGCTCGGGGACTTCGTTGCCGATGCTCCACACAATGATGCTGGGGTGGTTCCGGTCGCGGCGCACCATGTCGCGAACGTCGCGCTCCGACCATTCGTCGAAGTACTTGCTGTACCCGTTGGGGACTTTCGGAATGCGCCACATATCGAAGGCTTCGTCCATCACCACGAAGCCCAGCCGGTCGCAATGCTCGAGCAACTCAGGCGAAGGCGGGTTGTGACTGGTGCGGATCGCATTGACCCCGGCCTCTTTCAGAATCTCTAACTGGCGTTCGGTGGCGCGGCGACTGACAGCCGCTCCGAGCGCGCCGAGGTCATGGTGATTGCAGACGCCCTGCAGCTTGAGCTGGCGGCCGTTCAATAAAAAGCCCGCGTCGCGGTTGAAGGCGATGGTGCGAACGCCGAACGGGGTCAGGTAGCGGTCGACGGCCCGACTGCCTTCGATGACCTCGCTGGTGAGGGTGTAGAGATGCGGGTCGTCGACATCCCAGCGGCGCGGCCGGGCGATTTTCAGGGTAGCGGCCGCGATGGTGCTCCCGCCGGGGCCGATCGTCAACTCGCTTCGTGCGGCGGTAACGGCTTTAGCGGCAGCATCGCGGATTGAACTTCGCAGGGCAATTTTCACCACCCGATCGGATCGATTGCGCAGCTCGGTCTTCACCACCACGGTGGCCTTCTCGTCGGTGACTTCCGGCGTGGTGACGTAGGTTCCCCAATGGCCGACGTGCACTGGGCCGGTGATGGTCAGCCAGACGTTTCGATAGATACCCGCGCCGGGGTACCACCGGGACGAGCGGTCCTCCGGGCTCAGCCGTACGGCCAGCACGTTCTCCGCGCCGTAGCGCAGGTGGGGCGTCAGTTCCAGCGCAAAGCTGCTGTATCCGTATGGCCGCTCGCCGAGCCTCTGGCCGTTCAGCCAGACTCGCGCGTTCGACATCGCGCCGTCGAACTCGATCGTGAAGTACCGGTTCCGCGCGCTTTCCGGCAGCCCGAATCGTTTGCGATACCAGCCGGTTCCGAAGATCGGCAGGGCCCCGGTGTGGGGGTTCAGGTTGGAATCAAACGGACCGGCAATGGCCCAATCATGCGGCAGGCGGATCTCGTTCCATCCAGCGTCGTTGAAGTCGGGTTGTTCAGCCGCTTTGGCCTCGGCCTTAAGGAAGCGCCAGCCATCGTTGAAACTGACGCGGCGTTCGCCCGAGAGCGGGATTCTGGAAGCGCCCTGGGCCCGAGGCGGAACCAAGGCGGGTACCGAAAGGCCAGCTAGAAATGCGCGCCGGTTCATCGTGAACCATCCATGATAGCGATCTTAGGTCGCGGCGCGCCGCCCCAGCAACAGCAGGACTGCTCCGAACACCAGCATCGCGATTCCCGCGTAGAGGTTGACGTTGACGTCGGTCAACGGCGCGCGGACCCCGGGCGAGAACAAGCCCATCACGGTGAGGATCAGCCCGAGCAGCGTAAAGAAAAGTCCGGACGGAATTCTGAGATCCATCACTCCTCTCAACTACCGAAAGATCCAATTCAATACCAGACATGCGGCCAGAGCGGTCGTTCCAAGCAGCGCAGGCTTCCCATACCACGGAACGTCTTTATCGCGCGGGATTGGCGTGACCCCCCAGACCAGACCCGTCAGTTCTGAGACAGGCTTCGGCCGCGTCACCGCGCTCACCGCAGTTGTGACGGCGAAGCAGATGGCGAAAGCACTGATGGCCACCCAGAAGTTCTGAGCCATGGTCGAGGGGAATGTTACCAGGGGCGTGATCCACCCTCCCTTTCCCTCCGCCACAGTCAATCCATGGGTGGCGGCCGCGGCGGCGGTTCCTCCCAACAATCCAAAGAAGGCTCCATTCGCCGAAGCGCGCTTCCAGAACATCCCCAATAGAAACGTGGCGAACAGGGGCGCGTTGACAAATCCGAACACCAATTGCAACAGGTCCATGATGTTGTTGTACAGGGTGGTCAGGTAAGCGCAGCCGATGGAGAGCAGCACGCCGGCTACGGTCGTCACGCGTCCCACCGTCAGATAGTGGGCGTCCGACGCGTGCTTGCGAATGTAGCTCTGGTAAATATCGTAGGTGAACACGGTATTAAAGGCCGTCACATTGCCGGCCATTCCCGACATGAATGAGGCCATCAGCCCGGTCAGGCCGACACCCAGCAGGCCGGAAGGATAGAACTGAGCCATTAGCGTGGTCAGGACCTGGTCGTAGTCGAACCCGGCCCCTTTGCGCGGCAAGGCGTAACTCAACCCCATGTGCGAAAGGGCCACGGCTGCGATCCCGGGCATGATCACAATAAAAGGCAGCAACATTTTCGGAAATGCGCCGATCAGGGGGGTGAGCCGGCCTTCGGCCATGTTGCGGGCCGCCATGGCGCGCTGCACCACCAGAAAATTGGTGCACCAGTAGCCGAACGAAAGCACGAAGCCGAGCCCTGCCACCAGGCCGAAAGCCTCGATACCCATGGGATTGGCCGTGGCGTGACCGACATAATTCCACGCGCTGGTCATTACCGGCGGCAGACGGTTTCGCAGTCCATCCCATCCGCCCGCCTTGGCGACCGCGAGAATCGAAAGCGGCGCGAACCCGAGAACGATCAGGAAGAACTGGAGGACTTCATTGTAAATGGCGCTTGTGAGCCCGCCCAGCAGAGTGTAGGCAAGGACGATCGCCGCCGACAGCAGCACCGAGGCAGTAAAGCTCCATCCCAGCACCAGCTCCAACAGGAGACCGAGAGCGTACATCGAGATTCCGGAGGAGAAGACCGTCATGACAGCGAACGAAATGGCGTTCAGACCGCGAGTCTTCTCATCGAACCGCAGCTTCAAATATTCGGGAACCGATCGGGCGCGGCTTCCAAAATAGAACGGCATCATGAACACACCCATGAAGACCATGGCCGGAATGGCTCCCAGCCAGTAAAAATGCGCGGTCATAATCCCGTACTTCGCGCCGGACGCGCACATCCCGATGAGTTCCTGCGCACCGAGGTTGGCCGCAACGAAAGCCAGGCTGGTGATCCAGAGCGGAACCGAGTGCCGGGACGTCAGAAAATCGGAGCTGGTGGATACCGTCCCCTTCAGGTACCAGCCGATGCCCAGAACAAAAAGGAAGTAGAGGGACAGGATGAAGTAATCGACAGTGTGCAGCGTCATTTGGGAACCTCAGTATCCGTCCATCCTCCGCGAGCGGCCAACGAGGACATACAATCGACGTGAACGATCACGATACCTCACCTATGTCCGATTGGGAAGAGCATCCGCACCGGCGTTTCAATCCTCTGAGGGGGGAATGGGTCCTGGTTTCCCCGCACCGAACGGCACGGCCCTGGCAGGGCCAAGTCGAGCGAGCGCCCATTTTACCCGAACAACCCTATGATCCAGAATGCTATCTGTGCCCGGGCAATTGTCGTGCCGGAGGCCAGCGAAATCCCGAGTATTCTGGAACATTTGCGTTTTCGAATGACTACGCGGCTTTGTTAGCAGACACACCGTCGCTCGCCTTGGACGACCGGGGCCTCCGGATCGCGCAGACGGAGCGGGGCGTGTGCCGGGTTTTGTGCTTTTCGCCCCGCCACGATTTGACCTTGGCGCGCATGAGCCTGGAACAGATCCGGCTGGTGGTGGATGCCTGGTGCTCGGAATATAAGCAGCTTCGGACGCTTTCGTACATTCGTCACGTTCAGATTTTTGAGAACCGCGGCGCCATGATGGGCGCCAGCAACCCGCATCCGCATTGCCAGATCTGGGCCAGCGAAACGCTTCCGAATGAGACTCATAGGGAGCAGGTGGCGCAACAGCAGTACCGGCGGGAGCGCAAGAGCTGCCTGCTATGTGATTATGTTGCCCTGGAACGACCCGGCGCGCGATGCGTCTACGAAAACGGCGGATTCGCCGTCGTGGTGCCGTTCTGGGCGGTGTGGCCGTTTGAAACCCTCCTCATTAGCAAGCGTCACGTCGCCACCATCGATCAACAGGACGACGAGGCGCGCACGCAACTCGCCGACGCTTTGAAACAGATCACGACGCGCTACGACAATCTCTTCGAAACTCCCTTCCCGTATACGATGGGTTTTCACCAACAACCGGCCGATGACGATCCCGGCCAAGCCTGGCACCTGCACGCCCACTTCTATCCGCCGTTGCTCCGATCGGCCACCGTCCGCAAGTTCATGGTTGGCTATGAGTTGCTGGCGATGCCGCAACGCGATCTGACGCCCGAGTCCGCCGCAGAACGTCTTCGGGCAACGCCCGCCGTGCATTACCTGGAGCGATAAGCGAGGGCCATCGCAAGTGCCATTCCGGTTGCCGATTTTGCTGCAACCGGCAGTTACGGCCGTTTCTGTTTAAGGTCACGAGCCGGGCGGTCAGACTGGCGGCTCGCGTTGTTTTCGAGGTGGCGCCACAGAGTACCCCGTCAGCGGCCCGGAGGCTGCGGTACCTTCGGGTAAGGTTACGCGGTTGAGAACGCTCCCGCGGGCGATCATCGCGGCGCCCTCCTTGACATCGGTACTCGGCCGTAACGGCAAGACAGACGCAGACGACGAGCACTTATATGGTGATGTCGTCGGCCCAACCTGCCACAAACGCTCGGCCCATCCTCCGGCGGTCGGAAAGCGACGGTCCGCGACAGCCGCCCGGAAGTTGGTTTGATTGCTGGCGATTCGCAACAGAGCCGCTGGCCCGCCCATGCATCCGGGCCCATCGCTGCCCGCGCCACCACAGGGACAGGAGGCCAGC